>Ga0180437_10002367_pt1 | contig 30291 bp, 20 predicted proteins | sample SS_ome_4_FD_132410 | JGI IMG/M metagenome (GOLD analysis project Ga0180437, IMG submission 132410) | Hypersaline lake sediment archaeal communities from the Salton Sea, California, USA - SS_3_D_1 metaG | ecosystem: Environmental > Aquatic > Non-marine Saline and Alkaline > Hypersaline >...
ACGGCGCGCAGGGACGAGCACCGTGGGACAACCCGAGGTCAGGACCCGCTGCGAGAGGCCGACGCTTCTGCCGCCATCGCTTCGAAACCCGCAGCTCCGGCCGCCTAGTCCTTGAGCGCGCCCTTAGTCATCCCCTCTATGAAGAACCGCTGCGTGAAGAGAAAGAGCACGGCAATCGGGATGATGGAGAAGCAGGAGCCGGCCATCTTCAGGGTGTAGAGCTCCTCATGGGCGGATTTGAAGAGCGCCAGGCCCACCGGCACGGTGTAGAGCGAGGCGTCGTTTGTCACGATGAGCTGCCAGAGGAAGTTGTTCCAGTGGAACTGGAAGGTCAAGAGGAACAACGTGGCCACGATGGGACTGGAGAGCGGCAGAATCAGCGTGAACAAGATGCGGGATTCGGATGCGCCGTCGATGTGGGCGGCGTCGATGAGATCGTCGGGAATCCCCGCCAGGTACTGTCGCATGAGAAACAGCCCGAAGACGTTGGCCAGGTGGGGCACGACCATGGCTCGGTAGGTGTTCATCCAACCCAGCTGGCTGACGATGGCGAACTGGGGGACCACGTACATCAGGCCGGGCACCATCATGGAAGCCAGGAAAACGCCGAAGAGCGTGTCCCTCATCGGAAACCGTTTCTTGGCGAAGGCGTACGCCGCCAAGGAGGCGAAGAAGGTCGTCAGGGCGGCGGCCGAGCCCGCCACGATGAGACTGTTGAGGAAGTACCGGCCGAAGCCGAAGTTGAAGATCACGCGGGCGAAGTTGTCCAGCGTGGCGGGCCGGGGAATGAGGCTGAGATCGAACGCATCCTGCGGCAGTTTGAAGGCCGTGGACACCATCCACACGAAGGGGAACATCACGACCGCGGCCGCAATCGCGAGCCCCGCGTACACGCCGACGCGCCCCCAGCGCTTCATCGCGCTCCCCCCCGCCCGAGAATCCTGACGTATGCCAACGACACCAGCACGCATACGGCCAGAAGAACGATCGACATCGCCGCCGCGTACCCGAGTTTCAGGTCCACGTAGAACGTCCGGTAGAGGTAGTACCCCGTGACCCACGTCGCCCCGAGCGCCTTGCCGCCCACATCGACGTTGGGTCCCCCCTCGGTCATGGCGTAGATTTCGACGAAGGCGTTCAGCGCCGCGATCGTTCCCACGATGACCAGGAACAGCGTCATGGGCTTGATGAGCGGAAGCGTGATGTGCCGGAGCTTGTGCCAGCGCCCCGCCCCATCCAGGTCCGCCGCCTCAAACACCGAATCAGGAATGCTGTGGATCGCCGCCAGGTAGAGCACCATCCCGAACCCCGATCCCTTGAGGGCGTTCACGAGCACCACGGCGGGCATGGCCGTGGAGACCCGGCCGAGGAATCCCTTCTCGGTGAAGGCCCCGACCCCCACCAATTCGAACAGGCGCACGAGGACCCCGAAGTGAGGACTGTAGATGAGCGTCCAGACGATCGAGACCACCAGCAGGTCCAGGACGTACGGCATGAAGAACAGGGCCCGGAAGAAGGCCAGAGCCTTGAGGCCCCTGCGCAGGAGGAGGGCCAACGCCAGCGACAGCGCAAGACTGGCGGGGATCGACAGCGCGCCGTAGTAGAGGGTCATCAGGAGAGACCACCAGAACACACGGTCCTGGAACAGCTCGGCGAAGTTCGAGAGCCCGACGAACCTCAACCCCCCGAACACGTCGTAGAGGTCGGTCACCCGGTGGGCGCTCAGGTAGAAGGAGTAGATGACGGGGAAGGCGATGAAGACGAGAAACACGGCCAGGAAGGGACCCACGAACGGAAGGGCTTCGGCGCCCCGGCGAAGCAATGATCGGGAGAGGCCCATGGTCAGCGTTTGATGTAGGGCAGGACCACGAGTCGATTCTCTTCCAGACTGTAGTTGCCCAGGATCTCCGATTGCGAACCCGTCTCGGGGGCCAGCCTCTTCAGGAGCTTGCGGTCCGTTCGAACGACGAGATCGTAGACGTTCGGATCGATGGCCAGGTCGTCGCCGCCCCCACCCCGCCACTGAGCCGCCTCGCCGTTCACGAGCCGGAAATCACCGATCCCGCCCGCACCGTAGTCGTCCTGGAGGCCGGCCGCGATCGTGTACCTCCACCTCTTCCCGGGTCTGCCGATCTCGTCGATGGGGACGTCGATCACGAGGGTGTCTGTGTCGACATCGACGCGGGCGGCCGCCTTCGACCTGAGCACCACGCCGTCGGCGTCGGTCAGTTCGACCACCCCACCGCCGCAGTAGATCACGTACTCGGCCGGGGCCGCGAGACGGGCGAACGCGCCGTGCCCGAGCTCTTCGAGACCCCCCTTCCCGTTGTCGATGGCGATGGCCACGAAGGTGAGGCGGTTGCCCACGCTCCAGGGGTCCACCAGATCGCGGAAGGCGAGCGTGAACCGCAGCACCTCGCCGACCGTCTCGATCTTGAAGTAGGTCAGGTCCGCCTGCCCGCCGTCCCCGAAGTTCGGATCCGTCGGATACGTGTAGTCCCCGTCCCCCGTGTCGTCGTTGGCCGGGTCCTCCACTTCAATCCAGACCTTCGAACTGGCCGCGCCCGGCAGCACGGCGATCCCGAGGACCCAGAGCGCCACGGCCATCCAGACAACCGACGTTCTCATCTGCTCTCCTCCACCGGCAATTGCTGCCGGCTACTGCCGCAGGCTACTGCCGCAGGTCCTCCACCGGAACGTTCTTGGGGCGCCTCTTGACGATCACAACGGAGTTGTGCCCCCCGTAGCCGTCGGGGGTGCTGTTCAGGTTATTGGTGTCGTGCTGCCAGATCCCGCCGTCGATGATGTACTTGTACTGGTACGTACCCGGCTCCAGCGGGAGCGTGATCGACCAGATGCCCTTCATGTCCATCTCCATGGGTTCCATGGTTACGTCGATCGGCCGCCCGTTGGCGGTGTCGCACCACTGGTTGAACTCTCCGGCCAGGTTCATGCGAATGGCCGAGGGCGCGTAGTACCGGAACACGACGCCGTCGTCGGTTTCCTGAGGGGACTTCACCCTCGGACGGATCACCCGCGCATACCCGCATCCCTCCGCCAGAAGGGCAAGGACGAGAAGCATTACGCACAGATAAGCCCAGCGCCTCCGATTCCTCAACATGACCACCACCTCATCATCGACCTCTAAACGCAACCCGGGGCCGGTCTGCCCGACTCGCAGCAGGAATGTCGCGAATGACCCGATCTAGAACTTCACCTTAGCCTTGATCATCACCTGCCTCAAGTTTTCCATCTCATCCATCAGGTCCCCGATCGTGGGTGTCCGGGTCAGAAGGCCCCTGTCATCGACCCAGGAGACCGGATCGCGATAGTTCTTCCGCCCGTCGGAGTCGAGATCGCCGTACTGCCACTCGGCCAGCTTCTCCCGCATCCAGATTTCCCGTCCCACGATCCGATCGTCCTCGTCGTCGACGGGATCGACGCCCCAGGCCAGTTGGACCTGGATTCCGGGGCGCGGCTCGTAGCCGAGCGCCATGAAGAACACGTCATAGAACCCGTTCACCTCGACGGACTTGTCGTCCCCGTAGTCTCGCCAGAGGTTGTGGCCCTGGTAGTCGAGATCCCAGAACCAGCGCCGAGAGATCTTGAACCGGCCGTTCAGGGCGAGTGTCCGGGTGTCCACCTTCTCCTTCTCGGACGCGAATCGGAATCTCCGGCCCATCTCCCACTCCTGTTCGGCGTAGGAGACTCCCATCAGGTCGTTCATGCCGAACCGGGTCCCCCGTTCGTAGAGGTAGCGGACCCCGCATTCGAAGCGATCGCCCAGTCGGAACGACAGTTCCGGAAGGACCCGCGTGAGGGTCGCGTGCCGGTCGTCGAAGATCAGGAACTTGCGGCGGTTGTCGTCCAGACGGGACACCGTCAGCGACGCGCCGAAGGCGGGGCTGCCCCAGCGGATCATGCCCTCGGCTCGGTCGATCTCCCGTTCGTGGCCCGGGAGCGCCAGCGGGAAGATGTGCTGGTTGGCGTCCTCCCGGTGTTTCAACACCCACGCGAGGTAGACGTCGCCTTCGTCGGGAGCCTCCATGAACTCGCGACGAAACCCCACGCCCACCGACAGGTTGTCCGCAACGTGCAGGTCCGCCCGAGCCAGCCCCAGGTACCCCGACGAACTGCCGATCTCATCGTCCACCTTGACATGGCCACCGAGGTACCGCCGCTCCTCGGCGTCGCCGATCACCCACGCCGCGTTCCAGCGCTGGTACCCCGCCCCGAGGCTCACATCCAGCCGGCCGCCCGGACGCTTGCGCAACAAGTCCACGGTCAGGACATCCTCGGTCTCGTTGAGCTCGAACCAGTCCGAGCCGAATTCATCCAGGTCGATGTCCGACGGCGGCGGCGAGGGTTCCCTCTCGGAAAGGTTCGCCCAGTTGGCCGTGCGAATCCGCCGGCCCGTGAATCCCAACTCCACACCGCCGACCGGACGGCTGGCGCGCGCCGCCATCCAGTCCGTTCCGATCTCGTCGTAGGTATCGGGGTGGTTGCGGACATCGAAGTCGTGCACGTTGGCCACCATCCCCGCCAACCGGGTGCCCAGCTTGTCAAACTGGATCTGGGCGCCCGCCGTGCCTCGCCCGAAGGGGATGTCGTCGTCCTGGATCGTCCCAGGAAGGTCCCGGTGACCCACGAGCTCGAACGGATCGTCGAACACGACGACCTCCTCGTTGTAGAACGCCTTGAGGTCGAACTCTTCCGGATGGACGTGGGCCCACGCGCGATCGAAGTCGAAGGAGAAGTGGAAGTACTGTCCCGTGAAGAAGGTGGCGCGCGCCCACACCGAGATGGTCGGACCGGCCGTGGCCAGGAAATCCAGCCGGATGTCGTGCGACGGGCGGTTGAGGCGATACCGGTCGTCGGGCTCTCTCTGGCTGATGTACTTGCTCACGTACCGGCCGTTGACCATCATCCGGGAGCTCAGGTCCGTGTTGGAGATGGGAGCCACCGCCGGACCGCCCTCGGCGGGCAGGTCGGCCCAGGCCACGACGATGTCCTCGGTCGCGGCGCCGGGCTCGACCCCGACCTTCCGGTTGTCCCGCTCGCCGCCGTCGGCCGTCTTCTCCACCGTCCCCCAGTCCCCGCGCGTGTACTTGTACTCGGCCGGACCCGCCTCGGAGAAGACGACCTCGGCCTCCCAGATGTTGGGCTCCACCTGCTTGAGCTCGACGTGGCCGCCGTCCCAGATCCCCAGCTCCGGCAGGTCGCCCGAGATGTAGATCTTCTCTCCGTCGGGTGTGTTGCCGGGAACCTCCACGCGGAACGTGACCGCCAGATCGGCTCCCCGGGGGATCTCGATGGCGCGGGCCGCGGGCTGAACGTCGGCCCAACGGACCACCCGGTCCTCCAGGACCAGACCCGCCGCCACGACTGCGGTCCGGTTGTCCATCTCCGAGCCGTCGGCGTTCTTCTCCACCTTGGACCAGTCACCGCGGGCGTACTTGTACTCGATGCCAACCCCCGCGGGCACGTCGAGGACGATCTCCCAGAGGTCGGGTCCGACGGCCGTCATCTCCAGCTCGCCCGGGTTCCACTGGGCCAGCTCGGGCAGATCCCCGACGATGAAGACGGCCTCCCCGGGCGGCGTTTCCGCGGGCACCTGGACCCGGAAGGTCACCTCCTCGGCCGCGGCCGGTGCGGCCGCAAGCAGGCCGCCCACGAGGATTCCGGCGACGGCCCTCAGCCTTGTCCTCTGCATCGCTACGTCCCCTTCCCCGCTTCGCGCCGGGGCCCGGCCTACCACCAGGCCCTCACCTTGAGCGCGAACCGGTGTGTCACGTCTGCGGTCTCGCTTCCGGCGAAATCCCCGTCGTTGGTCAGGTCGTTGTCCCCGTGCCAGGAGGGACCGTAATCGAAGGTCAACTCCATCTGGTCCCCGACGTGGTAAATCGCCTGCGCCCAGAGGGACTGTCGGGACAGGACCGTCCGCTTGTCGTCGCTCATGAGCGCCCTCAGGTTCGTCTTGAACTTGTTGCTGAGCTTGAAGCCCAGATCGATGCCGTAGAGCGTCTGCTCCCACTGCGTGTCCAGATTCTGGATCTTGAACTGCGCCTTCAGTTTGGCCAGGAAGTTCTCTACCGACAGCTCTCCGAAGAAGTGCTTCCAGCGGCCGTCGATGTTGTCGGTCTTCTCGTAGTAGGCGCGGCCGGCGAACCCGTGGATGAACTCGACGTAGACCTCGCTGAAAATTCGATCGACCGACTGCCGGCGAACCGTGCCGACCTGGTCCTGGTCGTAGTGCTCGTAGCGGATGGATGTCGTCACCGCGCGCGTCGGGAACCCGTAGAGCACCTCGGCGTTGTAGTACCGCCGTCCCTGCTGTCCCCCGGCGTCCAGCGCCCCGGACATGTAGTTGAAGAACTGTTTGCCGTAGTTCCGGTGCGAGAGCACGAGCTGGAAGGGCCCGAACATCAGATTCCTCAGCTCGGTGGCGAAGGCCCAGGACTCGTCGTGGACACCGTAGACGCGGCGCCCTGCGAGCGTGGAATGACCCAGCTGCATGGCCCACTCGAACCTGCGGGACAGCCGCATGTCCATCCCGATGACCTGGTTGTACTGGTCGTCGTCGTAGACGACGTCGCCCTCGTCCGTCCGCCCGTTCCAGTCCTTCCGCAGCCAGTACCCGGCCACGAAGAGACTTTGCTTTTCCAGATGCCGGTCGACCTTGACGACCTTGGCGTCCTCGGCCGGCTCGGTGTTCCCCGTGTAATCCGTGTAGATCAGGGTCGTGTGGTATCCCTTCAGGTTCCAGTGGTCCAGCCGGACCCCGGCGTTGTCCCCCGTGCGCAGCCGGCCGCCGTCGGCCCAGGTGAAGAAGTGCGAGAGCACGGGCGCCGTCCAGTAGCGGTCCTCCTTGGTGAAGGCCACCGCCTCCCACTCGTTGCCCTTGAGCTGGAGATGGCCTTCGATGATCCAAAAGCGCCGCACGTGATCGACGCGGTCCAAGTTGTTGTTGTCGGAATTGAACTTGGTCCAGAGCTCGAAGTTCCCCCCCGGACTCGACGAGAACTTGAACTCGTAGAGGTGCCGCATCGGCTGGAAAACCCAGCGGTCGCCCTCCTGCAGGCTGTTGTCGCTCTCGGCCACCGCCTCGGTCTCGTAGTACCCCTCGAGGCGCGAGCGTGCGTCGGCAGGCGCGGCCACCGCCAGGAGCCATGCCAGACTTGCCGCAGCGACGAGCGACAGCGTCGCCGGGTTCAGCCTCCCGATGGCGTGCGTTCCGGTCATGCGCTTGGCCTTCCCAAACCGTGCTCGCCTCAACGCGCGGCGCGGCGGGTCTTCACTTCCTCAGCGTCAGCGCCAGACGGTACATGTTTCCGATGATCCGATGCGCGGAAACCACCCCGTCCAGCTGCCAGCGCCCGGCGTCCACCGCCGCCCCGATCGTGATCCGCCCCCTGTCCACCCCCGCCCTCAGTGCGAAGGCGTCGTAGAACCACAACTCGGTTCCGGCGTGGAGCGTGTAGTCCGACGCGTCCGTGTCCCGCTTGACCACGTCCAGGCTCAGGAGCCAGACCTCCCGGACGATGAACGAGAAGCCGGCGCGGAAGTCCCGGGGTACGGGATCGCCGTCCCGCGTGGTCCGGATCAGCGTGATCTCGGGACGCGTGAGGTTGTACCCGCACGCCCCGAACGACAGGTTCTTCAGCGGCCGCCACTGGACGCCCATGTCGATGGTGGGCTCCATCTGCGCGCCCAGGTACCCCGGGTCGTTGTAGGCCTCGTAGCCCGGTGCGTCGGCCCGGAGGAACTTGAGCGTGGCCCCGAGGGAGAACTTGCCCCAGCCGAGCGCTCCCGAGAACGAGAACGTGTCCTCGTTGTACACCTCTTCGATCCCCAGACGCATCCAGCTCGTGCCTACGGCGAGCCGTCCGATCCGACCCGCTCCGCTCAGGTACGTGAGCCCAAGGTCGTCGAGCCCGTAGGCCCGCGTCAGCATGCCCAACAGCTCCGGCCGGTCCATCCAGGCCAGGCCCGCCGGGTTCCAGTAGACGCCGTTGGCGTCGTCGCTGATCGAGACGAACGCCCCACCCAGCGCCAGCGGCCGGGCCCCGATCTCGAGGTCGCGGAAGTCCGCGCTCGCCTTCGACGCGATCCCCAGAATCACGGCCAACAGTATCGTTCCGATTCGTCCCATAGATCCCGTGGACTCTTACCTGATGACGGCCACCGCCTTGTTGAAGCGGTAGAGGTACTCGTTCTCGGCCTGCGCCCGAAACCGGACGATGTAGATCCCGTACGGCACGCACTCCCCGTTCTTGTCCCGACCGTCCCAGCTGTACCCGAGGGCCCTGCCGGCGGGGTTGACCTCCTCGTACACGAAGTTGTTCACCTCGTGTCCGCTCATGTCGTAGATGTCGATCGTGATCGAGGCGGTCTGCCAGAGGTGGTACGAGATCCTGATTTCGTCGTAAATCCCGTCTCCGTTGGGCGAGAACGGATTGGGCGCGAACGTGATTTCGGTGATGAAGTTTCCCCTGTCCCGCTCGAGGCCCAGGTCCTCGAAGACGGCGTACCTCTCGGCCAGATGCCCGACCCTGGCACGCACCGTCTGGGCACGCGTGTTCACCCGGCCGCCCACGAACACCCACCGGGAGGTCGAGGCTTGCCATCGGTACAGCGCGAGGCTGTTCTCGTTCACGTGGCCCGCAAGGTCGGGATCCAGATGGTAGTGGATGGAGACCTCGATGGGCTCCTCGAAATCGGTCCACCGGGCACCGGCCGAATCGGGGTCGTCGATCCCCGTCATGTCGTAGAGGTCGAGGTCGCGGACCACCCCGACGGGGCGGAGGTCGTCCCTGTTGGGGGCGTACGCCACTCCCGGAACCTCGTCGGACGTCGGGGCGCGGACCGAGACTTTCAGCGCCTCGATCCCGTCCGGCAGGGCGCCGCGGGGGACGATCAGCTTCGACCCGTCCGGCAGGCGGAACCGCATTTCGTCGTCGAACCAGTCTCTGAGGATGTTCTCGAAACGCTCGATCGAAACCACCGGGAGTCGGTACGAGAGGAGAACCGGGTCCGTCCCTGCGGCGATGAGGCTGTCGCGGCGGTCTGGTGTGAACGGCTGGTCCGGCTGGAACCTCGGATAGGCCGCGTAGTTGTCGTCCTCGACCTTCGGGTTGTAGCGGGTGACGTTGTCCTTGGCCTCGAAATGGAACCAGAGCGTGTCCCCCGGTTCAGCCTCAATGTCGCCCAACCATTCCGCCAGCCACGGCCGGTCCTCCAGGTCGTCCTCCTGGCCCAAGGCCACCGTGTCCGCGTCCCCGGGCATGAACGTCCGCGTGTAGATCAGCCAGGCGTCGATGTAGTCCGGGAACGCAGGGGCCATGTTGTCGGTGATCCCGGTCCGAACCGTGACGTAGGGAACGTCCGCCAGTCGGGCGATCTGGAGATCCAGGGGCGGCTCGCCGTCGGGCACGCCGGGGAGAAGCGTCATCCCGTCCGACGCGTCCCTGGGCGTCCCGCCGGTCAACGTAAACAGGAAGTGGTTGTACCCCTGCTGGAGACGAGCGGTCCCCCAGACCTCATCCACCCACTCGCTCGCCCCGCCGGCGGGAATCACGCTCACCAGCATCTGGGCCGTTTCGATGGAGAGCGAATCGCCGGGGTTGACGGTGAGCGTCATCTCCTGACCATACCCGATGGAGCGGACGCGGATGTCGTACCAGCCCGGCCGGTCGATCCACAGGGCCTTGGAGAAGGAGGATCCAGGCGATCCGGTGACGAGCGCCATCCCCAGCTGGCCGTAGGCCCCGGTTCTGGGTTCCTGGGTGTAGCCGTCGAGCGTCCAGTCCGGGCTCTCCTCCGACCCGGCCGAGAAGGCGATGTAGGTCTCGTACTGGACTTCGGGCGGTTGCCCGTCCTCGAACCGGGTGGCGGCGAGCCGGATGGGGTACTCGTCGTTGTCGATCCGCCGGCGATTCTCCTCCAGCGTGTAGTCCATCATCTGCCCGCAGTAGACCTCGGGCGGGTCGTGGCCCCTGCCCGGCATGGGCAGGAAGTCGATCACGTTGGGGTCCTGTCTGCCGTCCCAGGTCCCCGGGGCGCCGCTCCGGCCGCCGCCGAACCTCCACTCCTGCTCGCTGCCCTCGACCCACCGGACCACGCCGAGGTCGTTGTTGTCGTCCCCGGCGTCGTGTCCCGTGAGGGCGATGAGAATGTCCCAGCCCTCCACGTCCTCGCGCGTGGGGTTGCCCAGCAGTGACTTGCGCACCCTCATCGAGATGGTCTTGGTCTGGAAGTCGACGCCGAGGTCGATGTCGGTGTCCTGCCGGTAGATCGTGTAGTTGTCCCGAAGGCTCGAGCCGTTGGAGTGGATGAGGCCCTTCCACCAGCCGTTGGCCACGATGGCGTACTCCCAGGCGTCCCACTCCGAGACGTCGTGGGCCCGCCACGGCAGCCCGCGGATGCTCCCGCCCGGGGTGGCGTCGATGTAGACGTTCATCATCTGCAAGAGGATCTCTGCGTCTTCCTCGACGAACGGCGCCGACGTCCAGCCGTACTCGACGTAGTCGTAGTTGGTGGGATTCTCCGGGTCCGGCAGCGCGCCCACCGTCGCCACAAACTCGAGCCACGATCCCCGGTCGATCACCTCGAAGGCGTGCAGGTCGTGACAGCCGGGCGGGAACGCCAGGCTCGTGGGACTGACGTAGTAGAGCCCCTCCACGGGCATGAGGTCATCGATGAGGTCCTGGGGAACCCGGGAGCCATCCGCGTAGACGTAGCGACCCGGGGCGTACCACTCCCGGTAGACGATCTTGCCCGCCGGATCCTCCAGCTGCGAGGGTCCATGGTCGTCGTTGACCGGGTCCTCGGCCAGCCTCCAGGTGAGCGCCCCTAACAGGCGCAGCGTGACCTCCGACTGTTGGCCGTTGACGACCTCGACCGAATCGGCCGCGGGCAGGAATCCGGCGTCCCAGGGCACGGCCTGCACCCAGTAGGTGTCCGTGTTGAGATGACGGATGCGGAAGTTCCCGGTCACGGCGCTGCTGGTGGTGCTGTCGATGGGCACCCCACCCCGGTAGGCGATCACCGAGCAGACGACCGAGTCGGGCACGATGCCGCCGGCCACGGACCCGGTGTAGGCCACGAGGCTGTCGGTGATCTCCAGGACGACTGCAGGGTCGTCGGCGGGGACATAGACGCTGTCGATGGAAAAGGGCTCGTACCAGACGTGCGAGAACGCCAGCCGGTAGTAGCGGTCCCCGTTGAGCTCTGTGACCTCGAAGGACGCGTCCTCGCCGCCCGAGAACGTCCGCCGGAAGATGCTGAGGGTGTCCGGATGCCGGAAGGCCGTCACCTCGACCTCGGGGTACGGGGGCGAACTCTGATCGTTGAACCTGAGGGTCGCCGAGATCGACCCCTCACCCTTCTCGCTGTCCGGCACGCCGTCGCCGTTGGCATCGACGACGATCTCGATCACGGTGTCGGTCTGGAGCGAGTAGGCGGCGGCGTCGAACGCATAGCCGGGCCCCTGTTCGGTCTTCGACGGGAGAATATCATCGGTCAGCTTCTGTGGTGGGCGCGATTGTGTGATCAGGATCGCGGCCGTGACTCCGATCTGAGCCCCGGCCGGTACCCCGCCGCCCTCGTCCGGGTAGAGCAGGGTCCACGGCAGGGCGGCCTCCAGCACCCTCAGGGAGTCGTTCGCGCCCTCGCCCAACGCCTGCCGGTACAGGTCCGTGCCGACGTTCTGGGCGACGCCCGACTCCGGCATCTTGCTCAGGATCAGGCGCGTGTCCACGGCGCGAACCAGGCCCACGTACTCGGCCCCGAAGCCGGTCGCGCCGACGAGCCAGTCCATGGCCACCGTCGGTCCCACCAGCGGCGGCAGCCGGAAGTCGTTCCGGCCCGTGCCGGCGCCCAGATCGACGTCCAGGAGGAAGGCGAACCGGCCCATGGGCGTGCCGGCGAGGGCAAGCCCGTTCATGGCGATGTAGAGGGAGTCCTCGTCCCACGTGAGCCAGAGGGATTCCAGATCGCCCACGGCGACGGTGGGCGTGTCCTCGTTGGAGGCGGCCTCGTCGTCCGAGTCCCAGTCCTCGTCGGAGACGTCGAGCACCCCGTCGATGGTCGGGCTGTTGTAAGGAACGGCGCCGACTGCGGCCGGCAGGAGTACGAGTGCGAGAGCCAGCGCTGTGAGAATCCGAACGCTCATGGGGTAGACTTTCCCAACCCATCTACGGGAGGTCGCTCAACTCGCTGACTGTGTCGCCGAAGAGGAGGTCGACCTGGCGGACAATCCCCACCCCGTCGACGAGCCAGAACTGCACGTGCGTCTCGGGGTCGGGGTCGCTGTCCCCCTGGCCGTAGTACTCGACCCACAGGGCATCCGCGGGGTCGTCCACCTGCGGAGCGGGAACCACGATCCGCTCCACCCCGAGAACGCGGCCGATGAGCACGTAGGTGCCGGTCTCCCTGTTGGTGTCCTCCGGCCCGACTTCGTAGAAGGTCCATGTCGTCTCGTGTGTCCAGGTCTCGGCGGGCCCCATCCCGCTGGGGGAGAACCGCAACGGGTCGGGGAAGACGGTCCAGAGGGTAGTCTCGCCGCCAATGGTCTTCTCGGCCGCGACGTAGGAGATGGGGCCCCTCTGCACCATGAAACGAGTCAGCGTGAGAACGCCTTCGGTGCTGTAGTAGTCGACCCCGTAGACGGCGTCCGCGACCGTCCAGAGCGTGTCTTCATCGACGATGGTGGTTCCCTCCGGGGTCGGGCGGACCCTGGTTTCCCAGAACACCAGCTCGCCGTTGTCCCCCATGAACTGGTAGGTGGCCTGCCCGCCGGGCACCAGGGGCATGTAGACAGGCGCCTGACTCGGTGCGGTTGGGCTCTCGTCGACGCAACTCGCACCCGCCAGCAGGAGAAAGACGCTCAGGCCCACGAGAAGGCCTACCCTGGCACGCATGAAACATCCTCCTTGAGGGACTCCAGACCGCTTGGAAATGCCCGCGACGCCGGCTCGCCGCTCGACGTTTCTCGCACGCTACCAGAGCCTTCGGGTGGTGTCAAGCCAATCGAAAGCGGCCCGACCTACCCATTGGAGCGGCCGGACGGACGGCGTAATCCGTATCCCGGCAGGGAGTTGCGATTCTCTTTGACACGCCCGCCCCCCGGTTCCTATCCTGTGTCACAGGACATGTGCCCATCCGGCCGGAGAACCGCGGGAAGGAGCAGAGAAATGGAGTTGAAGGTGGTGAAGATCGAGAAGCCGGAGGACATGAACTTCATCCTCGGCCAGTCCCACTTCATCAAGACCGTCGAGGACATCCACGAGGCCCTGGTCACCACGGTGCCCGGCATCCAGTTCGGGCTGGCCTTCTGCGAGTCCTCGGGACCCTGCCTCGTTCGGTTCTCGGGCACCGATGACGCCCTGATCGAACTGGCCAGGAAGAACGCCTTCGCGCTCGGCGCCGGCCACTGCTTCATCCTCTTCCTGGACGGCGCATTTCCCATCAACGTCCTCAGGACCGTCAGCCGCGTGCCCGAGGTCTGCCAGGTCTTCTGCGCCACGGCCAACCCCGTGGAGGTCATCCTTGCGGAGACCGAACAGGGGCGGGGCATCCTGGGCGTCATCGACGGACTGAAGAGCCGGGGCATCGAGGGCGAAGACGACATCCGCGCCCGGAAGGAATTCCTCCGCAAGATCGGGTACAAGATGTAGGCGAATCCCGGCCCGCACCGCGGTCCGCTGCGGGTGCTGGAAGAGACTGAACCACGAAGCCCACGAAGAGCACGAAGACAAACCGGGGCGGATGGCATCCGCCCCGGTGGATCTTCCTTCGTGCTCTCTGTGTACTCCGTGGTGAAAGGCTTCTGGAGTTTATCGCTCGCCCCGTCGCCTGGTCGCCCCGTCGCGCTATCGCGCCCTCGCGCATTCGCGCCGTCGCCGTGTCGCCTCGTCGCCTTGTCGCGATGGCAGGTCCTAGCGGATCACCACCATCTTGTGGGTGAGCATCAGGCCTTCGGTCTGCAGACGGTAGTAGTAGATCCCGGATGCCGCACGGCGGCCGGCGCCGTCCAGGCCGTCCCACTCCACGGCGTGATCGCCCCGGGGGACGGTGGATTCGACCAGGTTTCGCACCAGCCGCCCCTCCACGTCGTAGACCCGGAGCGTCACGTGCGCCTCCCGGGTGAGGGTCAACGGAATCGTGGTCGCCGGGTTGCACGGGTTGGGGAAGTTCTGCCCCAGGACGACCCTCGGGCCGCCCGGAATCATCGGCTCGTGGGCGAGGTCGGCCAGCGCCAGATCGGTGGGCCGGATCCCGGCGCACTGATGCACGGTCCCCATCCCGCCGAACTTCTGGAGCAGGACGACGATCTCGCAGTTCTCCTCATCCCAGCTGGGAGAGATGGTGAAGTCCAACGAGAGGTTCACCGTGTCCGGCCAGGGCTCGAAGAACTCGACCTGGGTCCCGTTGGCGTCCGGGACCATATCCCGCATCACCCAGTGGTGCCAGAGCAAACCGTTCGGCGCTACGAAGTAGAGGTCGCTTTCGGTGACCGCCATCACCACGCGCACGTCTTCCGAGTAGGGCGAATCGTGCCCGATGATCTCGATATCCACCGTCCCGGTGCCCCCCTTGGCCTGCGGCAGGTACTCGCCCGAAAGACGGATCTCGAAGTTGCACGCCCGATTGTTGCACTCCTGGTACTGGGTTTCCAGACGGCCCACCGTGTAGGGATACACGGGCTCGAACCTCCCGTCCATCTCGATGTGGGGGACTCCCGTGACCGCGTAGAAGGTCTTGCGGGCGGTGTTCTCCGTAGGGTTCGCCCGGTAGAACGGATCGGTCGACGACGGCCAGGACACATGGTAGGCGATCGCGAACAGACTCTCCGGGTGGGACTGGATGAAGCTCCGGATGGCCGGTTCCTGCTGCGCGCAGTACCCGCAGCCTGTATTGGTGAAGAGTTCCAAGAGCACGATGCGGTCCACGGCCACCGCCGCGCCGGCGCTGAAGAGCAGGGCGAGCCCCAGAGTCAAACCGATCACTCTAGACATCTTACTCTCCTTGCTGCAAAGACGGGTGGGACGCGACAATGACAACAGAAATTATACTACGTGACTACCTCGTCTGTCAATCACAGTTCCGCCGATCCGGAGGGGCCGGCGGGAAGGTCTTGCGGCCGGAGGCCCCTGTGTCTTAGTATGCGCGCGGGGCGGGCGCCCGTAGACCCGCGCCAGCGGCCCGTGCACCCTCCAAACCTCGAGGAGGACCGATGACTCGCCGGAAGACCAAGCTGGTGTGCACGCTGGGACCCGCCACGAGCTCTCCCGAGGCCATCCGCGGACTGGTCGACGCGGGGATGGACGTCGCCCGTCTCAACTTCTCCCACGGATCCCATGAGGAGCATGCGACCCGCATCGAGGCGCTCCGCAGGATCGAGGAGGAGGTGGGCCGTCCCGTAGCCGTCCTCCAGGACCTCGGGGGGCCCAAGATCCGGGTCGGTCCCATCGCGGGCGGGTCGGTCCGTCTTGAGCCCAACCAGCGCTTCACGCTCACCTCCAGGCCCGTCCCCGGAGACGACCGCGAGGTTTCGATCTCCTACGCCGGGCTTCCCGGAGAGGTCAGAGCCGGGGTCCCGGTCCTCCTGGCCGACGGGCTGATCGAGCTCGAGGTGGTCGAGACGACCGCCACCGACATCCACTGCAGGGTTCTGGCCGGAGGGACCTTGGGCGCCCACAAGGGCATCAACCTTCCCAGCGAGACGCTCTCGGTGACGGCGTTCACCGAGAAGGACCGGGCGGACCTCGAGTTCGGCATCGAGCGGGGCGTGGATCTGGTGGCGCTCTCCTTCGTCCGCAGCGCGTCCGAAATCGCGGACGTCCGGCGCATCATCGAAGCCCGCGGCGCCCGCATCCCCGTCATCGCCAAGATCGAGAAGCACGAGGCGCTCGAGAGGATCGACGAGATTCTGGACGCCAGCGACGGCTGCATGGTGGCCCGGGGGGACCTGGGGGTGGAGATCGCGCTCGAGAGAGTCCCCCTGGTCCAGAAGTCCATCATCCGGCGCGCCCGGACCCTCGGCCGCCCCGTGATCACGGCCACCCAGATGCTGACCTCGATGGTCGAGAGCCCCCGTCCCACACGGGCCGAGGCCGCCGACGTGGCCAACGCCGTGCTCGACGGCACGGACGCCGTGATGCTCTCGGAGGAGACGGCGGTAGGCAAGCATCCGGTCCGGGCCGTGGAGACCCTCGACCGCATCGCCCGAGCGGTCGAGCCCGAACTGCCGTGCGTGGACGCCCTCTCGCCCAAGGACGAGAGTCCCGGCGTGCCCGGCGCCATCAGCGGCGCCGTCTGCTACCTGGCCGAGGCGCTCGACGTCGCGGCCATCGTGGTTCCCACCGAGTCCGGGACCACGGCCCGCCTGGTGGCCCGGCACCGACCGGGCAAACCCATCCTGGCTTTCTCGCCGGCCCGAGAGACGGTCCACGCCCTCCAGCTGTCGTGGGGCGTGGTCCCCTCGCTTCTTTCCCCCTCCGCGGACACCGATCGCGTCATCGGCGATTGCATCGTGGCTGCCAGGACCGCCGGACATGTCCAGAGCGGCGACACGGTCGTCGTCACCGCCGGCGTACCCATCCGGACGCCGGGGACCACGAACCTCATCCGCATCGAGGTCGTCCCCTAACCGGGCTCGAGACGTTCGCGATCGCGTCGAACTAGGCCGGCTTCTCGAACTCTCGTAGAATCTCTTCCTGCTTCTTGGTCAGCCGGGTGGGGACGGTGAGGTTGACGTGGACCAGCTGGTCGCCCTTCTTGCCGTCGGGGGCGTGGATGCCGCTTCCCTTCATCCGGAGGACCGAGCCGCCCTGGGTCCCCCGCGGGATCGTCAGCCTGGCCCGCTTGCGGAGCGTGGCCACCTCCACCTTGCCTCCAAGGGCGGCCACCGCGAAGGGAACGGCCGCGTCGGTGTGGATGTCCAGGCCGTCCCGGCGGAACCGGGGATGGGGCTCCACATCGATCTCCAGGTACAGGTCTCCCGGAGGCCCGCCCCGGGCACCCGCCTCGCCCTGGCCGGCCAACCGGAGCGTGGACCCGGTGTCCATGCCCGCCGGGAAGGTGACCGACAGCGTCCGCCTGCCCGGCACGTAACCGCGCCCCTCGCACCCCGAACAGACCTCGCCCACCTGACCCGAGCCCCCGCACGCGGGACAGACCGAGCTCACGGAGAAGAGCCCCCCGAACCCCTTCCCGCGCTGGGCCACCTGGCCGGAGCCGCCGCACTGCGGGCACGGCCGGGCGCCGGCGGCCGCCTTGGACCCCGAACCGCCGCAGGCATCGCAGGCCAGGGCCTTCTCCAGGGCAAGGGACTTCTTCGTCCCGAGCGCTGCCTCCAGGAACGTGAGGCGCACGTGGTAGTAGAGGTCCCTGCCGCGCTGCGGACCCATCCGAGCGCGGTGTAGTCGCTGCCCGAAGAACTCGGAGAAGATGTCCCCGAAGGCCGACGTGATGTCCTCGGCGCTCTCAAACCCGTGGAAGCCGATGTCCTCCATCCCCCGCCAGCCCCGCTGGTCGTACACCTTCCGCTTCTCGGCGTCTCCGAGAACGGCGTAGGCGTTGGCGGCCTCCTTGAACTTGGACTCCGCGGCGGGGTCGCCCGGGTTCTTGTCCGGGTGGTACTTGAGCGCCAGCTTCCGGTAGGCCTGCTTGATCTGGTCCTGGGTCGCGTCCTTGGGCACGCCCAGAACCTCGTAGTAGTCGCGCTCGGCCATGCTGCCCTACGCTCCCCTCCGCTTTCCTACGTGGATCTCCAAGGTGCCCTCGGAGAAGCTGGCCCGCATCGTGCCGGGATCGACCTCGGCCGGCAGGACGACCTCCCGCTCGAACTCGCCCCACCGCCACTCGCGGATGCGCGGGCGCCCCCGTGGAACGTCGGTTCGCACGCCCCGGATCACCAGCCGGTCCGGCGAAACCGACACGTCGACATCCTCTTCGAGAACGCCGGGAAGCTCGACCACCATCACCAGGTCCGAATCGGTCTCCCAGAGATCCACGGCCGGGACAAACGAGATCGACCGGCGCTCCCGGTACGCGCTCAGCTGGCGGAAGAACTCGTCCAGCATCCGGTTGATCCGGCGCTGGATTTCGTCGAACCGCTCCCAGGGATTCCAGGGGGTCACATCCACAGGCCACCTCCTGCTCGTTCTCATCTCCATATCGATAACGCCCACCCGCTGTCATGTCAATCGGTTCGTGTCCGAGCCTCTCACGTTTTCCGGAGACTCGACCCGACGGTGTCGACGACGTCTTGCCGGAGATTCCCACAGGCTCTCCCGCCTTGACTTTTCGATTCGCACCCGCGACTATGGGTTTACGCATCCCGGCAAAGGAGTCGACCTTGAGAATCCACCACCACGGCGCGGTCCGGTCGGTGACCGGATCGATGCACGTGCTCGAGACCGAGCAGAGCCGCGTCATGATCGACTGCGGACTCTTCCAGGGGCACCGGAAGGAGGCTCGGGAGAGGAACGAGACCTTCCCCTTCGATATCGGGAGCATCGACGCGCTGGTCCTCTCCCACGCGCACATCGACCACTCCGGCAACATCCCGGGACTGGTCAAGAACGGGTTTCGCCAGAATATCTTCAGCACGACGGCCACTCGCAACCTGTGCGCCGTGATGCTGGCCGACAGCGCGCACATCCAGGAGCAGGACGCCGAGTACCTGAACCGGAAGCGCGGGGAGGGGGACGAGGAAGTTGTTCCTCTGTACTCGGCCGCGGACGCCCAGAAGGCGATGGAGCTGTTCGTCGGGCTCCACTACGGGCGCACGCTCCGCGTGACGCCGGACATCGCCGTCACCTTCTACGACGCGGGGCATGTTCTCGGGTCCGCGCTCCCGGTCTTCGACGTCACCGAGAACGGGACGACCCGGCGGATCGCCTACATCGTGGACCTCGGCCGGGACGACCTGCCGATCCTGGAGGACCCCACCCGGATCAACGACGCCGACGTCATGATCATGGAGAGTACGTACGGAGATCGGGACCACGAATCCATCGACAACGCCCAGGACCACCTGGCCGAGGTCGTCAACCGCACCGCGCACCGGGGCGGCAAGGTGATCATCCCCGCCTTTGCTCTCGAGCGGACCCAGGAGATCGTCTACTGCCTGAGGCGGCTGCTCGACGCGGGACGGATCCCGGAGATCCCCATCTACGTCGACAGTCCCCTGGCCGTGAACGTGACCGAGATCTTCCGAATCCACAGCGAGTACTTCGACGACGAAGCGACCGCGATGCTCTACAACGACCAGAACCCCTTCCAGTTCCCGAACCTCACGTACATCCGGAAGGTGGAGGATTCCAAGAAGCTCCACGGGCAGCGGTTCCCCATGATCATCATCTCCGCCTCCGGAATGTGCGAAGCGGGGCGCATCCTGCACCACCTCAAGAACAACATCGAGGATCCGAGGAACACGGTGCTGGTGGTGGGATTCATGGCCGAGAACACCCTGGGCAGGCGCATCGTCGAGGGCCGGCCGACGGCCAAGATTTTCCGCCGGGAGTACCGGCTGCGCGCCGAAGTCGTCGTGATGGACTCCTTCAGCGCGCACGCGGGGCGAAGGGACCTCATCGCCTACGCCCAGCAGGCCGTTCCACGCTGCAAGAAATTCATCCTCGTCCACGGCGAGGAGAGCCAATCGCTGGCCCTCGCGGAGCATCTCCGGGACAACGGAATCCATGAGGTCATCGTTCCCCAGCTCCACGATGTCATCGAGGTGTAGGGGGCAGAGGGGCCCGAGCGGGCGTCGACGCACGCCGTGGATCCTGACCCTCGGCGTGGCGCTGGTCGGCGCGACACCCGTCCCCGCCGTGGGCACCGTGCCCCCACCGGCGCCGGAGGGTTCCGGCCGAACCGCAGCCCTGAACCTACCCCTGGAATCGAGGACGTGCCTTGCAGCGACCCTGCTCGGCGGCTCGGTGGAAGTCTCCGTCTGCCTGCAGCCCGGCAAGGAGTATCCCTGGTCTGCATCGGCCGTTCTGGATTCGGTCCCGTTCGAAGAACTGACCGTCTTCCTTCCGCACTCGGCCGAGCGCATTCGCGGGGGGCATCTCACCGGACGCCTGGACCTGGAGGGCGGGATCCCGCCGGGCCGACCGGTCGCCAGGCCGACGCGATGCTCCGGCACCCTCCACGCCGACAGCCTCTGGTGGCCGAGCGGCGAGTCCCTCGTGGCGGAAGAAGCCTGGGTCCTTGTCGACACCGACCTCGCCGTCGATCTCGAAATCCGGTCCGACACGACCGGAACGCACTTCCGCGGCCTCATCGAGGGTCTCCGCGGGAGCGTGCGATACTGGAGTCGGGAGTTCGCCATGTCCGGGTTTCGCGTGAGCTTCTTCGACTCCATCGGGCCTATGGTCAGCCTGACCGCCTCGACCCGGATCTGCTCCAACGCCGGCCGCAGCTACTGGGTGCACCTCCAGATGCTCGGCCCCGCCACCCGAGCCCGGCCGCGCCTCGTCTCGGAGCCCGCCCTGAGCCGGCCGGACATCGAGAGTCTCCTGGCCCTCGGAATCCCCCTGGGCGCCTTCTCCGAGGAGCAGCTGAACTTGCACTCGGGCCCCTACTGGGCGCAGCAGGTGTTTCTCCTCCGGGCGTTGGAGATCGCGGCCAACCGCATCATCGGCCTGGCCCAGGAGCGCGCCGAAGAGCTGCTGGGTCTGGACGAGGTGCGGGTCCCGACGCCGGCGGGCGCGCCGGGGTCGACTTCCGAGGTGGAGGTCGCCAAGCGACTGGGGGGGCGAGCCACGGTCTCCTACGTCTCCCCCGTCTGGCACTCCAGCGACTACCGGGTTCGACTGGAGGTACCCCTCTACAGGCAGATCTCGTTGGAGTCGGAGAACGACCAAACCGGCGACGCCGGGGTGGACCTGAGGTTCAAGAAGAGGTTTCGGTAGGTATGCGAGCGGGGATCCTGTGTCTGGCGACGGCCCTTTCGCTGGCGGCGCTTCCGCCCGGCGCCCAGTCTTCGCCCGTGGTGCGCGAGGTCCGGCTCGAGGGCAACGACCACTTCGACCGCTCCACATTGATCCAGCTCATGAGGACTCGCACCCGTTCACCGCTGTCCAGGTCCGTCTTCGACCCGAGGATCTTCATCCAGGATCTGGACAACCTGGCCGCCTTCTACGTCTCCGAAGGGTTCCTGGACGTCAGGGTGCACGCCGACCCCCCCGCCTGGGTCGCGGACAGCACGCGCGTCGATCTCAGGATCGTGATCAGCGAAGGCGAGCGGTGGACCGTCTGCTGCGTGCAGCTCTCGGGGACCACCGTCATTCATCCCGAGGCACTCAACCAACGGCTTCAGCTCCAGCCCGGGGGCTTCTACGGACCCCTCCTGCTGCCGGTCGACGAGCGCGCCATCCTGGACCAGTACGCGGCCCGCGGGTACCTGGACACCCGCGTGTTCCGCCAGACGGCGCTCGACCGCCAGGCGCGGACGGTCTCGATCCGCTACCGGATCGTCGAGGGGCCCGAGGCGTCGGTGTCGAAGGTGACCCTCCTGGGTCTGGCCAGGACAAGGCCTTCCACGGTGCTCCGGGAGCTCGATTTCGCCGTGGGCGACCGGTTCGACCTGGATCGATGGGGCCGCTCCCAGTCGAACCTCTACACCACGGGGCTTTTCGACTGGGTCTGGATCCAGCCGGCCTTGGCCGACACGGGAGAGGCCGAGAAGGAGGTCCAGATCCTGGTGGGGGAAAAGCCGGCCTGGGAGATCTCGACGGGGGTGGGGTACGGGCGCTTCGACCGGGAGCGTCTGGTGGGCAGCGTCCGGCAGGGCAATGTCCTTGGGCGGGGGATCCGCTGCGGCTTGGAGGGAAAGGTCAGCCGGAAAACGAGAAGGGCCGAGCTCAACGTCTCCGAACCCTGGCTCCTGGGACGTCGGCTGGCCGCCCATGCCACTGCGGCCTACCACTGGCGCGACGAGCCGGAGTTCCTGGCCGAGTCGGTCGAGGGGGGGGTCCTGCTCTCACGCGCGCTCCGCCCCCGGGTCTTTGCCGAGGGAGGCTACCGTCTGACGAGGACCCTCCTCCTCGACGTCGAACCCTCCGCCGCAGCGCGCGATCGGCTGAACCGCACCAGCACCCTGGGTGCGGCGGTCACCTGGAAGATGCGGGACGACCTGTTCAACACGACCCGCGGGTTCTTCCTCCGCCTGGAGGGCGAGTACGCAGGCACCTTCCTCGGTGGCACGAACCAGTTCCTCCGGACCAACGTCTTCTGGCGCCACTTCGTTCCCCTGCCGGGCCGGGTGGTCCTGGCGTTCAACACGCGGTTGGGCGCCATGACGCCGCTCCAGCGCGGGGGCATCATCGCCATCAACGAGCGGTATTTCATGGGCGGTGACCGCTCGGTGCGGGGCTACCCGCGGCATTCCCTAGGGCCGGCCGAGGGGGGCCGGCCCCGGGGCGCCCGGAAGATCGGCGAGTTCGGGCAGGAAATCCGATTCCCCATCGCCCGCCGCCTGCTCGGTGTCGCCTTCTGCGACGAGGGGATCCTCTTCGACGCCGAGCCCCGCCGCGACGACTGGGCCGTGGGAGCCGGCGCCGGGCTGAGGCTCGTCACTCCCTTCGGCGTGGTCCGGGCCGAAGCCGCCCGGGGCCTCACGGAGCGATGGGGGACGGGGACCGAGTACTACCTCAGCGTGGGGCAGGCGTTCTAGCAATGCGTCGACTTTCACTGAGGCGCAGTCGCGCCCTGACACCCACGCGGACATGCGGAGGGATGCGTGCAGACTCAAGCCGTGCCCCGTCCGGGTTCCGTCTCGGCTGCGCTGATATGATGACCGAGTCTGGCTCCTGTGCCGGACGGCTTGGAGAACACCAGAGCCCACTTGGCCGATCTGCGGTGTGGCACGTCAGTGTTGGTTATCGACGTCTGACACCGAGAAGCGTGTACTGATAGCCAGCCCCCCGGGTAGCCGCCTCGACGTCGGTAATAGCTCGCCCCAGGGATTGCAGTCTAATGGGGTTCTTCTCGGCCATCAATCTCTTTAGCAAAGCCCCCTTAGCCTGACGGAACTCGTCTGGGTGAATCCGCCAGGGTCGTCCCGGCTCTTGCTGTTCGATGAGGTGGAGCTCTCCAGCGCTATCAGCATCGCGGAAGACATAAGGCGGATAGAATCTCTCAATCCCCTTGAAATCGGGCCCCAGTTTCGGACTGCAATGTGAGGCATCCATCCTCAGAACGCGTTGACCCGCTGCTGCGCCGCCGTAAGCCTCGCGCATGTTGGCCATCTCCTGGTCCGATGTCTCCCAGTCCAAGAGCACAAGGAAGGGCGCCTCGCGCGGACGCTGGTGCACAAGCTTCCCGTGCTTCTTGAGGTACGTCCGAGTCTGATCTTTGCCCCCCCTCTTTGTATCAGGATCCAACTCAGGCAACGTGAAGAACCGAATCCCAGCGAACCTGTGTACCAGGGCGGCGTGCGACAAGGCCTGCGCATCCACTGCGCCCTCTACAAGCACCACAGGATCCAGTGGAAAAGACAACGAGGGCTGTACCCAGCTGGATACACCCCGCGTTTGTGCATCGCGCACCAGGCGCGGGATCTGAACCTCCTCCACTTGAGTCTGATCATCCACAAGCTCCACCCAGAAACCTTGGCTTGCCGCCATGACGAACACGGGCGAGTGAGTGGACATCAGAATCTGCATTCTGCCCGTAGGCTCACTTACCCAATTCCTGAATTCTGAGGCCAAGAGCACTTCCAGGTCCCTGTGGAGACCTGCCTCCGGCTCCTCAAGGCCCCAGACGGTAGCTTGCTTCCAGCCCCAGCTAGCTGATACGTCAGTATCCACCGAGCGCAGAATCTCGAGGAGAAAGAGCGACTGGTGTCCAGAACCCCAGTCTTCATCCTGAACCATACAGCCGTGGCCTTCAACCGCCTGGAACCCACTCACTGTCAGCAGCTCTCCAAGCGTGGCGGGTGTGGAAAGTGCCGGATCTGTGAGCGGCACCCCGGCTCTAGCCATTGATTCCGCTGCTTTCCTGATGAGCCGCTTCCCGGCAGAGTTAAGCTGGGAAATGAGGTCCTCTGCCGACTTCGTACCTTTCGCCTTCTTGGACAAACACCCTGCAATTGCCCTGCTTTCCTCCTTCAGAACAGCCGCTGGGATCGTACGGTTACGCAAATACCTAAACTTGATCAAAGTCAGGAACTGACGAGCCGCTTCCTCCTCATTATCATCAAGTCTCGTATCGCCCACGTACACTTCGAACTTGTCAATTGGCTTCTTGAGGGCATCGAGCTCCCACAGTCTCTTGATCCGGAACCTCCGTCCCAGCGCGTCGCGCACTGAAGCGATTCTCCCGGGTATCTGGAACTGGTCAGGAAGATCGAAATCCACCGCCACCGATATCCGTTTCTTCTTACCCTTAGGTGCGCCAGCGAAGTAGTCCCGCACGAAATCAACAGATCTGCCAGGCTCCACCTCGTTATTGAAGAAGAGGCTGAGGGCGCGCAAGACATTCGATTTGCCCGACGAGTTCCTGCCAACAAGGCAATTGAAATCCGTTAGTGGTTCAAGGGCTAGCCGTCGAATCGATTTGAACCCCACAACCTCTACGCGTCTTATGAGATTCATCCTGCGCTATCTCCTCTCTGCTGCTAGCAGGTGGTGGACGAATGCTCCGCGTCGATGCGTCTGTCGACAGCGGGGTTCGTAGAAAATGCGCCCTTTCACGTCGAGAATTCAGTGCGCTGCTCGACAACAATCTGATTGTACGAGAACCCGGCATGCTTTCAAACTATGTTTTGCAGATGATGGGCCAGCAAGAGACTGCAGCGCCCACCCTAGCCCGCGATGCATGCAGGGTACGCCGGTTTCATTCTAGGCATATTCTGAAGTGTTGACCTGACTGACGTGGTGCAGTAATCTGCAGCTTGGCAGCTTGCCAGAGGCAAGGCTGTCTCTCAGTCGGGTAGATTGTGTCGGCGTAGGCCGCAGGGGACATAGGGCAAGCCGCCGGGGACCGAATGGCGAAGAGACTCACACGGTGGTTCGTCTTCAGCGTTGTCGCAGCGCTCCTTCCACTTGGATTCAACAGTCTCAGGCTGCACTTGAAAGGGATACTTCCCACAGTTGAGGCCGTCGTAGGGCATGGTGAGCTTTTTCTCGTGGCGGCGTGTATCTGCGCGGCTGCCATAGGCGAGCTCGTTGGTCCGAATAGGGCAGTGGGGTACCGCGGCGTATCGAGACTCGTGGCTGCGGGGGGGGCAGTTGTTCTCCTCGCGCTCGCATCCTTCTGCTTCGCGGACGTATCTGCCAGTTACATCTCAGGCGAGCCTGTCCAAGCAAGCGCTGTGTGTGCCGTGTCCTTGTGGTTGTTCTTGTTTGCTGTTCTCACCAGCGCAAGCTGTGTCGCGCTCGGGATGGATGAGTTATGAGCAAGAGTACAATCGTGTTGGTTCTCGGGTCCTTGTCTGCACTGTGTGCAGTGTTCTCCGCCTCGTTCGCGATATTGAGGAAACGGGAGTCTGTGCGTAAGCTACTTTACCAGCGGGGTTGGCAGCGCGAGACACCGCGCACTCTGCCTTGGGATATCCCTGGAGATGGCAAGGAAGCAGAGACCGCGGAGTCCAGCGATGCAGCATCACTGCTAGCACTACACATGCATTACGGTCTGAGCGAGCTGGCGAAGTCTGGCTTTGGGTGTTTCCGGATGCGCACAGTTATGACTGGTGAGCAGAAGATCCGGGTGCACATTGACACAGGTACCTACGCCAGGGTTGTACATCTCTCTCGCGCAGAACTGGGAGCGCTGGCAGCTCAGCTGGTGGCTCGGATGGATCCACAAAGCAAGAAGGCTAGGGAGGACGACGAGGGGTGACGGAGATTGCAGTGGACCTCTCCTCGGGCGCAATGTTGTTTGCCACTTCAAGGTAGCAGCGTTTCTGTTGTAGTGCACGAGGGGCGGGAGATGACTCCCGCCCCTCGCCTTCGTGCCGAACCTCGACACGCGCTACTTGATGAGCACCATCTTGCGAGTCGACTGTCCTTCGGCCGTCTTGAGCACGGCGAAGTAGAGCCCGCTCGCCGCCCTGGCGCCAACGGCATCCGTCCCGTCCCAGGTCACGGTGTGCGGGCCGGCCCTGAGCGTCTCGGAAACCAGGGTCGACACCCTCCGACCGGACACGTCGTAGATCGCCAGATCCACGTGGCCTTCCTTCGGGATCGAGAAGGCGATGGCGGTCTTCGGGTTGAACGGGTTCGGGAAGTTCTTGAGCGTCATCGTCGCCCGTGCGAACTCCGGGTGCTCCTCATCCACGGCGCCCTGCCCGCAGTAATTGAAGGCCGCGATGTAGAGGATCTGCGGGGCGCCGGTCGAGTAGTTGAGGTGGTCGATCACGAAGTTCCTGTTCCACGTCCCGGTGGTGCACTCGTACTCGGCGTTGAACAGGTACTTGTAGTCCACCCAGACGGACGACGACTCGGGGAACACCACGTCCAGCGTGTAGATGTAATCGCCCGCCTGCACGTCCGGGGGAACGCCGTCGTCGAACATCGCGTTGACCGACGGCACGTCCCAGGTCAGGGGCGCCACCGAACCGTTCACGTGGAACGAGTCGCCCGGCACCGGACTCAAGTGCGAGCCGCTCACCTGGAATCTCACCTTCACGTCCCGAGACGAGAGCGAGCAGAACCCGAAGACGCCGATGTCGAGGACCTGCGGGTTCGCCTCGGAGTAGTTGATGTCGTCCAGGAAGAAGGAACGGTTGAACTGCGTGCTGCACTCCCAGGCTGGAGCGAACCCGGCGCGGTTGTACTGGTGCTTGTAGTCGATCGCGTTCTTCTTGAGCGTCCCCGCCGGGAAGACCACGTCTATGGTGTAGACGCTGTCGCCGGCCTGCGCGTCCGGGGCCACCCCGTCGTCCTTCATGTACAGGCTGGACGGGATGTCCCAGGCGAGCGGCGGGATGGGATCGCCCCCGCCCGACCCGCCGGCCAGAGCGACCGTGTCGGCCGCCGTGGGCTGCGGCTGGGCCTCCCTCATGTTCACCCGGAACCGAACCTTGACCGGAATGGACGTGAAGTCGTTCGGGTTCTCGTCGTTCCACCAGACGTCCACCGTATCCCTGCCGATCCCGCACTGGAGACCCGGCTGGTTGTAGAAGTGGTGGCCCATGGGTTCCCAGTTCGTGCACTGGTGGACAAACTGGTACTCCAACGGCACCGTTGCCGATCCCGTGCCGCAGTCGCACTCCAGGCAGAACTCGACCGTCGTCGAGTAGACGCTGTCGCCAGCAGCCTGATCCGGCGCCGCGCCGTTGTCGAACAGCAGGTGGTCGCAGGTCGGATCCCAGTTGAGGGGCGAGATGCCGCCCTCAATGGAAACCGTATCCGGGTTGAAACTGACCTGCTTCAGGCGCTCGTTCATGTGCAGGAAGAACACCAGGTCCATCAGGCAGAAGCACCGCTTGTTGCCCACGCCGTCGTTGACGATAGGGTTCCCGGCCAGATCCTCCACGTTCTGGACCAGGATGTCGTAGCAAGGCCCCGGCTGGAGCGCGGGACTCACCGTCAGGTAGACGATCGACGGGTCGGTGCCCGAGCGGCTGGCCGTCTGCACCGTGATGCCGCCCGTCGAGGTGTAGTTGCCCGGGGTCTCGGCCGTCGTCTGATCCACCGGCTCGCTGAACTGAACCGTGATCGTGTCGTCGGAGGCGCAGATCGACACGACGGTCGGAGGCGTGATGTCCAGACCGGTGGCCTCGGGGACCTCCGTGCTGACCCAGACGTACGCCGTATCGCTCCAGTTGGTGGCGTTCCAGTCATCCGCGGGGTCGTTGCAGGTATCCTGCGCGGGATCGCTCAAGCCCCCACCCGTGCACCAGACTTCACACCAGATCGTGTCGGGCGAGCCGATTCTCGCTTTTTCGATCTTCCACTCGATTCCGGTTACCGTGCTGTCGTGGATGGCCACGGCGTCTGCCGTTCCGGACTGCGACCAGGTCCCCGTCCCCTGGTTCCAGATCCAGAATTGCGTATCCGTGACGTCGTACGGGCGCGTATCCACCCAGGAGTTCAGGGAGTACTCCGGCTCGTGCAGGTAGAAGCTGGTGTCCGCGACCACCGAGCGTTCCCAGGCGTCGTAGGTGGCGCCGTCGGAGTCGTTGGTCGTGTCGATGTAGAGCAGGTACTTGCCCCAGGCGGTGGCGGACAGATCGCTGTTCACGGTGAAGTGGAAATACCAGTACGTCGCGTCGTTGCAGACATACAGATCCAGAAGGTCCATGTTTGGATTTCCGTTGCCGTCACCGGAGGGATCGCTCGCCTCGGGTGTGCCGTAGACGGCATCCGCGCGCCCGTCCATCGTCGGCGTGCCGAACCCCTTGGCGCCGGCCTGGCCGGCCCAGCCCAGGGCGAGGACCCCCACGAGTGCGAGCAACAACCATGATCTTGCCATCACAACCTCCTTTCACGATCGAATGCGAAACCCAGCGGTCGACAGGCCTCGGCCGGGGCCTCGCACACTCTTCAAACCAAGCGTCCACCTGCCGGTGCACCGACTTGGTCGATCCCCAGGACTCGACCTCGGCCGATGCCGCCGATAAGCTACAACACGACGTCCGCTCGCAGGACCGCGCACGACCCCGCGACGCGCCAAACCCGCTCATCTATGTCACAGCATCAGTAATTATAGAGCATTCGAGACTCGTTGTCAATCGGATCCCCCGACGGCTCGACCCGCCGCATGCCGGTTCCCTGCGCCGGAATTCCAAGCTCCGGGCCACGTTGCGCATTCCCGGGGCTCGCAAGGTCCTAGCCTTTGACCGATCCGAGGGTGAGACCCGAGATCAGCCACCGGCTCGCCGCCAGGAAGACGAGAATCGCGGGCACCGACACGATTACCGAGCCGGCCGCGTACAGCCCCCACTCGGTGGTCATGTTCGACTGAAAACCCCTGAGGCCCAGGGGAAGGGTGAAGAGGTCCTGGTCGTGGATGACCTGGGCGGCCACCAGGTACTCCGACCAGGCGGTCATGAAGGTGAAAAGAGAGGTCACGGCCAAGCCGGGGAGGGTGAGCGGGAGGATGACCTTGAAGTAGGCCGCCGGGCCCGTGCAGCCGTCCAGACCCGCGGCCTCCTCCAGACTGGTGGGGATCGTGTCGTAGAAACCCTTCATCTGCCACACGCAGAAGGGAAGGGCCGTGGCCGTGTAGGCGACGATGAGCCCGGCGAACGTGTTGACCAGTCCCAGCCTGGAGAGCATCACGTAGAGGGGCAGGAGCAGCATGGTGACGGGGAACATCTGCGTGATGAGCAGACCCACCAACCCCGAATGGCGACCCCGGAAGCGGTACCGCGAAAACGCGTACCCCGCGGCCGACGCGAGCGAGACGCCCACCAACGTCACCGCCGCGGCGACGAGCGTGCTGTTGAGCATCCATCTCGGGAAGGGCATCTCGAAGAGGAGGCTGCGGTACGAGCCCAGCGTGGCGCCCCTGGGGATGATCCTGAGTGAGGTAGAGAGCAGCTGGTCACCCGGGCGCAGGGATACCCCGATCACCCGGAGGACGGGGTAGATCGCGACCAGCGCGCTCGCCCCGAGTGCGGCGTAGCAGAGAAGATCATGGAATCGACGCCTCATGACGGCCTCACACGGTCCCCGATGCTTCGGCCCTCGTGCGACGCAGGAAGGTCACGCCCAGCACGAGGAGGATCAGAAAGATCACCATCGAGAGCGCCGCCGCATACCCGTACCGGTACAGGTAGAAGGCGGACCGGTACACGTAGGAAACCAGGATGTGCATGCGGTCGGCCGGCTCCCCGCCGTTGCTCACAAGCCAGACGACGTTCAGGTTGTTGAAGGTCCAGATGGTCCCCAGCACCACGGCCGGAATCAGGACCGGCTTGAGGAGGGGAAGCGTGACGTGAGAGAACTTGCGCCACGCCGAGGCGCCGTCCACGTCCGCCGCCTCCCAGAGCTGTCGTGGGATGGACTGGAGGCCGCCGAGCGCGACGATCATCATGAACGGGACGCCCAACCAGATGTTGGTCACCGCGCACGCGGTGAAACTGCCCCCCAGGGTCTTCAGCCAGTTGACGGGCGGGAGGTGCAACCATCGGGTCAGGATGAGGTTCACGTCCCCGAACTCGGGATGGAAAAGGCCCCGCCACGTCAGGGCAGTGATGTACTGTGGAACCGCCCACGGCAGGATCAGGAGCGTCCGGAACACGGCGCGCCCCTTCAAGTTGCGATTGAGCAGGACGGCCAACCCGATCCCGAAGGACACGTGAAAAAACAGATTCACGGCCGTCCAGAG
>Ga0180437_10002368_pt1 | contig 30237 bp, 63 predicted proteins | sample SS_ome_4_FD_132410 | JGI IMG/M metagenome (GOLD analysis project Ga0180437, IMG submission 132410) | Hypersaline lake sediment archaeal communities from the Salton Sea, California, USA - SS_3_D_1 metaG | ecosystem: Environmental > Aquatic > Non-marine Saline and Alkaline > Hypersaline >...
GCCGAGGCCCATGAGATCGTACACGTCGCAGCCTGAGCGGTCAAAGCTGTGACGAGTTGAGTAGCTACCGTCCCTGCCGTGGCGTTGATAAAGTCGGTAGCTGTGATACACACATCGGTAGCAGTCCCACCATTAAGCGCCAAAGAAAACGCAAAGTCTGTCTGTATGTCAAAAAGAGGAGTTATCGTCAGATAATCCTCCTTCATCATCCCGAACACATCTTTAGCAAACTCCCGCTGGCCCTCGTTGATAAGCTGCATAATAGCCGTATCACTGGCCCCGGTCGTGTTGGTTCGAGATAATTCCCGTACTTTTGTAATACTTTGTCCTAACGTCATAATCTATCCTGTATATATGATTCGATAATATCCATTTCTAGGTTTCCAAAGCTCTCCATCGAGAATAGCTTCTGAAAGTACTGGTATACCTACCGTTAAGTCCTTTGGTACAATTGCTATTGTTCCACCTAGTGTTGGGGTTTCTAAACTAGGCACTCCCACTGTCAAATCTAGGGGGAGTAACGCTTTTTCAGTTTCACCAAGAGTAGGCGTTTCTAGGGTAGGTGCTCCGGTGGCTATCTCTACAGCTACTAAAGCATTTGTTTGGCCCAGAGTAGGTGTTTCGAGTGCTGGCGCGCCGGTAGCTATCTCTACAGGCGATAGTCCGGTATCAGGAGAATATGGTAGTGAACGATCAGGCCAAGACCTATCCGGTAATGATCTTTGTGGAAGTGCGCCTACTTCTTGGGACATTTGGCCCCCTTACGTGGCGTCAGGTATTTCTATGTCAAAACCCGATAAGGTAAAGGTGTTCCCGGAAGCTACAGGTTCAGCTGTACTCAAAGAAGCAGCAGCTATTAAGATCGTGGTAGCAGTCGTTCTCGATACGGCCCATGCAACAGCCGTTCCGCTTGCGGTTACAGTTCCATCACTTACGGCATCTATCGTAGTTTTGCGCCCACTTGTGTCGCCATTTGCTGGGCCTGTATAAGTCGGGCTTGTTTTATTGCCCAAACTATACGTGCTGACCGCTTCGGTGTAATTAGCTGGTTCAGTGGAACAGATATCCACTCTCTCGCCATAGTCTTCTATTTCTTGGAGTGCCTTATCTAATATGTCATCATGCAAAAAGGCCATATAATCCTCTCCTGTTTATTTTCTTAGCAGACTTGATAGCTGCCTCTCTACGGTCGTGTACATCTTTAGGCATCCATCGTTTCTTTTCTTTGTCCCATTCATACACATACCAAACTCTCGGGGCATTATGAAGGATATTCCCGTGTGGAAAAGATTCTCTCTTCCATCCATCCTCCACTCGTACTCTGTCACTAACCTGAATTATCATCTTTTACTCCATTATGCCGTGAACGTTACGTCTACAGCCGTCCTGTTACCACTTGCATCTACTGTCTGCGCTATAGCATTAAAACCGTCACCTACATCTCTAAAGGTTATGGCAGTTGTACCCGCACCGCTTGCTTTGCCAGCAGCAAAAGCAGGAAGCAAAATACCAATAACTTGTCTACCTGTCATGGAAGCATGTAATACTTCATCCCATACCGCATCGGCTATGCTGGCGGTCGTGGCAAGTGCATCCCGGAAGGGTTGCAGGGAATCGGTTGTACATTCATAAGCACTTACATCACCGCTTGACAATATTCTGGATATGACCGTATCGGTTACTACCTCATCAGCCATCGTTATGCTGGCACAGGCAATCTTCATTAAATGGTCAAGATTATTGGTTTCGATAACACCCTGTACATCAGAAGTCAAAGCACCGGAAGCTATCTTGGCAGCAGCAATCGCATCAGAGGCAATAGCAGCAGCCGTGATAATTGAAGCAGTAATGGCAGCTACATTCACATCCCACTGGTCTGTGCTATATAAAGTGTCATAGGCATTTGCTGTCCTAACATGGAAATCTTCCCAAAAGGGGAGAATATCAGAGTTGTCAAACATAATCCGCATGGGGCCTAATGTGCCGACATTCGTGGGCTGAAGTTCTAGTTCATACCATCCCGGCATACTGGCTGCATCAGTCATATCATTGTCACCACCCGAAGCGGTTAAAGTGAGACCTGCCGGGGCAACTCCTGCCTTTCCTATAGCACAAACCATTGTAGTAATATCGTATGATTGCCAAACAGTGTATCCATTAGTGGCATATACAATAGGCCCAACTACTATCGTGGCTGTCGTACTTTGTTTCAAATCTCTTGCCATTTATATCTCCTAAACCATAATTGCAATTAATCTCATTGTTCCAGAATTAACATATTCATAAGCACCACGGTCCCATGTTCCATCTGCACCGCGAGTATTGCCATTCACGTCTGTGTTATAGGCATCACCTATAGTATCATCTCCAGCATCAGTAGCTTGAGTAAGCGTGTAATCATCATTTGCATAATCTGTAAAAAGTGATGTTCCGCCAGACCAATATTGCCCATTTGTTTCTCCAGATGCTAAATCACTATCATTCCATAAATTATAATCATGCGTCGTATTGTACGCATTATCCTGGTTATAACAAATATTGTTATAAAACTCATTCGTTGCAGAATCGAAATCCCAATAAGTTACAAGTGCATTTCCTGTCAAATCCTGAACATTAACAAAAGTATTGTTATAAACTTTTACATCTGTGGTAGTATCGCCTCCGGTATCGCAAATAATACCATTTGAAACAAGGTATCTTGAAGTTCCCGGCTCTTCGTAAAATATGTTCCCATATATTTCAAATCCATTTTGCGTAGCATCTTTAATTACAATCATTCCGGTGCCATAATTTTTAGTAAACTCGCTATATCTAATAATAGTACCGGCATCCGCACCTGATGAATTAATTGATATCAATGAACCGTGGGTTTCTGAATCTGTATGTCTTTTTTCTAAAACACAATATTCTATTGTTGTATGATGCGGATATATAGAGAAAAAGCAGGTTCTATTGGTATCATGAATCCAACAGTAAGATAATTTGAAATAATCAGCGTCATAATAAATATAAACTAAATCGTCATCACTGTCGCTATTATCTTCTCCCGGACCTTCTATTTCGGTATGATAAAACTCAACATAAGAAGAATCATTAACCAAAACACATCGAACCGTTGAACCGGATGAGATATATATTTTGAACCCATGTCCACTACGGCCCGATCCCTCTTGACCATCTATGTACCAATATCCCGTTGTAAAATAAAACTGTCCAGTAAACGTTGCTTGCCCATCCCCGTAACCCGAACTCCATCCGGTATCTGTGCCATGATCTGTAGAAATCGCCTTTTTTACATAGACATAGGTAGAACTACTCTCAGCAAGATTGAAAGTATCTCCCAAATAAGTCCCATCTGCTATATAAATGGTATCACCGCGTTCTACACCACCCTCACCCCAGACAATATCATCCATATCTTCCCAGGCGTTGGTCCAATCGGAACCATCATTAGCACCTGAAGCTCCATCCCGGATGTAATAATTGCTCAATTTCTATGCCATCTCATTTGTTGAAAAATAATTGGAACGGCACTCCCACCACCCGCTGCCACATATTCAAATACTCCTACATCCCACGCGGCCCCACGGGTTGTCCCATCCATATCATCAGAAAAAAGACCAGAACCGGGATCAACCGCACCCTCACCTATTAAATGTGACCCACTTTTGAGTGTGAAATCTCCCCCAGCGGCATTTGTAAAATTATCGTCCCAACCATCACCAACCCCGCCCGTTTCATCTACTTCATTAGTTGTTGAATCTCCATCATCATAAGCGCAGTTATTTATTGAATTAAATGTACCCTGCCAATCATCACCAGTACTAAAAACAACTGTATTATATACATCTATAGTACCCGCAATTGATGCGATGCCATCCGTTGTTCCCCCATATACCACACAATTATAAATCTTCGCTGTATTACAAAATAAATAAACAGAGACAGAACCCGCAGCTCCATCTGACCCGGTCAGGATGGTATTCCACAGTTCCAAATCTATGTCATCATCTGCGATGGTAAGTGATCTATTTCTATTTGTTCCGTCATTATTCCCCCTGAGCCTACAACCATATATCCTTATAAGATTGCTTGCCGCAATCGCCAAAACATGTATGGGAGATTCATAATCAGCATCGATATCGGTTACTTCGACCTGTAGGCCACTAACTCTTACATAATCATCCTGTATAAGAAGGGCATTATCATCAGCACCGGAGATTCTATATCTGTCTGTTTTCCATCCTTCGGCTACAGCTCTGTCTTGATGGCCGGTTTCGGAAGCCGCCTCGATTAGAATATAATCTGCGGATGTTGTCATAGTAGTGCCGTTAATAACGGTAATACCATCTGCCGAACTTCCGCTTACAACATAATGAATCCAATCTCCATTTAAACTGGCCGCTCTTGCGGTTTCGGCAGCTTGCAAAGAACTATACGCATTATCCCAATCCGAACCATCCGAACTACCACCGACAACATCAGTATCAACGTAATATTTAAGTTCCGCCATTAGCCTTGTCCATAATAAAGTCAATTAAATTTGAAATGACTCTTGTTTCCCCAGCTATAAGATTTAGAATCTCTACAGAATAACGATGTTTCCGGCGTACAGTTATTTCCCCCTTTTCATTTCTAGTAATCCATGATGTTTTATATTTCTTAGCTTCATGATAATTTATATTAGGGCATTTAAGAAGTGCGAAACTATAGTGATCCCATCCGTGTCCTGTTTTCTCTTCTGGTTCACAAAAATAACCATCTGGTCTACAATCAATAATATCTCCAGGACGTGCAACAGCTTCAAATTTTGCAGCTAATTTCTCTTTAGCTTTCAGTTTTTGTTCTTTTGTTAAAAAACGCCCTTTATTCAAGATACTAGGATGGTCTATACGAAGACACAACCTTTCATATTCCCCTGGTTGATCCATCCAATTCCCAGAATCGGTTGTTACTGAACGATTGCGAATAAAAACTAAAAACTCAGCCATCTATTTTTCTCTTTTTCAGATTAGTTAGGCCCCGGACGGCCAGGGCCTAACTATTAATTTCCCGTATATCCTGTAAAAGCAAATGTCACATCATGCGTAGCATCTACAACCAGATAGAGAGCAGCCGCAGATGTTACTCTCCAGCCTTTCTCGCCAAAGATCAGTCCGTGGTTTCCCACGTTGTTTGCCGTAGCATCTACCGACCAAATGATGGTCGTCGATGAAGCAGCACATAGATCAATGGTTTCTCCAGTCGATGCGCCTCGCACATTAATGACGCCATAACACAGGTATACACAATCGCTACCAGTGGGATCTATGAGCGTAGTAGTACTCGTTGTAGTAATCGTCCCATAGGTAGACCAATAAGCTTGCTCTTTGATCCCTAATCCCATGTTAGTACCCCCATGCGAAGAATGTTATTGCACTACACGTAGCCATGCTTACATCAGTCGCAACTTCCGTCAAAGCCTCCGCAACCGTATTAGTTGCAGAAGCATCAAGAGCACCAACGTAATAGGCTTTTACCACTCCACTAACATAACGATACACATACCCATTCGCAGGTTCTATAATACAACCTTTCACAGTAGCTAACTGTGATATTGAAAAGGTAGCTCCACCATCAGGATAGGTAGCGGCGTAATCAAATGAACCGTAAACAATCTTCAGGTTTTGGGCTGCATGAGCATTTAATTCATACGCATTATGAGCGTATCCATCAGGTACTACTGTACATGCCATATTTTTCCTCCTTATAGTTAGGCCGCCCCCGTGAGGGGGCTAGCCTTATCCTTAGTCAGCACCGTCAATGCGAATAGGGAACAGGAGAATGTCATATGTAGCAGTCGAACCCGTAGTCTCGAAAACCCCAAACTCATTGTCATTTCCGCTAGGCGCAGCACCTGTAGTTACAACCGCATCACTTGCAAGTTTCACCGCATGACCTACAGTACCTGTGGTGGTAGTAATAATCGCATCAGAACAATATCCACCAACCTGATACCATCCATAAGTACCAGAACTATAGGTAGCCTTGGGAAAAGCAATATACTGTAAGAGTTGGACATCACTGGTATCCGCAATAGCCGTTGCAGACCATCCATATTGGCCATACTCAATGCGAATTTTGGTCTTCCGCGTAGCACCCGAGGTGGAATACGCATACAACCATCCAGTTCCGTCACTATCCCATTTAATCTGCTGGGTACCGGCGCTTCCTCGTTTTCTATCTTGCAACCAAGCCATGTTATCCCTCCTTAACTAGCGTAATTCAACGCCGTGAACTTACCAGAAGTTCGGCGCATCTTACACGTCAGGTTCAGAGCGACAGTCATAACCCGTGCCATAGCATTCGGGAATCCAGCCTGTTCCAGTTCAAACCAATCTTTCAGCTTAAAGTTAAAGTCCGGGTGGACCCAGAACTCGTACTGATCGATATCCAACCCATACCAAGCACTCGTAGGAGTGAAGGAGTCGGGAGCAATCGTCGCACCAAGGAACTTACAGTTGTCAAATCCCGCTTCGGCCAGTTTGTTATCATTGTAGATTTTCTGACCTTCAAACAGGGACATAAACTTAGAGTACAAGTCCCGAGTGGTAATATGGAAAGTAGGCCGGTGCTTACCGAGGGTACAATCGTTAATCAGCTTGGAAATACCAGTAGACCCATAAAGAGTCAACACAGTAGCCGTTCCATCGACAAACGGAGAGTACCAGGTAGAGGCATCACCATCATCCAAACCACCATAGGTTCCAGTCCCAACAATCGTTGAAAGGACTTCAATACCCTTCCCATTGGGGTTGGAGGTCCACAGGTCTGTCGCCATCCTGTAATACATATCTTCTTTCATTTCTGTCGCTTTATCAGCCAACAGATCCACAACTTGCTGTTTGCCAGAGTTTTTGACCCGTTCATCCCACGAAATCAAAGCCTGAGCATGGTAATATACCCAATCCAGTTCCGCAGCGGTTCTCGTCTCTAGCTGTTCGTAAGCAATCTGTTCCCGAGCACCAATAGCATCAGCTTTATCAAGACGCATGTAACGCAGGGGCCAGCGCAGTTTCGTACCACCCTTGACCTTTACGAGATTGTTCTGCTTCATCTTGGTCCACAGAACATGATCGTCATAAGCTGATTGCGTTAGAGTCTCATCATAGTAATATCGGGAGACAGCATTTGCCTCTTCAATCGAGAGAGCCATTCACTATCCTCCTTGTGAATCTCTCAGAGCCGCATTCCTAGCTTCTTCAAGAGATTTGAACTTCTTTTCGTCGCTAGGCGGCGACCCTTGAGAAGCGGGTGTTTTCGTTTCACCCTTTTTCTTTAGTTTGTCCGTGATCGTTTGCTCTACCTTCAGGGGTGATTGCTCACCTTTCCCCGCATGGTAGAGAATCCGTGCAAGGTCCTCGAATTTAGCTTCTTGCAAACTGGTTAGGCGCTCCTCGATCCCATTCGGGTCGAAGTCTGGATACTCTCCGGATAGTTTGGAAAAAGCTTCTTGCTTTTCCCGGTCTATCTCCTGTTGATGTTTCCATTCCTCGAACTCTTGGAGTTTCTTTTCCAGTTCACCAGTCTTGTCGTTGACAAGACTTTCCGCTCTCTGGTATACAACTTCGGGAGATTGAGGCTGTTGAAGTAGGCGCTGAAGCTGTTGCTTCACATGCGGGTTAGTCTCAAGGAACCTATCGTAATGTTCGTATTCCTTCACTTTCTCCGCATGTTTCTTCTCGCGGTCCTCCAACTCCTTCATTTTGCTCTCAAATTGTTTCCTTAGTTGAGCGTTAGCTTGGCTCTTCTGGGTGTAGTCCTCTTGGCGAAAATAACTATCCTTCCATGCCTTTTCGAGATCTTCCCTTGTGTTAAATACCTGATCTTCGTATTTGAAGAACGGTTCAGCTTGTCCAGTGGTATCAGCTGGGGCTGGTGCAGCTTGTCCGGGGTCCGGGGCTGCTACTTGTGGATCGGCCATTTAAGGCTCCTTATCGTTGTTTTATCAGTCCACCCAAACCAGGTGCTTCAGGCGCACGGCCTTGCGGCATCTGCGGGGGTTGTCCTATACCTGGTTGTCCCATTTTGGGGCCAGGAGTTGGGCCTCCGGCGATAGACTTCATTTTGTTAAGTGGATCAGCCTTCTGCATTTGATCTTTCGCCATATCAATCAGTTGCGAAACAGGCCCTTCCACGTCAACGCCTAATTTTGCAAAGTATTCTCTTACCGTCATATCCGGGCTGATTTCACCCTCTTGCGCCATTACTGAAGCATCAACAGGGTTAAATACAGACCGATTATTCTGTAAGGTTTGCATAGGATCACTCATTGGGTCCTCCTAACTGTATTCCAACAGGAACGCCGGGTGGCCGAGGACCTTGCGGGTTAGGGGGAACACCTGCTGGTTGCCCCGGACCCGGCATTTGCATCTGTTCTTGCTTTTTTCTCTTCAAAATCTTGTCTTTATTTGGAAATCTCAAAATGTCTAAAATAGCTTCTATATCAATCGGGCTGAGCGGTGTCACCTGCACTTCACCCAATCTCAGGGCCAAATTAGCAAGAGACTGCTTGTCCATAGGTAGAGTGGAGTTGGTTTGAATCTCGATATCAAATGATGCATATACTTGGTCTGTGTCTCCAAACTCTTTTATGATTTTCTGATAATCTTCATCTTGGGTTAGGCGCTGCTCATAGTCTTCTGGGGCCTCACCCATTTGAGGCTCGGGCTTGCTTACTTCCTGCAAAAAGGAAGGGCTATTGCTGATGGGCATAAACTCTATCTCGTTGTCACGTTTCATCGAAAACGTGCGAGGTTCGGTATAATACTGCTGCATCAATTCAAGCATCAAATAGGCGGCACGTTTGATACTGGCTTCAAGATTCCGTACTCTCTGACGAGTCCGGGTATAGGAAGATTCAATTAGAATACTTACCTCAGATGCACTCTGTCTCTGTTTCTTGGAAGCCATCCCCTTGGAAATGTCCGTTACGCCCGATACCTCTTCAATAAGCTGACCAATACCGGCCATTAAGTCCTGATGTGTCTTATCAAATGGAGGGGGGTCTACAGGCTTAAGCGGCTTTTCTACCCCCGACATGTTACAAGCGAATACGTTGTCTCCTTCGGGTAGTTCTTTTTTCAAGGTAGGTATATCTAAACCTGAGCCTTCATCGGCTAAATAATTAGGCCGCAAATGCTTGCGACAATGCCATACCATATCTTGCAGTCGGGCATTAAACTCTTGGTTTAGATTTTCTATCTGCTGAGGTTCGGGAATACCCCAGAATGAGTGGGGTACTTGATAATCGTAAAAAGCAATCCAAGAAGGTTTGCCATGAGAAAACGGAGAAGGATTATCTTGAAGTCTCACTTTGTTCTTGGAAAAGACAATATATCGACCGTTGGGATATTTCTTTTCTCTTTTCTTGGTCTTTTCTCCGGTCGGTTTACCCGACTCGTCAAGCTCGTCAACTACATGCTCGATAATCGCATCATCTTTCAGCCAAACCTCGTAAATCGTCACCTCTCGACTTTGAAGCTCAAAATCCTCTGCCTTGCTCTTGTCCAGTTTCTTGTCGCTATCATCGTCAGGCTCGACATCTTTATACTTGTCGGGATAGTTCGATTTCACCCATGCCAGAGTGCGCTGTTTGACTGTTCCACAGTAATGACAGTTCCACAGGTCCGTATCGCCAGGAGAGATGAAAAAGGTCCGGGGATCGTCTACTTCTACTGCAACTTCCCCACCAAACTCCGCATCAGGATCAAACCGAATCTTCCATAATCCCACAGGCCAAATCTGAGACTGTTTGACTGCCAAATATGTTTTCCAATCCAGTTCTAACTTATCCCACAGATATTCGAGCGCCTTACTATAAACGTTCAGATACTCTTGCATGTGAGACTCTCTGGCCCGGACACTCCATATAGGTCGATTGTCCGTCAGGAGAGGGGCGTTCGTTTCTACTGTGGCAAAGATATAGTTACAGAATATGGGAGATTCTTGGTCTTTGAGCGTCTTTTTGTTCCACCATTCGCCTTCATACTCTTTCAGCCAACGGTTCATGTCTTTCTGACGACCTTTATAGCTCTCGCTTTCCCATACTCGGTCTATCTCTGCTTGTAACTTCTTTATAAACTCGTCTTTCATATATCTCTCTTTAGTTTGGCCTCTTTGGATGCGAGATATGCCAGCTTGTGATCTTTGTCTTCGGGCATCGAAGCACTTTCATGTCCACTCACATCCCTGTCTTCGCTCAGATTATTCTCAGCGAGATAGTTGTCCCTTTCCCGTTTCGAGGAGAAATGACGACCCAACCCAACGTCGTATCCCGGTCGCCAGTTAACCCAGACTGCTCCCGGCGCACTAAATATGTAATGTGCTTTCTCTCCGCATTCGCATGTAATCTCTTTTGGATAATCATTCCAATAAAGCTTTTCTGTCTTTTTACCGCATGTTTCGCAGCGATATTCCCTGATTGCCACTTGTTCCTCCGATCTTCGGTTGTCTCAAAGGACGTCCTGGTAAATTGTTGGGCATTCCCTTGGCTAATGCATCTAAATTACCCCTTTGTCCCATACGTTTGGTTTGCATCAAATTAGGCTGGGGTGTTTGGCGCTGAGAATTGATTAAAGCCCAAAGCATCTTTAGGCGCTTGGGTTCGTATAGTGCTTGTCTTTCTACTGGATCATTAAACATAATTAACTCACAAACTTATCCATGTATTTAGGCATCTCGGGTGCGAACATCCCTAATATTGTGTTGGGATCTTCTTTTGGAATCTCTATTCCCCTGTGTATGGCAAATTGCTCGATACAATCAAACAACATGCTAGCTGCATCTAACAGGTCGTCTTCATCTGCCTCTCTGCCGGTGTACACATCCATTTGTTGAAGCAAACTAACGCATGTGTTAACTATCTTGCATCGTCCTGCCCGACAGAATGCGCCGAATGTGTCTGCTATCTTTTGTGCCTTTGTTTTGTTTCTAGGCGTTTTTACCGGCAAGATCGGAAACTGTAAGGCAGTCCGATTAATCCTGTTATACTCATTAACCTTCAAGCCGATGATGTATTTCAGATGTTCCTGCTGGCCTAACTCTATCCCCACTCGTATGGGGTTGTATTGGATAACCTTCTGGATTAATAGATCAGCCAGTCGATCACCTGATAACTTGACTTTTGTAGCCTCAACTATATATAGGCGTTTTTCCGGGCAAAGGGCGCCTACCACAATACCTGAATGATCACTCCATTCTTTGGTTGTAGCCGCTGGATCACAGGCTATGTAATATTTGTACTCGTCAGCTGGTAAACCACCTATCGTCGGGTGGGGAGGAGGAAATATTTTCTCCTCCAAGGGTGTCGGATTAAGCATGTATTGGCATGAAAACTTGTAGTCATCACGCATCATCCGTTTGCGCCGGTCCAGCGCTTTCTTGGTGAAATACCTGTAAATAGGCTTACCGTTCTGGATAGCTGGGCGCCTAATAATACAATCAATCAGTTTTTCACGTTGAATCACCGCATACAAATCAGCATAATGATAGGGAGTCCCAATTAGAGTGATCTCTGACTGAGTATCCAGCATGGGCTGTAGATAGCCCCACCAGTCTATTGTCTTGGCTAGCTGATCTGCGGTGGTGACGTTTTTTTCATCTATTATGTCGTCACCGTAGGCTTTCTCGAAGTGGAATCCTGTGATCTTTGCCCCGACACCAACCGCGAGTATCTGCGGACCTTGCGGAACGTACCCCCTTTCAGGATCACGTCTGAGCGTAAGTTCTTGTTCAGTACATTTCTCCCAGCCGTTATAATCTTTTCCAGGATCAGGAATAACTTCCGGGAAAAGGGTACGCAAGGCTTTTGTCGCAAATATTCTCTTGATATCATTTAGTTCTTGTACTACTAGGCGCTTCGTGGCCGATACCAGCAAAACTCTTATGTTCGGATTATTAAGTACCTCTTGGACGATCTTCAGTTTTATGAAAGATGATTTCATGTGGTCACGGGGGATAAGGATGAGCTTATCTCCTGCCCTGTCCAGTTGCGCAACCAACCATCTATGGAACTTGGGGTCTATCCTTCTTTTGCCTTCTTTGGTCTTGTCCCAATCAAGAACTTCTGTGGCTAAATAGTAGAGATCGTTTAGGCATTTCCATTTTATGTAGAGACGTGAGGCTTCAATATCGTCTCCCTCTACTGCTTCTAAAAGCTGGTTGTATTTATGCTGTTCACTTTTTGTCATCTAACATTCTTTTTACAAATGACATAAGTTTTGTTAATTCTTCCTTGGCAACTTTCTCAACACGACATACAGATTCCGCATGCATATCCAATAAAGTGCGTAGGTTTTTCTCGGAAATCATTCCTTCGTCCATTTGCTCCGATTTCTTTGGTTAAAGATTGGATATCATCCAATGATTGACATAAAAAAAGAGGCACCTATCCCGTAGGATAAATGCCTCTGACATTCAGTCGGCGAAGTACTACATTTCTTAGTACTTTATTGTAAAGGAGTTAGGGTCAAATTACCCAAAGTCTTATCTTTGGAATCCACTGGTTACTGGATCAGTATTGACCGTGCGGAGCCGAAATCGCTTAGGGTGAACTGCCATTCGAATCCCTAAGCGCCAGTATCGTTACACGCCTGGCAGGGCCTAACCCTTATTGATTCTTTGTCTGCTCTGTAATAGTCTTGTCTACTCTAGCCAATTTCCCATTTATAATGATGAAGTCTATTGTTAGGCGTCCATAACGGATTGAAGGGATGTAATCACGGAAGAATGCTGTAACGCTGGCCGGGATCTCTTTGTACATTATCCGCTGCTCCGTTTTTTATGATATATCCTTTTGGGATATATAACATCCAATCATCAACGCCTGTCTCTGTGGGATCATACACGAATCTCGGGCCTAACAATATATCAAATATAGTCAGACCTGTAGATCCAGTTTTATCCCTGTTTTGTCCATCCAACGTAAAATAGTCCATATTAAATCCGTATGGAATCTATCCCTTTGGGACGTCGTTTGATAATACCTGTGCTTCGGCGTAATGTCTGCTTTCTTTTCTAACTCTTCCAGCAGCATTTCCGCTAAAGTACTCCTAAACTTGCTCATTAATCCGGCCTACTCCTGTTTAGGTTTTTTATGCGCTTATCCGCAATCGCATGTTCGTCTAATTGAAGTTGCAACAAACGATGGGTAGCAATAATTCCCTCTATGGCAGGAATGAAATCACTTACCTGAATTGCCAAACATCCGTCAATCAAGGGTACATATCCGGCCATCGTGGGTAGAGCACCGTACAGATATACGTTGATTCCTATAATCTCACCTTTCATATTGAACAGAGGACCACCCGAGTTGCCTTGGTTTGCAGAACAAGAATGCAGCCAATAGGCTTCGCCGATGTCCCAGGAAAACTTCTCAGAAATTATTTTCCCCCAAGAAATGTAATAGGCCCCGCCTAGCGGACATCCGATGGAAAATACATCTTCGCCAATTTCAACAATATCTGCCGAAAGCGGGGAATATGCCCAGACACGGTCTGGGTTTTCCCGATCAACAATTTTATGGATGGACAGGTCCAGCCCTCTATCATGGTAAATGGTGATAACATCTCTCTTGACTATAAGAGGCATGTCCATGTCATCGTAGTATTCCAGACTATACACAGCTTCTGGTATACCACCATGAGCGCAACTCAGGACATAACCATCTGGTGAGATAATCACCCCGCTAGCCAGGCTGTGACCGCCCAGGAGAATTACAGTCGAGTTTTTCGCCTGTTCATAATCTGTTAGGCTTGGTTCTATAATTTCCTCAATACTATACCCGGCTAATCCTCCTACTACTGCCACAATAAATATTACTGCAATAAACCCAATCAACCCCCTATTCTTCACCCAAAAATCCTTCATCGGACCGTCCTTTGCGCTCCTCCGGCGCTTTAAATTATTTTCCTTTTATTACTTAGCCTTTTTATCGTCTTCGGGAAAACGGTGATACCAAACTCTTTCACTTCTCCATTTATTTACACCCAAAACAATCTTTGTAGCTTCACCACATTCGGGACACCAGAAAACAGGTTCATCAGATACATAAGTATCTGCAAACTGTCCACAGTGAGCACATTCAATTCCTATTCTTAATGTTATTTTTGACATATTTTCCCCTTTCTACTTAACCTGGTTGCGGTATACCCCCAAGCCAACGTCCACTTGTCCTAATTAGAGTTTCGATTGATACTTTTTTCATGCCATCAAAGCAGACAAAACAACAATGTTCTACTATTGTTCCTGGTTGAGTAATCACCAATCCAGGATTCCCTTTAAATGCTTTGTGTTTAATTTTCATCTCCCCCTCCTTATTTATCTTTTACGGTATTGTCCGTGGCTAATATGTTATATCGGCGCCTGTATTGGGCTGCTGGATCGTCTGAACATGCAAGTCGAATACTGTTTTTCTTGAGACTTTCCAACTTATTCTTGAGGCTCTCACATTCGTTTTGAAGCTCATTTAGGTCGTCAAGGAACTCAAATAGGCGCGATTCGGCAAGGCCATAGTTACTGTCCCGTAAGTCGAATATTATCTGGTCAATTTTAGGCCGAAGATCAATCATGATTAGGCACTTTTTTATACCATTTCAATACATCTTCAATATATGCTATAGCTTCTTTTTCGGTTTTTAGCGAAATGCCGGTTGGTATTCTATTCCCCGCTACTAGCAGTTCAACCGTATATCTGTCATCGATTTTTAACCAATAGGCACCAGTTATTTTCCCAGATAATATTGCACATCCTTGGTTAACCCATATAACCATAATTCTACCCCCTGTTATAAATCAGTCATCTTTTAAACACAAAACCGGACATACGCCAATTACCCCTTCTTCACATTTGTGGTAAATAACCGGATTGGAGCGGGATAATATCATATAGGCTCGATTGCTTGGGTCTGGATATTCTTTTATGTTACATTCTAAGTTCATGAAAGGATCTTTTTCCCTTACCCACTCATGACAATTTTGGCATTTTCCTACTTGATACCACATAATCCTACCCCCTATGCTTAGATACAAAAAGGTACTTTAATATGATCCAAAATCTCTTTAGGCGCGAAATGTCGCAGTCTTTGGCCCTGGCCCCCATTGGCCCTATCTGTACTCCTTCTCCGTCTTCCCATACCGACGGGACTATCTCGGAACCGTCTACATCATAAAGCTTTGTTCTCATACCTACCCCCTCATTAAAAATGGTCCGTGTATTCTGATGAGTGATATAAACACACCTGGCCGCCCTCAGTCCCCCTCCCCCCGGGCCGGGGGCAGGGTTCCCCGCTTCCTTCCTTTCTCTATTAGCTTCAACAGTTCCTTACGCTCTGCTATCTTCACAGCACTGTGCGCCGCATCATAATGACCTGTTGCCTTGAGTATCTTGTCTATCGCCTTAACCTGTACGCCAGGCGGTGTGGAAGTGACAGACCGGGTGATTAGCTTACCTTTACCATCATACTGTTCATGTACCGTCTTTCTGTCCCCCCGCGCTAAGTCGGCCAGGGTGTTGGCGAGTACCTTACTGTCCATACCAGCATCGGCTAGCTCTTGTTCAAGCACGGTCATTATCTTTGGGTTAGTTAGGTACTTGCATCCTTCCACGTTAGCTGTCTTAGTTGTTGCTTTAGGGTGAGCAGCTTTGTATGATTGGGTGGCGTTTAAGTATGTTTCTTTGCTGTTAGGGTCAGTGTATTTGTCTATGAATAGTTGTTGGGTATGTTTAAGGGATTTTTTGTTAGGCGCCGGATTCTGGCCTTTCTTAGTGTTTTTCCTTTTAGGCGTCGAATTATTGGCTCGAGGATTGCCGTCACTGCATTTTCTTGAGCTAGTTGATACTTGAGTACCTTGACTTTTAGGCGTGAGATCCATTAATCTTTCTTAGGTGGCTTTCCTGTCTTAAGCGATAATCCTGTTTGCGATTGACATATTTTAGCTGCCATAGCTTTAGGATATCCTTTATTTATTAACTCTTTATAACATCTTTCTACAGACGTATCTTCGGGCATATCATCCCCTTCATTCCTATGAAGGAATTCTCCTACTCAATTTCCAGTAGTGTAATACTTTCTTTAAATATCCTCTTAGAGTTAGGCGCCGGATCTCTTCCTTATAGTCTCTCAAATACATAAGCAAAATTAGGCGGGCTATCTTAGAAGTCCACCGACCTTTTTCGTCTACAGTATTTAGGGGCTCATTATTCAACATCAATATTGCTTATTATCATCTAGTTCTATATCTTTTATATAATCCCTAATATCATCTATATCTGAATCAATAGCTGTATATCTCTCAAGATCTCTTGCAAATACTTCTAATCCATCTATTTCTTCTATTGGCGGAATATGGCTCCATTCTAGGAAATCTCCTATTGATTTATTTTTATGTATTCTTACATGACAAGAACTACAAACCCATCTCACATCTAACGGTTTATCATAATCATCATGATGAGCATGAACATTCCCTTTTTCGCCACAAATACTACATTTCTCTGGCCTTACTAATTCCCCTCGTGCAATTGCTCGCCGTGCAAGTGCTGCTACCCGTGCCTGGGGCGATGTTAATTTTATGTTTAACAGAGCTGTATTATTAACATTCATATGCATTCACATCACTATTATACACATTTCTTTATAATTGTCAAGATATATCACCTACTCATCTGTTAAGTATCATCTTGAAAAAAAGTGAAGTTTTTTCAATAAATCCCTTGACAAGTGATATTATCTGTGCGACAATCTATATAGATGTTCGTTAAAACGAATTGATAGGAGGATGAAATGAGAAGTACTGGATGGGCGCAATCAGTTTTTCGCTCGTTCGCTAGTGAATGGGCTATGGGCAGAGAAGAATACCCTTTAATGGAGCGCTTTGCTAAGACCGGAAAATTACTCGCAGGAATAGCGACAGAAATCAAAGACTCCCAATCGTGGTGCGAAACCGATACAGGATTTTTAATGCATCAAGCTTTTTTGGCCTATTGCGAAGAATATGGTATTCGCGACTAGCCTAGTCCAGTTGTTAGGCTCCGTGCAACTCCGGGCCTAGGCTATAGTCCACTAGGACTAAATAAAAGGATAGGGGGTTACAGATGAACAGGAAAAGAGTAGAAGTGATTGCGTCAATACTTGATGCAAGGCAAACCTGCGCTAAGACCAATAACAAAGAATGGTTTGACAAGCATACTGAAAAGCTTAAAGAAATCATGGATGATGCACCTAGTGGTAGTGGGATCGATTCTGGTACAGAGCTTGATTTAATTGAGTCTAAACCGGATCGATTAGTATTTAACTTCTCATACCATCACATGAATGACGCAGGATTCTATGATGGGTGGACCGACCACAAACTGATTGTAAAACCATCATTTGTGTTAGGCGTCGATATGAGAATAACCGGATCAGATAGAAACGATATCAAAGACTATCTATACCAAGTGTATGAACTTTTTCTGTCTGAGGTAATTGAAGCCTAGTCCAGTTGTTAGGCCCGGTGCAACTCCGGGCCTAGGCTATAGTCCACTAGGACTAAATAAAAGGATAGGGGGATGATATGAATACCATCAAAATTGGTGACAAGGTTGGCTATTCTCGCAGGTGGTTACGGTCTACAGGTACATATACTGGACCAATACCTATGGCAAGGGGAATTGTCACAGAATTAAACGGCATGATCGCAGTAGTGGATTGGAATAATCCTGAAATACCGACCAAAGTACATGTATCCAATCTAGCCCAAATCGGTAGTGTGGCCTATTGCGATTAAACCTATCGTTGCCAATGAACGGTTAATAAGTACATGAGGGGGAAAAGATGCACGAATGCCCAAGATGCGGAAAACTGACAAGTGGAAGCTATTCCGAGGGTGGAGCGAAATGGGCAATCTGTGAGGATTGCATGATCCGAGAACAAAAAGAAAACGAGATTCGCGAAAAAGAAGATAAGAAAAATATTCAGATGCTTACTGAAGAGTAGTTTTGAAGCAATAGTCCACCAGGACTAAATAAAAGGATAGGGGGATGAGTTATGACAAAACGAGAAAAGGTTTTAAAACTAATTGAGGTAGCAGCATATGAGGGTGATCAACATACCGCCATACGGTTATATGTTGAGAACAGAGTATCTGCTAAAGCTTTCCATGAAGCCATGAATAAGGGAATAGCACAGAGAAGGAAATGGTAATGGAAGATTGGCAAGAGTTTAACCGAAGAATAGAAGAGAAGTATTTAGGGTTAGGCGCCGACCGGCTCAGGATTCAGCGCCTAATAGAAAAAGAAAATCTCCCAGCTGATACAACCCATCGACTAGCAGAACTGAGAAGGGAGATAGATATTACTATGACAGGAGGATGGGGATGAAATATTACAAATTAATAGGTTGGCACAATTTCGTGTTTAAACGGTTCTATGTTTTATTGTCTCGCAAATTGGCATGGCCATTAATACGTTTCAAGAAAAGATCAAGAATATGGATGGAATGAAGAATATATAGGCGCCTAGGGACTATGGAGCGCTCGCCCGCTGGGTGTAGGTTTAGGTTCAAGACCTAACTAGGCGTCACACTTAAGATAGGGGGTTAATATGCAAGTAGGCTCAAGAGTTACCAAGGAACCACCGGACTATTTTGATGGTCAGCTAGTCCTAACCTGGCCTAAAAAAGTCGGTACAGTCACTAGGTTTGTCTACTGTCACGGCAGATGTCATGTAGTCGTGAAGTATGATAATGGGAATAGAAGTATGTATCCTATAGAAGAAGTTTATGTGTTAGGCGGTGGAAAATGAACAAAGAAGAACTAAAGAAAGTATTAGACGATCATGCAAAATGGTTAAATAATGGTAGGGGAGAAAGAGCGGACCTTCGGGGAGCGGACCTTCGGGGAGCGAACTTTGGGGGAGCGGACCTTGAGGGAGCGAACCTTGGGAGAGCGGACCTTCGGAGAGCGGACCTTGAGGGAGTGAACCTTGGGAGAGCGGACCTTCGGGGAGCGGACCTTGAGGGAGCGAACCTTCGGGGAGCGGACCTTCGGGGAGCGGACCTTGAGGGAGCGAACCTTGGGAGAGCGGACCTTCGGGGAGCGAACCTTGAGGGAGCGAACCTTGGGAGAGCGGACCTTCGGGGAGCGAACCTTGGGGGAGCGAAATTACCTCATTTTCAAATACCCCAACATGGAGAATTGAGAGTATACAAGAAAGTAAATGGTAAAATCATCCATTTGCTTATCCCCGCATGGGCTAAACGTACAGCATCATTGATAGGAAGAAAATGTAGAGCTAGCGCAGCTATTGTATTAGCTATCCAGGGAAATGAGCCACAGTCATCTGCCGGTTCGGGGTATGGTTCTATTTTGTATGAAATTGGCAAAACAGTTTACCCGGACAGCTATGATCCTGATATCAGAGTAGAGTGTAGCCACGGTATACACTTCTTTCTTACTAGAGAAGAGGCAGAAGAATGGAACGGATAATAGTTTTATTGTTAGGCGCCAGCCTGGCGATGTGTACCACCCTGCCCGAAGCAGATCCAGCACAAATACAGTTCTTCAACCATACCGAACAAATCATCGCCTGCTATATCAACGATGTATGTGCTGGGTTGGTGCTGCCCGATAGTGTTCTGATAGTGAGTGTCAATCCTGGCGTGATGGTAGTATCAGCATGGGTTAATGGGAAATGGTATCATCCGACAAGATGTGAGTTAGGCGCCGGAAAATACACAGCTATCCATTTGCTGCCTAACCAAGCATTTGACTTTCTGTATTATGAATCTAATGTGTAGGGGGAAATGACGAATGAAGATTAAATGGATAGGAAAAAAGGAAACTAACCCAATGTGGTTTTGTCACGAACCACGGGGGAGATGGTTCAATGGCTGTGCTGTCTTGCCGGGATGGCGTGTTAAAAGGTATTTATTCTTTGAAGTATGGACATGGGTAAGATAATGCTTTACACAACCAAACAAATAGCTAGTGTAGCTCAGGTATCCCATAGATGGGTTCAAAAGGTATGTCAACGGTTAGGCATCGAGAAGTTTGGGAGAGATTATCTAGTTGACCAGTTCAAAATGATAGAGATAATGAAAGAATTACATGGGAGAAATAATGTTTGAATATGAAGGAATTAGGCGTATACGGTACGAGGGTGGCGCCCAATTCGTGCCTGTTTGTCCTGAATGTGGGCGCTTTGTTAAAGCAGATGAATCTATCATGCTTAATGAAATCTCTGGCATTAGACATAAGCCAAATGCAACTTGCACAAAATGTGGGCGAATAGAAATGCCATTTGAAGGATTCTTTTAAACAGCCGTAAATCCACCATCAACGACTAAAATCGAGCCTGTCATATAGGAGGAGTTGTTGGACAGTAGGAAATCTACTGGACCGATAATCTCCTCCTTTTTCATCATCCTACCCATAGGGGTTAATTCACTATACTTTCTGATAAACTCAGGGTCTTGGTTGTTTTCTACTCCACCAGGACAGATACAGTTAATTCTATGGTTAGGCGCCAGCCAGGCAGCAAGCCACTTGGTCATGCCGATAATCCCGGCCTTGGTTATCGTGTAGGCTGGATGCTTGATAGTTCCTTGCGGGTAGAGCGAAGGGCGTGGCGCGACCAAACCGTAAGTACTCCCGAATAAAACCACCGAGCTACCACGTTGACATACGGCAGCAAACTCACGGACAAGTACAAACACTGTTTGTAGGTTGACCTGAAAGTAGGGAGCAAAGCTGCTTTGGGGGAGATTGAATACAGTATAAGCATCATCATTAGGCTGGGGGTTAATAGCATGGCAAACCACCAGCCCATTAGCATCAGGATTAGTTGAGATAAGAGCCTGGACTTGCTTAACTTTGGTAAGATTATAACCCAATTTCTTATCTACTCGGACAACTTGTACTTTCTTTTCATAATAATCTGCTATTACACTCCCTAAAAGTCCTTCACTTCCCGTTATGATGTATTTCTTCACATACTTTCCTTAATATATATGCTTGCCTCTTAGCTTCCCCTGTGGTGTAGTTGTTGGGAAATTGCATCAAATGGGTAGATAGAAACTCTGCCCCTGGGCAATCCCCTATGCTGTTGATAGCTTGCTCTTGATAAGGGGGAAGCCAGGCTGAGTAAAACCCTTCGCCGCCTAACTCAACTACCCTCTTATAAAACTTAGACCAAGTCATATCACTTGCACCTGGATGATATGTGGCAGCCACACACCAGTAAGAATTAGTTCTATCGTTAGGCTCCGCTTGGAGAGAAAAGTAGGGATATTCCCTCAATACTTGACGGATAATGATGGCTGCATCTATTCTTCTTTGGACAATTTCTTTAAGGACTTTTACCTGTTCTAGTGCATTTTCTGCAACCAGTTCTGGCATGCGATAGTTCCAGCCTATCAGGTCGTGTCGTTCATATCCTAGTTGTTGGAGTTCTGATTTAGGAGGATGTTTAGTTAGGCACCGGAAACCGTGATTCCCATACTGTCTTATCTTCCGGGCCAAATACTCATTATTAACCGTCACTATCCCACCTTCACCTACATTTATATGCTTGGAAGATTCAAAAGAATAGGAAGTGGCAAGGGCATAGTTCCCTACAGGATTCCCCCGGAATGTAGATAGAACTGACTGAGCATTGTCTATGATATGGAATAGGTTGTGATCGTTACAAATAGCTTGAATCTCATCTAGTCGGGAGGGGAGGCCGTAAAGAGATACAGAGATAACAGCTTTTGTGTTAGGCCCGATTAGCTTAGTCAGAGAGGCCCTAGAGTCCATAGTAAAAGTAAGAGGCTCAACATCACAGAATACGGGTTTGGCCCTGGCCTGTATCACCGCTGCCGAAGTCATAATGGGGCCTAACCCCGGAACAATCACCTCATCCCCTTTGTCTACTCCCATAGCTAATAGAGTGGCGTGAAGTGTAGCCGTTCCTGAGTTCATGGCTATGGCATATTTAGCACCTACCCTTGCAGCAAACTCTTGTTCTAGTTGGGTGACGTAGCTCATACATTAAAATCCTTTGTTTTTAACTTAGTAATAATTCTCTTTCCGTTTCGAGCCATCAAATCCACTAGAGGCCTACATACTAACCCCTCTGCTTGGAAATCTCCCCATGCTGACTTTATTCCTTCCCTAATTCTTTGAACTGCATCTTCTAATGTACCTATCGCAACAATAGGAACAATATCAATTTGCAACTTTGCTCCTACATCCATTATGTCATTCCATTTCAACCACCATTCCTCTATTTTTACGTCAAATAAAACAAAATCAACTCCATCTGACTTGTAATTACCTCCTCCTTTTTGAATCTTTGCTCCATATCCTTCTCCATATAAACAAACTGGACAATCAAAAATACCAAACTTATCTTTTGGGAAAAGTTCTACTAATCTATCATAAAGAAAGGTCGGTATTTGCGCGTTATCAGTACGTCCACCTATTCTAATAGATTCGCCATCCCACATTACTCGAATATTTGTTCCATCAACTTTTTCAGTAAATAACCATTGATTATCTTTTAAGTAATGAAATTCTGGTAAACGAAATTCTCCAACTTTAAATTTATGAGTTTTTTCATCCCTATTAAATAAAGACTCAATTTTACTATACTCTTTCATTTCATACTTTCCTTTATTCCTTGTTTTCTTTGTACATCTCGAAATGTTCTTGCCTTTGAGGGATATAAACGCCAATAGTGAATCAACTCTTCCATAAAGAAAGGTTTGTCTCCAAAATAACCCACTACATCCGAAACCATAGCTAAGTCACTTGCGTAATCGACGGTCCACCTATAATGCGAATAGTCCCGCTTGTTTCTTTCTTCCTTTACGTAGTACTTATCCTTGTGATTCCATATCCACGGAACTACATGCTCTCGTTCAGCCGGTTCTTTAGCCTCCTCCCACATATCCTCTAGTAGTTTGAAGCTGATTACTTGTACGTCCAGTCCTTCCGGATAGGTTTCTCGTCCAGGCCATTCGTTCGATACGTAGTCACAATTGAATCGTTTGAACTTGTTAATAGCTCTAGCAATAACTCGCCAATCTGCAAAGGGGTCATCCGAAGTAAGTCGTATGATAGGATCGGCCTTATATTCTCGGGCGCATTGGTAGAATCTGTCCAAAACATCTTCTTCACTCCCTCGGAAACATTTTACGTTTAGGCGCCGACATTCCTCTTCAAGCGGGTCCTCTTCCTCTACATCGGGGATGAGAACGATTAGATCATTTGCCAGCGGATGGTTTGTCTCCGGCTGAGTATCCAATAACGGCTGAAGCCGATCCAGGTGGATTTGCAGGAGGCTCTTGCCGTGGACTTCCTTCAACATCTTCTGCGGAAACCGGCTGTTCTTGATTCTGCTCTGGGTCATTAATATCGGGTTCATCTTTCCACTCCCAATCTGGTGTTTTTGTTAAGGTTACATCTTTTCTTGTCCAATAAGGTTTTTCTTTGTTAGGCGGCTCCCATGTGTTGTAGCCTTCTTTCATCCCTTCAAGCTGTTTCTCTGCTTCTGCAATTCGGTTAGGCATCTCACCGATAATCTCTATGCCCAAAATCGCGCCTAACTCTGGATGATACTTGGCAAACATCCCCCTTGGTACAAGATAGTTGTCGCAAATCTCGTCTATCTCTTTTCTTGATTTATGTAATCTGGCTAGCTTTTTAGCCTTTTCCTTGTCCCACTGTGAAGCTAACACATCGTCTAACTCAGCAAAGGGAAGCTCAGACAGGATAGTACTCTTACTCATATTCACTAGTTGGGCGCCGGTCAGCTTCCAATTGCACATGAAGGTCTGCTTGTAGAAGATCATCGTTCTGGTAGTCAACAAGCCGTTATCAGCCTTCAAGAGTTGAGGCCGCTCCCACGCATCCTCAAAATCAACCATCTTCTTCGCTTTCTTGGGTAAGTAGCAGAAGTTGCCTCTATAATCAAAGTCCTGAAATCGCATAATCCCGTCAGGATACGCAAAATCGTGGCCTATCAGATAGATCGGAGAATACCCTAGCATGCTAGCCACGAGAATCATCGAGTTAGATACGCAGCCTGAGTTGATGATGTATGAACCTATCCACGGATAGAGGGTTTGATACATCGTGTTAATAATCTCGTTACCAGGCTCAAACATACGGATGAGCTTTAGGGGGTTGTCTCCCCATACATCGTAAACGTGAGGATCTACACAGGGATGGGTGATAAGAGTAGATGCATAATAGTGAGGCCCCCAAAGGTCATCTCCTATCTCTCGTGAGGCATCAATAGCCACTACATAGTCTGGATGCCTCCCAATAGCATCAGCCCATTTACAAAGTGAGTTAGGCACGAAAACCGTACCCTTCCAGTGTTGTATCTTGGTAGCGATCTCATCCAGACTCGGCCCGGCGCCTAACACTAACGCTGGTTTAGCATGTTCTAATTTCTCTGTCCCTGCTGCTATCTGGTCTCCCTTTTCTTTGTACCTTCTTTCTAGCATGGGATGATTTTTGATTGCATTATACAACCACGCTCTAATCCAGTACTTACGGACAGCATTATTAAAGCTGATTGTATTTAATCTTTCTTGTGAGTTAGACATTTTCCCCCCTTGTTAAAAAGTCTTTTTGATTGGTAGATGGTATTTGTCCATTTATGGACATAACTGCATCATTAAGCATCTTTTTTGCTGTTCTTACACCACAAGTTCGATTCATAGTCTGATATATTTTCCCAGGTCCATCTTTACATACTGATATTTCTATTTTAGCAACCACCATTCTTCCGCTTAGACTCATTAGATAATAGCTGATTATGCCCGCCATCGTAGCAATCGAATCATTTTCAAACTTAAACTTTCTATATCGTTTAAACCATTTCCATGCTATCTTCAAAAATAACCTTTGAAACAATTTCATGCCTAACACATTTTCTGATTTCTTAATTGCTTCTTTTATTATTCTATAATACGTCTTCTTGGTCATTTTCCCCTCCTATATAGCAAATTGCTTTTTCCATTCTTTAACAAATTCCACAATAGCCATTCCACAGGATTTGCAAATATCGGGAATCTCTGGGTCGTTATTACCAATTTGGAATTTCAAAAATAAATGCTTTTTCTTCATGGTCATTCCTATATCTATTAGGTGAGCCTTAATTCTATAACACTCTTCATCAGTCAAACCTTTCCCACATATATCACAAAATGTTTCCGTTACTTTCATACTGCTCTAAACCCCCTAAATGTAGCATCCCGATTATCATACAGATTATGTATTTGTTTTATTGTTCTCTTCTTTAATTGCTCATAGTAATTTGAAGCTAGCTGGATATTGGCTGCTTTGAGTGCTTTGTAAAATTCTTCATCTGTTAGGCCCATGAAATCGCAGGTTCTTAGGTCTGAATTAGTGTGCTTATTCTCGTAAAAGTCTTCAATATCTTTAATAAGCCCTTCTTTAACGGCGAGATCATATAAAGGACTTCCGGGATAGGGCGTAACAGGTCGGATAGTACGCAATTGAACCTGATCATCATATGCCAAAAGAAAATCGACACTCTTCCATAATGATTCATATGTATCTCCTACATTACCCCAAATTACGTTTAGGCCCGGACTTATCCCTGTGGCCAGCGTGTTCTCTACCCCCTTCACGATCATCTCTTCTGTCAGGGCTTTGTTCATAGCCTTGAGTGCCTGATTATCAAACTGCTCTATCCCATAGTTAATGAAGGTACACCCTGCTCTTTTCATGGCTTTTAACACACCAGGTTTGGCGTAGTTTAACCTACCCATGCAATCCCAGCGTATATTTAGGGGGCCTAACGCATCGGCCATCATCATAGACCGTTCTGTTGAGGCCATGAATAATTCATCCGCAAAGGATATATAGTTGATGTCATAGGTTTTTTGTAAATAACGGATTTCTTCGACTACATTTAAGGGACTTCTTAGGCGCTGGCCTTTGTCCATGCGATAGCAGAAGTTGCAATTAAACTTACACCCCCGGCTGGAAATCATCGGCAAGGCACGGTCAGACCGCTTCATGTGAGCATGGAAACGGTGAAGAACGTAATGATTCAAATCAAACAAGTCATAAGCTGGAAAGGGGATAGTATCAAGGTCTTGAATAAGAGGAAATTGCATCCATGTCTTTTCTTTTATAGGAAATGTCCCTATTTCAGCCAACATTCCACCCAATTCCTCTCCCTCACCTTTCACCACATAATCTATGTCCCACTTATCAAGAAAATAGTCAGGGTCAGGAGAGAAAAGATGACCCCCAACAACGACCCTAAACCGAGGACGCCTAACACTTCTGCTAATTGCTGCCGTGAGTAACTTGGCCTGCTTATACTCAAAATAGCCGCCGCAAACGCCAAAACCAACGATATCGAAAGTTGTGTTATCAAGATAATTTGTGAGTCTATCGTAACTCCAGTGATAAAGGGCATTGTCGTATACCTCCACTTCATGGCCTTGCTTCCTAAGAGAAGCAGCTATATAAGCTAAGTTGGTAGGGAACCAATTGGCAAAGCTGTCGTACTCTCGGTTAATTAGGAGAATCTTCATTCAAATGCCAAATAACAAACAAAAATCCATCCAATAACTATTGGTCCTCCTATAACCCATCCCATCCACCATCGCTTGATTATTAAACCAAAATACATTCCTAATAATACACATGGTAGAAATTTAACAATAATCCTAGCCCATTCCATTCTTTACTCCTTTAACTTCTTTCTCTGCTCCCACTCTAGCTGACACATTTCTACCGGTTTATATTTGAGAGCTTCGTATCCTTCTCTTAGCCCTCGGACTAGATTGCGGAGAGCTTCAAACTCTAAGGCTGCTGAATGATCAGTCCCTTTGGCAAATCGGTCCAGGGTCACGTGATGCTCAAACCAGCTAGCTCCCAAAGCTTGGGCTTCAAAATCCAAATTTATGTCAGGGTGGTGATTAGAGAAGCCTATTGCTTTACAGGGGATTTTTGTTAGGCGCTCGATTTCCAGCAGATAGGCGTCCGGAGCATATACGGGATACCCCGATGTGCAGTGGTACAAGACTATCCTATCCATGCTGTCCTCCCAATAAATCTGAAGCTCCTCTCTCTCCTGCTCGGTAGTCATGCCTAACGATACATGAATATCTCCTGTGTACTTTTTCTTGAGAATATCTAGTAAAGGATAATCGGTGTTATGCGCGCTAGGCACTTTGATGAATAAAGGGTCTATGTCTATAATCTGTAGGGCTGATACAATATCCCAGACCGAGGTAGAGTATTCCATACCGTATTGTTCGATATATTGTTTTAGGCGCCGGTGTTGGGTCACATCAAACTCTAAAAACTCCCGATGTTCCCGATAGGTTTTGCCAAATGCGTTAGGAGGATTAGGATGTGGACTGTCGTACATATGCGGGTGAAGCGACCACTGGCTTTCGATATCTCTTTTTTGTAGTTTGCATACATCTACGCCGCATATCTCGGCCATCCGTATCATCCGTTTGGCTGTTTCCATGTCACCGGCATGATTGCAGCAGAGTTCCGCTATGACAATTGGCTGTTTATATTTCATTTTCCTTCCAATGGGATAATATCTGCTACTTTTCCATCCAAACCAACTATGCGTAGAGTTCCGTCTAATTTGGTAATAATTAAAGTATTTTCTTTAATCTCAAAATCCAAAGCATATCCCCTAAAGTCTCTTTTGTAATTTTGGTTTACTACACCAACAGAAACCCAATAGTTTGCGTCTGGTGGAACAGGAACATCATTGACATCACACACCACCAACACTATTAAAACTAAAATGCCTAACAATATTATCTTCTTCACTTCTCCCTCTCTTTCAGCATGGCATCGGCCATATTCCAAGCACGTTGACATATTATTTCTTCTGTTAGTCTGTCATTTCTATCTGCTGATAATTCACCAATAAGTGCCATCCCCGCAAACCAATCTCGTAGGGACATGCCGGGCATATATTCTTTTTCTTTCCTTGTTTCGTTCGGGCCGAATGGTACATTAAAAAAGTATGCTCCTGGAAATGCCGGTTCTCTGTCTTTCATTTTTTTCTCCTAAATATATGTATAATATGCTTTTCAATTTTATCCCAAAACCATAAACGGATAGTCATTCGTCTTGCCCATCGTTTATATTCTGGTAATTTTCTCATATCCTTACTTGTTTCAGCCCACCAATCAGAAAGAGTTTCTTTCACTTCTTCCACCCTCCATAATCTATGATTGTGTCAATTTCTCCGTTAGGCTCGAAAGTGTATCTTCTCCCGGCTGCATATAGATACTCTTCCACCTCGCGGATTTTGACGCCTAACTCTTTAAAGACTATCTTCAACTTCTCTTTGTCCGTCATCTTCAATCCCATCTAGTATCTCTTCTAGAGTCACTTCTTCTTTTAGCGTTGGACAACTTTCTGTATGCCAGGGTAGGGTTATGCCACATTTAGGACATCTCTTTTTCTTTTTAGGCTCAGGAAGGTCATTCATCTTTTCCCCTCCGCTTTATCATATAAATACCCATACACATTCCCAAACGCATTCTCAAAGTCATAAATGCTTGTCTTAGTTCTGCCAGGAGTTTCAAAGAAAGCTTTCATTACACCTTCAATAGCACGAGGAGTATATCCAGCCCGCAAGCGTTTTATTACCGCTCCCCAAGCAGGATATTTAATAGGTGGTTTATATCCCCGGTAAAACTCATGCATATCACCAAACTTTTTACTTAGGCGCTTGACTTCTGGGTCGGGTGGTTTTTTAGTCCGTTTTGCTGTCACAATTGATTTGGAATCCGTATCTCGAAGAGATATCTTATATTTCTTTATTATCCTAGAAAGAATATCTAGAATACTTCTAGTATCTCTCCTAGAGATAACCAACTCTTCACAGAGTTTGTGACAGACCACGGTCAGAACAGCACTTTTCTGATCTACCTCAGGCTGTCTTTGTGACAGTTCCCACCTTGCATATGTAGACCGTTCAGCGCCCGTCACTAGAGCCATCTCTTCTTGTGACAGGTTCAGGGTTTCTCGGGCGGATCGTAATACGTCACCGAACCTCATTTAATCCTCATATATCGTAAAACCATCTCTTGGGAGTTTTAGGTCACGGATCTTCCAAGCTATGGCGTTGTATTTTCTGTTTAGTTTTTTAGTTAGGCTCTTGTAGCTGTCGTTATAGTGCTCGGATAGATAGGTTATTTCTTCTAGGGTCCATCTTTTGGTTTTGTTTAGTTTTTTAGTTAGGCCCTTTTTTACTAGTTCTTGATGTTTACTCTTGACCGTCGATGCTGTCACGCCTATTGCCTCTCCTATTTCACTCCATTTATAGTTAGGCGCCATTTTTATCAACACCTGGACTCGTTCTTCTGTCCATTCTGTTTTAAACTCTGTGTTCCAGGCATTCTCTGTTGGGCAAGGAAGGGGTCTGCCAAAGTTGAATATCTCAAATGATTTGTTGTAAAATCCAAACAAAGGGTCTGTCACTCTCTGCGGGGGCCAGGTACAACTTGCATATTGATATCTCATCCCCGGCGCCTAACCATAATGCTTCTTATATACTTCGTTGTAACAACCTTGACATAACCGTTTGTATTTAGGCTTTTTTCGTCTGTCTATCTGTAAATCTGTCTCACAGATAATATCCGTTTTCTTCCCGCACTTTTCACACTTCAACTGTATTCTTCTAGGGTGACCCCGTGGTCTTCAAGTATGTCTCTAAATTCTTTAAATACTATTCCAACATCGGGTGCGTCTTCAGGATTTACATGCTTATATACATCATGTAGGTATGTATCCATATCCCACAAGCACCGATAGAAGTCGTGGGCTTTTTGTGCACCGCGAAACTGCTCCTCTTCTTCGGGAAGTTTGTATTTAAGTATTCCTATCACTCCTCCTCCTTGTGCTACCAGCCCATAAATTCAGGCAGGGCATTATATTCATCTTCGCTCATTTCACACAACGTAAGTTTTACGAAGTCGCCCACTTCGGCACCATCCAGTTCAGCCTCTGCACTTCCAGCAATTTCATTAATCGGCTGGAAATAATATTCTTCGTGTCCCGATATTTCAACCTTAATTACTTTCATCTACTCCCCCTCCTTGTGCTTGGAATATTCATACGAATCCATCGCGCCGCGTTTAATCAATAACTCCTCTACTGCGTAATAACATTCCTCACACAAATCATGCCATTGGCTGTCTAACC
>Ga0180437_10002369_pt1 | contig 30225 bp, 66 predicted proteins | sample SS_ome_4_FD_132410 | JGI IMG/M metagenome (GOLD analysis project Ga0180437, IMG submission 132410) | Hypersaline lake sediment archaeal communities from the Salton Sea, California, USA - SS_3_D_1 metaG | ecosystem: Environmental > Aquatic > Non-marine Saline and Alkaline > Hypersaline >...
AAAGAGGGGCCCTCGAGGGCCCCTCTTTAGCAGTCACCTCAGTTGACTAGGCGGCTTCGAGCAGCACGAAGTAGATGTCGCCGCGGAACTCGACCCAGTCGCCGACGGAACCGGCCGTGTACGAGACGCTGACGGCGGTTCCGTTGCACACGTGTCCCTCAGGAACCAGCACGCCACCACCGCTCTCGTCGACTGCCAGGAGTGCGCCGAGGGTCTGACCAGTGTTCAGGAGAGTCGGCTTCTGGATGCCGACGGCGCTGCAGTCGATGCCGACACCGAAGCCATCAGCGTCACCACCAACCTCGGTGGAGAGCAGACCAATGTCCATGGTCTTGGTGGCACCGGTGACCTCGGCGGCCGTCACGTCCACGTAGTATCCAAGGACGACACTCTTCAGCGGAAGGTCGACGCCGCTGTCCTGCTCGGTTCCATCGGGAGCCGCAGTGATCGGAACCCGGAGGGTCTTCGTGACTGCACCGCTCGCACTGAGATCACATTGTTCGTTGATCTCTGTGGCGGTGGCAGTGATCGACTCCATCCACCTCTTGATAGGACGAACGATAAACCACATATTCAGCCTCCTCGTACCTAGCCAGGGCACGGTCTCCCACTGAACCATTCAATGGGGTTACACCCTCGTTGGGGATTGGCTGTGCATATACTGCTACACATTGGCATTTATGTGCAACACAACTTTCTGGGAGATCAACCGAGAATTATCTTGACTGATCGAATAGCGATCTCTTACGGTGAAGATCTCATGTTGTACTCGTTGACCAGGAAAGCCAGACCATCCGTCGCCACAGCAGTGGCGAAGCGGACGGGCATGTGCCTGGTTATCGAGGGACAGACCCGCCATTTTCGAGATCCCAGCGCGGCGTAAACTGTCCTTCAGCACTGGGAACCCGAAATCGGACAGACTCGAAAGTAACCAGGCTGGACGACAGCTGCGTCGCATCTGCTGATGCACGCCTGTGGGGGTGTGGCCTAGTCTGGTCTAGGGCGCCTGACTGTCGATCAGGAGACTTCGCCGGTTCGAATCCGGTCGCCCCCGCTCTTTTTTGTGCGTCCGTAGCTGAATTGGATCAGCGCAGGTCTACGAAGCCTGGTCGTATGAGAGTTCGAGTCTCTCCGGGCGCGCCAGGAGACGAAGTGTTGCGGTGTAGCTCAGCTGGTAGAGCGTCTGACTCTGGATCAGAAGGTCGTCGGTTCGAGACCGGCCGCCGCTGCCATGTTTTGATGCGACGTAGAGCAGTCTGGTTAGCTCAGGTGGCTCATAACCACCAGGTCGTGGGTTCAAATCCCACCGTCGCTACCACTTTTGAGGGCGGTGTGTCCTGGGCATTCCGCCCAGGAGACATTCGCTCCCGTAGCTCAGTTGGTCAGAGCGCTGGTCTGATAAACCAGAGATCGTTGGTTCAAGTCCAACCGGGAGTACCATTTTGCCGGGGTAGTTCAGTTGGTAGAACGCCGGTGTCACATACCGGAGGTCGCTGGTTCGAACCCAGCTCCCGGTACCAGATAGGTGGTTGACCCCGTGTCGTCTAACTGGAAGGACGCCAGGTTTCCAACCTGGAGGTCTCGGTTCGGTTCCGAGTACGGGGTCCAATTCTTGGGGTTGAAAGGGTAAGTAGAGATGAACAACTGGATCCGTAGCTCAGCGGTTGAGCAGCTCCCTCATAAGGAGAAGGGCGTTGGTTCAAATCCAACCGGGTCCATCAGACGAAGGCGGCGGCGGTAGCAATATGTGCCCACGTAGCCTAATTGGAGAGGCAACTGATTTCTACTCAGTTAATATGCGGGTTCGAGTCCTGCCGTGGGCGCCATGTGCGCTCGTAGCCTAGCGGAGAGGCACTGGCCTCCGAAGCCAGACCACGTAGGTTCGAATCCTGCCGAGCGCGCAAAGGAGGTTGACATCGCGAACCATCTCGTTTAATTTCAAATGAGGAGGTCCGCAAATGGCCAAGAAAGAAGAACGCAAACAAGCTAGAACTATGCGCAGGGGTGGAAAGTCGATAGTACAAATTGCGAAATTACTTGGTGTATCAAAATCAAGTGTATATTTATGGACAAAGGATTTACCTCAACCAAGAAAATTCACGAAAGAATATCGACGTAAACGAAAAGAAAAAGCTCTAGCACGTTTGAAGAAAGAAAGAGAGAAACGAGAGAAAGAAAAAGCGAATCGCAAACTATTGAGTTGCGGAGATAGATGGATCATACGAGTGCCACCTGGGTACAAAGGCAAAACATATATCGGAGGAAGATACGTTCTTCAAAGTAGATATTTGATGGAACAAAAACTTGGAAGATACCTAAAATATAACGAGTGTGTTCACCATAAAAACGGGGATAAACTGGACGATAGAATTGAGAATTTGGAATTACATACTAGGAAATTACATGGAGAGATACATGCAATTAGAAAAAGGACTAAACTCAAATGTCCAATATGTGATGTAGAATTTGAACGCAAAAACAGTTATGTGAAAAGTCACATAAAACAAGGATACAAAGGTTTTTATTGTAGCAAAAGGTGTGCGGCCAAGAAACAAAAGGGAGTATAGCTCAGCTGTTAGCAGCATTCGGCTTTTAACCGAAAGGTCGTGGGTTGGAACCCCACTGCTCCCACCATGGGTTCGTAGCTCAAGTAGGCAGAGCATCCGGTTCTTACCCGGAAGGTTGGGGGATCGTGGCCCTCCGAGCCCACCAAAGGAAAGACGATGTGCCCGAAGCGAGACGAAGACATGGAATTCATGAGGCGTTCACTCGAGCGCCCGTGCGAACCATTTTTCTGGCCGAAGGATCCGGATGACCAACCGGCCTACGGCTACGAGGAAGAGGACAGGATCGAATACGATCCACCACAAAGGAGAAAGTGATGTTGGTCGAGGTAGGCACAGTGAAGTACGTCGTGAACTGGAAGCACGAGCGTGAGTTCGACAGGTACGCGCTCGTCCAGGACGCACAAGTGTCCGGCGATGCAAAGTTGCTACGAGCGCTGGAGCTGTCCACAGGGCGTACCATCTGTCGCATCGAGAAGCTTGGTGGTACGTCAGAGGTCGAAGCAACGGTGTACTGCTCGAAGAAGGACATCTTCGAGAAGGACGAGGGTCGGAAGAGATCCCTCAAGAGGGCACTCGCGTTGCGTGGCTTCATGAAGCAGGAGAGAACGCTCTTCTGGGACGAGTACCACAACCGGAAGCCTCAGACGGCAGAGGCTGCGTAGGAGTGAGCACGACCGCGTATAGTTCAGTTGGTAGAATGCAACCTTGCCAAGGTTGATGTCGTGGGTTCGAACCCCACTACGCGGTCCAATTTCGTGCCCGAATAGTTCAGTGGTAGAACGCTTGCTCGACACGCAAGAGGTCGTTGGTTCGATACCAACTTCGGGCACCAGGCCGGCTGTGGCCAAACCATTACGGTGGTTCCGGGAGCACCCGGGCAGCCGGCCCCCATGCTGGGGTAGTTCAGATGGTGGAACGCGTCCTTGGTAAGGACGAGGTCGCGGGTTCGAGCCCCGCCCCTAGCTCCAACGCTGGCGTAGTTCAGGAGGTAGAACAGGTCACTCGTAATGATCAGGTCGCTGGTTCAATTCCAGCCGTCAGCTCCATGCTGGGTTAGCTCAGTTGGTAGAGCAGCTGATTTGTAATCAGCAGGTCGCAGGTTCGAGCCCTGTCCCCAGCTCCAGGAAGAATGATGTTGGACAAAATAGACAAGTTCGTTCGTGACTACCTGCTATTGCCGGCGACATTCGTGTACGCGGCACTGCAGATTTGGAGGCTGTTTATTGTGGGGTCATAGCTCAGTTGGGAGTAGCGCCTGCCTTGCAAGCAGGAGGTCGTCGGTTCGATCCCGTCTGACTCCACCAGCCGACCCGCGGTGAAATGTCATTGGTGTGGCCCCGTGTCAATGACAGAAGGCAGCCTACGGGGCATTTGTAGGAGGTTCTGTTCCCGTCGTCTAGCGGTCTAGGATCTCGGCCTCTCACGCCGAGGACGCGGGTTCGAGTCCCGCCGGGAACACCAGGCCGAACCACAGGGCCGAGGCAATCGTTTGATGTGGTGACAGCCCGGAGAGACGGGCACTGTGGGCGTGTGCTGTGGCGTGTGTAGCTCAGTGGTAGAGCGTACGGCTGTGGCCCGTACTGTCGCGGGTTCGATTCCCGTCATACGCCCACCTTTTTTGTTGACGACCTGCAAAAGATCTCGATAATAGATCATGCAGGAGGAAGTTATGTTCCGCTACACGATGGCAGCCATTTTCTTCATCGACCATTTCAACGCCGGTCATCTGCCGTCGCCATCCTCACCCTCGCCATCAGAACGACCCTCGAGTCCGCCGCAACGCTAACACGCTTTGGTGCGATGGCCTAACTGGTAGGGAAGCGGTTTGCTAAACCGTCCGGGCGTTCACGCGTTCTGAAGGTTCGAGTCCTTCTCGCACCGCCATATCGGAGAGTGGGGTATACGGTAGCCCACCTGTTTCGGGGACAGGATGATGTCGGTTCGAGTCCGGCCTCTCCGACCACGGGGTATAGCTCAGTTTGCGTAGAGCGTTTGGTTTGGGACCAAAAAGCCGGGGGTTCGAATCCCTCTACCCCGACCATGGATGGACAAGCCGATGGTTGGCGACGGCACCTGCCTCGAAAGCAGGCGAACCCGAAAGGGCCTTGGGGGTTCGATCCCCTCTCCATCCGCCATTTGGGACGTGACTCTGTCAGACACGCAGGCAGAGGGGTAGAGAAGTCGTGCTCTCCCGGTTCGAGTCCGGCGCGTCCCCACGGAAGGCTGGCAGAATGGCTATTGCACCTGATTTGAAATCAGAGGTCGGCCTGAGAGGGTCGTGCGGGTTCGAGTCCTGCGCCTTCCGCCAATTTTTAATGCAAAAATAGTCGCTGTACAACGTAGCTATTTATGATATCAAAAAAGATCTGTACGCCAACACCAAACAAACGAGGAAACAGATGACTGGCATCCAGATCGACGTCAACTACAAGACCAGAGGCCGCAACAAGGCCGCCACCTTCACTGCGGCATACCGCAACAGAGTCGTGCCGGCTGACGTCACTGTCCCAATCCGTAGGGGACGACCGACCTACACCCTGACGATTCCGACGCCGGTCAACATCGGCAATGGTGACACACTTTCGTTCACCATGAAGAATCTGGACGCCGCACTGGCTGCTCTAGCAGACTATGCGAAGAAGTGGCCGGCGCTCAACAAGGCCGGTATGGCCTAGAACAGAAGAGGAGATAAGATGGCTGCGAAGGCAATGACGAAGACAGAGATCTGCAAGAAGCTGGCAGAAGCCAACGACATGAAACCGAAGGAGGCAAAGCTCTTCCTCGAATCGCTGGCACAGCTGGCCTACAAGGAGGCGAAGAACGGCTTCACCATCCCTGGCATCGGCAAGCTCGTCAAGCAGCGCCGTAAGGCGCGTGACGGTCGCAACCCGGCCACCGGTGAGAAGATCCGCATCAAGGCCAAGACCGTCCTGAAGTTCAGGGTCTCGAAGGTCGCGAAGGACGCGATTCTGTAGCAATACAGCTCCTGTCGTTCAATGGTAGGACGCCGGGTTTTCAACCCGGTAACCGGGGATCAATACCCCGCAGGAGCACCAACCTTGCCGCCTTCGGGCGGCTTTTGGGGGCATCGTCCAATGGCTAGGACATCGGCCTTTGGAGCCGGCGATGAGGGTTCGAGTCCCTCTGCCCCTTCCACAGCACCGCGTCATGAGACAACTATATGTGTCTCGAGCGAATTCGGTATCAAACGAGGAATGTGGGTCAAGATCGATTATGACTGGTCACCGACCTTCAAGTTCCTCGGTCACGAATTCAAGTTCCAATGGCCAGTACAGTTTAAGCCATTCAGGTTCGCTCCGTACTTGCTAATCAGACGTATCAGCAAGTATCGTGGTCTCTTCCAAGTGGCTTCGGTGATAGACAGTACCACAGTCACTTTGTCGGAGTAATCATGTCAGACACCTGGTACGTGCTTCAAAATCTTGAGCAACTCAACTTGGATGACGTGAAGGAACCACCGTGCGGCAAGTGCTACTGGTGGGATCCTGCATTCGAGTATGGGGCGGATGGTCGGACTGGCGTTGCGTTCTGCAGAGCTGACGAGATGGAATGCGACTTCAGCTGTTTCCGTCCTCGGAGGTCTCCAAAGGGTGTTCCTTCAGCAAGAGACGCGTCTGCTCGAGGAGCCGAGGGCGACTCTGACCAAAACCCTGAGCAACTGACAGATTGAGCCACCCACGAAGCAAACCGAGACAACGAGCTTCACGACCTTCTGCTTTGATTCTCGCATCGCGCTCTGCTTCCCAGTTGCTGTGCGGAACAAAGTTTCCGCTGTCCGTTGGTTCCATTTCAGATCGCATTGAGTAGCGTGGCACAGGACTGCAGAACCCACTACCAACAGATGCATCGTCGCTCACTGTGACCTCGAAGTGCTGCTGCACCCCCCGAGACCTTTCCTACGCCCTGGTCGGATCTCGAGGGGCCAGCAGCATGAACCCTGGTTATAACACAACCTTGATTCTGGGTGGCTAGAAAATTACTACGCGGCTAAGCGACGCTCGTACTCAGCACGGTTGAAGCCAGGGGCACGATGGTGAACGTTGGCCAGCTTGAGGAAGTGCTCCTCGTTGTACTGGAGAGCCAACATCTGCGAAAGAGCACAGTCCGCCTCGGGCACATGCTGCACTGGGTGGCAGCAGTAGCGCTCGAGGACTTCACCCTTCCGGTCAACCAGCTCTACGTTCCCGGCGCGCCCTCGCTTGATCCTGTAGCGCTTCTTGCCCGAGTAGAGATAGAACCTCCCGCCCTTGACCCAGTCCTTGCGCTGTTTGCGGTCCAGGAAGCCGAGTAGCAGCTTCTCAGCGCGCTCGTGGGCTTCTTCGCGGATCTTCCTCTCTTCCTCGAGCCTCAGCCGACGTTCCTCGGTTCTGCGCTCCCGTTCAGCCCGTTCCTCCTCGGTCTCTTCGCGCCGTACAGCGCGCCAGCTGTTGGTAGCCGGTGGCGCATTATTGGTGCTGACGCTGTTCCACGTCGACCAAGTAGTTCCGGTGGTTGTGCTGGTACTTGTTGTGGAGTCGTCGGTGACCCAACTGACCCACGCGTTGTTGCTCGACGTAGTAGTCGTGCTGTTGGTACAACTCGAAGTACACCAAACCGTCCATGCGCCGGTAGTGCCCGAGTCGTAGTAGTTGGTGGAGGTGCTGGTGTAGCCGACCATCAGCCGCCCATGAGCGGAGGCGACATGATCAGCTTCTCCGCATCGGGATCGAACTCGTGGATGATCTCGCCCTTGGAGCCATCGCCCTCGACCTTGTAGGCGATGTAGCCCTTCTTCTTCAGGCGCTCGAAGGTCGCACGAGCCTCGTCGACCAGGTCGCGGTCGTCTCGGTCCCAGATGACCTTGTAGTCCCCGGCTGCGGCGTCCATGACCTGCAGGGAGCCCTGGCGCACGGGGTCGAAGTCATCTGGGAAGTCGAGGACAACCGGCAGGGTGGTCTCCTGCTTCAGGCGTTCCAATATGTCGCTCATTTTATGGCCTCCTCTGTTGTGGTAGATGCCGGATCTTACAATGGAAAGTACCGCTAGAACGCTAGGAAATTGCTAGAAAGCGTTCGCCAATTTGTGCCTATTCATGCACAAAATTGTCAAGCCAGTCCAAGACCATGTCGTAGTGGGCCTCTCGAGCCAAGTTGTAGACCGGGATCCCGTTCTCTGAAGCAACACTGATCGCTGTCCCTGTGCCCCCGGTCTCTTTCTTGCGGTCGCCGTGATAGATGCAGCCGTCCCAGGTCCAGCAGAGGACGAAAAGGCTAGGAGTCCGCAGGTTTCGGCCGAGCACCTGGAACACGTTCCGGCCATGCAGCTTGCGGGCGTGCTCGTTGCAGAGGTGCCAGGCGCCGTGGTAGCGACCGGCGATCTTGATGGCCTCTGGAGTGGCGTCCCTGGGGCGCCAGATGCGCTTCTCACCGCCGCCGGCATCGGCCCCCTCCTCGAATGCCTTGTCAGAGCCGTCAGCGCCTCCTGAGCGCAGGATGTAGCCCAGACCGGCCAGAACCTCGGCCACCAGCTTCATCACGCCGTAGATGTCTTCAGGGACGCGTCTGCCGCCGACCCCCGTGTAGTAGGCCGGGACCTCAGGTCTGGTGATGGGGATGGTCATCGTGGTCTCAGCTGCAAGACTGGGGTCTTCCCGGCTGCCATAACGTAGTCCATGGCTGCGTTCAAGGTATTGAACGGGCCGTAACACGCCTCCACACTACCACTTACTCTGTAGGCAAAGACCATACCCTGACGGACCCGAAGCACGGTCCAGCCGCGCCAGTTGTAGTACCCGGGCTGTGGCGCCTTCTTCCAACCGGATCTCATGGCTTCTCTCCGTCCAGTTCCTGCATCCTCATGAGGGCACTTTTCTGGTAAGCATCTGAAATAGCATTCTTCCTGTATATTTCGAGTGCCTCTTCATGACTACAACAACGGGTGTGCATGATGTGGTCGATTTCAGATGCAGACGGTAGCTTCATCAACGGATGTCTGCGTCGCTCGAGTTCCTGCAAGAGTGGCAGCACGTCTTCGACCTTGAAGAACTCGCCATCATTTTTGATGTAGGGGTGGCACAATCTACCTTCTGAGTCGTACGTGTACCAACGTTTGATGGTCTTCATCGCTACCTCTCGTTGGTCACGGTAATCACCGCCTTCGGTGAGGACAAGTGCCACTCATCGGCAACTGCCAGAGACTTGCAGAACAGGATGGCCATCTGCCACCCCATGTCCGTAGGCACGAAGCGGGCGATGGGCGACTTCTCCGGTGCCTTGTGAGAGAAGTGCGGGTCCATCAGCTTCCACTTGCGGACGTGCCCCCACCGGCCGTTGAACACGAGGATCTTGCGGCCTTCGTAGTTGGTGCAGCCGAAGTACTCGACCTCCACTACCACGAAGTTGTCGCCGATCTGTTCGTGCCTGAGGATCCTGAACTTGTCGGGCTCAGGATTCGGGAGTCTGCGTCGCTTCTTCGGCGGTGGCTTCCTGGGTGTGTCGTAGCAGCTATCCGAGGTCTTGAATATGCTGATACCCATGGCTACCTCTGGTACTTGGGATCGTACTCGTGAACGGCTCCTGGCTCACCCATGTACTGCTCGAAGGAATTGGAAAGTGTCAAGTCTGGCATGATCATCTTCGTGCCGTCGTTGATGCAAGAGCCGCGACGGTTCAGACGAATTGAAAAGCGCTCTGTAGCACACCCTGCCAGAACATTGGCATCGAAGCTGTGACCGCCCCAGTGGTTCTCATTGATAGTGAGGCCAGCGAAGCCTAACTGGAACAAGTGCTGTGCGAGGCCATCCTTGTACTGGTGATCCATGATGGAGGCATAGACCACAGTGCCAGCCTCCACCCAAACTCGATGATGCTTGAATGACCTCAGGTCGTGTGCGCTGAAGGTGATGGCCTTGATCATGCGCTGACGAGCGTGTTGGCGGTCGATCCATGTGATGTCGGCTGTTGTGAGGTAGACCTCGTCGAAGATGGCATAGGCCATGGCCAGGATGGACGTGAAACCTTCAGCTATCGTCGGCTCACCGCCTGTCAGCATGATGGCCTTGTGACCCTCTCTGTACATGCTGACGTACAGCTCTTTCAGCTTCTTCATGTGGACTACTTGGCTGAGGATCACATTCCTGGCGATGCAGTAGTCGCAAGCCCTGGGACAACGATAGGTGAGGATGTGCTTCAGCATCAGACGTCCGTTGTGACAGTGGTGCCGTGCTTCTTGATGATGTCTTTCGGTGGCAGTATTTCTGTGTAGGTCACCGGCCCAAGCCTCTCGACGATCACGAAGAAACCGGCGTCGCGCACTGCACGGATGAAATCTTCCGGTCGAGGTTCGTCATTGATGACTTCGAGGCGGATCGTAGCTTCAGTGCCCTTGGCAGCAGAGGCCAGTACTTCGACATTCGTGATGCCGTTTACTTCTTCGCCTTTGAAGGTGGGCAAGCACTCGTGCCCAGTCCTTTCCAGCTTCAACTCGAAGTCGCCGGCCTTGATGAGTATGTCAATCATTCGAAGTCCTCAGGTATGGGTCCGACTGCCATCGCAGCGTACAGACAGATGGCTACTGGAACTCTACGTGGACCGGGACGCGGAATGTCGCATTCCACGAGTGTGAAGTTCGGCTTGTCACAGCAGTTGGTGTCCGGCGGCATGGCTTTGCACGGCTCACTCTTGTGGCCGCAGCTCTCGCACATCACCTGCCAGCGTCCGTCAACCATGTCAGCGCCAGTGAGTATCGTGGTGGTGGTCGCAGAACACCATGCAGTTTGCGCCTGAGATACCATCTGGAGGCTTGTCCAGCAGTGTCATGTCCAGGTCAAGCTGCGAAGCGTATTGCCGTGCCAGCTGCTCCATGTGCGCAACCATGTCCTCATTGTGCGCCTGGAATTTGACGTAGCTGCCCATCATGACGTGCACGAGAGCACGCACGACGATCTTTGTCGTACGGCCGGTACCTCTCCTGACATCCATGAAGGCACCCTCGAGCCCATCGCATGCCACACGACTCTTGAACTGCGCGGTCACGACCTCTGCGGCGTACTCGTCGAAGGGCTGGAGGCCCAATTCCTCTGCGAGGATCTTGATCAGGTCGTCATCGTTCTTGTTCTCGAGAAGCTCACGCAGCTTGCGGTGAGCAACGATTAGTCGACGTGCCTCACTCATGACTGCCTCCAGTCCCCGCACCTCATGCAGCGGTCGCGCATCCTGCCTTCCCTGGAGTCCCATCCCTTGTAGATGGTACCGCCACATGGACACTTGCTCTTATCGTGTCCGCAGAGTGGACACGGAGCGTCGCCCTCTCTGATCATCGTTGCCAACTTGCCAGGGACAGCACCAAGACATGCGATACAGTGTCTGTGATGTGGTTCTTCATGTTCATTGAGTTTGTAGTGGCCCAGGAGGCCATTGAACCTCACGCCGACGATTCTGTCGACCTGACGCGCTTTCTCGTGAGCCTCAGCGATATCGACCAAAGCCTCGCGGTCGACTTCCTCCTGTATCGAATCGACGAGCCCTTCGACAGCTTCATCGTACCTGGCGATGACGTCGTAGTCCTCTGGCGGACTGACTGGCAACTTCTTTGTGGTCCCGCTCAGTTCTTTGCACTTCTCAACCATTTCACCACTGAGACGCAGTGCTTCCTCTGCGAGCATGGAAGAGCAACCGACTGAACGTCCCTTGTAGACAGTCTTGTAATCGCGTGTGTCCTCCAGCATCTTGCGCTGGTAATCGTACATTTCGACTCGTTGAAAAGTCGGCTTGCCGACACCGCGCTCTCCACTCCAGTAGTGGAACCAACCACGGTACTCTTCCTCGAGGTGGCATCGTTCCTTGTTGAGTGGGCACTCTTCACACATGACTAAGCGGCAGTTCCACTTACCCTCATCGTCATTGCAACTGTTCAGGAGGCGCCACCCGGTGGTGTCGATTGGCGTGCCGTCGCTGTCGCGCAGCTCAGGAATCGCAGGTTGCGCTGGAACGAAACCAAGGTCTTCGTAGAAGTACTCGTGGATTTCCCCATCCGATGGGTGACCGAAGATCACGTCGGCGTGGTCATCGTACCTACGAAGGACGATGCCGATTTTGCCAGCGCCTGGGCCGCAGGTAGGGATTACTCTGTCTCCCAATCCGATTGGATACTTGGACATGTATTCCTCCGGGACTCTCAGCGCGCTGAAGACGAGCTGGTTCATGTATTCCAAGACCTGATTCATGTGCCATGACTTGTAGGCCGCATGAAATCTGGACTTGCCGTACTCAGCCATCTACCACGACCGCCACGTCGCTTCCCTGTCCATGTTGCGCTTCGCAGTGCGCGCGATCTCTCGAGTTCGGAAGACGTCGCCGTTGCGATAGGTGTCTGTACCGGCGCCTTCGACCTTGACCTTGACGCGCGAGCCACCACACATCGTGTCCACGACCCTGCCCTTGACCGGCCCGGGACGAAGAACCCACACCTGCTGATGAATACGGAACATGCTTCCTCCTATTCCCTTGTACACCAAGGGAGAGAATTTTTTGCTAGGAAATGGCTAGGAAAGGTTCAGATAGGCAAGACTGTGCACAGATAGGCTAGCTCAGGAATGGGACCGGCATCCCGAGCATCGACTTGACGACCACGAGGTACAGGACATCCTTGGCCTTCTGCTGCGCCGGCAGGTCGCTGTAGGGGCACATGCACGGGTGAATCTTCTTCTCGACGTCCTTGTCGGGACCGTAGACCCAGCCGTCCTCTTCCTTCACCTTGAGCCAGTTCTGGTGGCTGCCCTCCGGCGTCGTGTGGGGGTTGTCGATGACGTTGCGAACGCCGTTGATGGCGCTCTCCTTCTGCCAGTCGTCTGCCTTCTCCCAGGGTCCTTGTGTGTTGTCGCCGAGCGCGACACAGAACTGCCAGTTGACGTTGTGTGCAGCCTTTGCTGCGGCAATGATGGTCTCTTCGTCGTACGGGTTCATCCTATCCCCTTTGCTTGGTTTTGATCTTACAGCCGTCTACAAGAAGGCACCCATCAATGCAAGTGCCATTTGTTTCATCGTAATTCCCCAAGCAACTCTCATCTGCATCTTCATCGTGCAGGATCATGAGCATGTCTTGGATGGCATCAGAAGCTGACCCACCACCGTTGTCGCTGGCTTGGATGGCTCGCTTGATGCGGTCCTTGTCGATGCACCACAGACAACCCTTCTCCTCGTCCAAGCACTCGAGTGGGTGACCACACTGGAGCGGCTCCTGCAGGGCTTCAGCGAGACAGCGTAGACCTGCCGCAGGATTTGTCCTCACCAAAGAGCGCAAACGCTTGATGGTGTTCTTCAGTTCTGCGTTTTCACTTTTGATCTTCTCGATGTCCTCGCCGCACGGTTCAGTCATCGCCTTCTCCCGACCGGTCCACGTCTCCACGGCTGTGTGTGACCGATACCGCGTCCTCTACCCTTGCGACGCAGTTCTAGGTATCGCGTCCACGTCTCTTTTGGACTGCAGGAGAACTGCACTGCGGCATCGCTCCAGATCTTGTCGTGGTGGCTGTCCAAGTAGGTCCATGGTCTGTCGCCGTGTTCACGAACGAATGCGATCAGTTTCGCGTCAAGCTCATCTGTCCAGACGAGTTTCATCGGCTGTCTGGTCCATGGAAGTCAGAGTTCATCTTGCGCTTCGGCTTCTCATCGAGCTGTGAGTTGTTGCAGTCCTGACAGGTGGGGATGCCAGGGTAGCGCATGTAGACAAGGCCGTTGCAGTTCTTCCACCGACACCGGTGTGGTGACTTCTGCGGTTTGCACGCACTCTCAGGACACGGCATCTCACCACGGTTGATCGCATGCGCGATTGCCTCTGGGTAGAGCATCCCGCAGCACTTCGTCTCATCGACTGGTGTTTCAGGATCGAGCTTGATGGAGTCGCAACGCTCCTGCTCATAGTCGTACCGAGGTTCGAAGGTACCGCTGACAATTCGCTGCTGCTCTTTGGGGATCGTGACACCGTTGGAAGGAACTTCCTTCAGGCCCTTGCAGTCGAAGCCCTTCTCAGTCAACCAGATCTTGCCGACCTCGAAGGTCCCTACTCCTTCGACGATGACCTTGGCGTCACGACCTACGAGCCTACGACAAGACGGAGTCGCTGGTTGTCTCGCATGCTCTTTCATCATCTCAGTAAAGTCGATGATGTCTTGCATGGGATCGCTTGTTTGGTTCTCCCATGACTCAGCTGCTTTGAAAAGATTGCACGGCACTGCCTCACCAATTGGTATTTCGTCGTGCCTCTTGAAAGTCCTGGTGAGTGGGCTGATGTACTCGTGTGGCCAGTGCGAAACATAGCCATCTTCGAACTTGAGTAGGACAGCTTCGTCGCCATCGAAAGCAACAATCCTAGCGCCGCCATGGAAGTGTTTGCGCATGGCGTCATTCGGACTCCAAATTGAAGTCCCACCATGTCGTGTAACGCTTTCCCATGGCCACGCCACGACAAAGTCATTAAGCTTGAATCCATGGTCAAGCTTTTGGTCAGGCCAGTTCTGTCTCTCGAGACGCTTGAGGCATTCCTTCTGCTTTCTGTACGTCAATTGCCGCACAGCATCTTTTTCCTCCCGGTACTTGCCGTTGTCCAGGCCCAAAGCATTCATCATTTCACGTGCGAATTGTGAGCACAGTGAGCGTTCCTTGTCGGTACGCGGATGCGCGTTGCCAGTCCTTGGGTGAACCTCTCTGCAGACAGAGCGATCGTGCTCTTCGGTCCAGACGTAGTATTTGAGCCACAGCTCGAAACCAAGTTGAGCTTCGCGTCGACTCATGGTTCACCTCCAGTCAACCTAATGTACCCCGACACAGCACAAGACTTGCTAGGAAATGGCTAGAAAGTGGGTGTCACGCTTCTGCGTATTACCTCTAGGAGGTCAACATGCGGAAGCGGACCAGGAAGGAAGTGCAGGAGCTGTTCAGGGAAGCTGCCAGTGTCACACCGGGGCCGGTCAACTCAAGGCGCCGACCCGATCTCGATCCCTACGAGACCCCGGGAGCGTTCCAACATCGCCTAGCCCTGGGTGTACCACGACGGTGGTACAAAAGTGCCTATATGCAAAAATAGGTACGTTTAGTCGAGTTCTGGCAGGATATCAGCGAGACGCCCCTTCATCTCGCGAGCCGTCTTCTCCATCCGCTCCCAGGAGCTGACGAGCATGCCAATGTCATCGTAGCGGCCGAGGAGTGCCTTCCCGAGCTTGTACGCCTTCACAACGCCATCGATGTCTCTGAGCCACGAAGAGCGGCCCATCAAGTCGATCCCGGTCTTTTCCTTCCACTCCTCGAGAACCTTCCGCATGCCGTCGTTGGAGCGCTTCAGGAATTGCGTCTCTCGAGGTACCTCTGCCTTCCCTCTCTCTTCTGCGGCCTTGACCCTGTCTTCGATGTCCTCGACGCGTATCCAGCCAGTTCTCCCGGCAACGAGCTTGTTGTTCGTCGCCCTCATCACTGCAGCTACGAAAGGTCGCGTGAGAGGTTCGGCCTTCGTAGTCTCTGCCTTCTTGACAGTGCGGAGTCCACCCTTCTTCCCAGGGACCATGAGGCCCCAGGCCGGCGGTAGCTCGATGTCCACGTCCTGGATGAGACCTTCCGGTGCCACGATCCACCACTCGTCGCAGAACTTGGCAATGACCTCGGCCTTCATGGGATCCGCGGCTTCACGGCGGTAGTCGTGCTTGCTGACCTTGATCTCGAAGCCACGCAGGACGAGCCCTCGAGACGGCCACAGGGACATTGCTAGAGCGTCTGCACGGCGCCCTGCAGCGCCGCCGGTGCCCTGGCCTACCTCTGGGAAGCACGCCCACTCAGGCGGCTCGTGAGTGGCTTCTATGAGATCGTACAGCTGACCAGCTGAGTACTTCTTGACGATCGGCTTTGGAGTGCGCCGTACTTTACGCGCGGTCATGTCTCCCCTTTCACCGCCTGAAACCGATTTCTCCGTGTACTACACAAGCCTACTCTTACCCTGCTCGTTCGCGAAGGCGAGAACGGCACCGGCCATGTGGTGGGCGAACTCCTTGGCCTCGGCCTCCGTCTTGAAGAGGAATGCCGGCGTGTAGACCGAGCACTCATCGAACACATCGATCCTGCCAATGCCAGAGTTCAGCTGCTTGCCGCCGAGAGCCTCAGCGCCAGTCTTCTCAACCCAGGTGGGCTCGTTATTGTCGCCTTCACCGCTCATGTGTCACCTCCTGCACACATATACAGCGGCAACACAGATTTTTGTCCAGAGCTAACTCAGGCTGCCTCGGCTTCCTCGAGCAGGAAGTGCTGCCAAGCATCCGAGATCAACTTCTCCTGATCCTCCATGGTAACTGGGTAGATCTCCACCCCGCTTTCGGTCACGGGGCCCACGATCATCCTCTTCTTCGTCATGTGCAACTTACCCCGCAAATGGCTGCGCAATGCGTACAGCACAGTGCAGCCATACACCCTGTTGTCGTAGCTCTGGGCGCTCTTCGGAGCCGCAGCCAGCACCAGTTGCTTCGACTGCAGGTACGGCACCTCTCCCTTCAGCGCCTGTTTCAACTTCTCCATGTCGATTCTTCCCTCGAGCATCGCATACCTCAGCGGAGGAGGTTGTACCGCGAGAAGTGCCTCCGCACTTCTTCTCGTGGCCGGGGATGGATCCCGATGGCTGTGGCTTCGTCGTCCATGTCCGGCTCGCGGATCAGGACGTGATCAATCTGATGGAAGGTCAGCTTGTCGTGGAGCTTGAGGAGATCGGCCTCTCGGCCGACGCCAAGAACGACTGCGTACGTCCCCGGTGGAGCCGGGGTCTGCTCTGCTGCATGTACGAGTTGGGCGGCCTGCGCGCCTCGTGGAAGATCGTCACGGACTACGCAGTAGTGATAGAGCGGCTGGCTGTCATGGCTTCATGATGCACCTCTGACCCTATGGTAACCGCCTGACAGGTGGTGTCAAGCCCTCAGGCGCAGTTGCTCCACGAAGAACGGCAGGAGCGAGTCCTGCAGGATGATGAACTGGGCAGTCGGTCTGTAGGTGATGTATTCGTACATCTCACCCTGGAAGAAATCGTGTAGGTCGCCGCTGACATTGTCATATGCGACCTCGATGCCCCTGTCATCGGCCTCCTTGATGAACTCCTCCAGCGCCTCCATCAGAGCCATGTAGTCGCCGTTCTCTCCATGTTCTCCAACGTCCTCATGGATCGCGTCGGCGATGGCCTTCTTCGTCGCCTCGAGGTCCAGCTCTTTCGTGCCGTTTACACCCTTGCAGTACCCGAGCTTACCGGCCAGGTAGTGACAGTCACCACGCCTGATGAACTCTGTCAGTGTGGGGCACCCCAGGGCATCGATGTTCCAGCGATGCGTCCAGTCACCCCAGTCACTGGTGATGAAGAATTCACCGGTGGCATCGTTCACTGTGAAGATGGCCCACCCACGCTTGAACCTGAAGCTGTACACGTCAGCTGTTCCAAGCGTAGAAGATGCCAGCTCCAGCTTCGGAAGGATAACGTCTCCCATGAACTCCCCTTTGTTGACACCCGCGGTGGGACTCGAACCCACGACCTCCCAGGTCCATAGGCTGGGCACTCTACCGAACTGAGCTACGCGGGTTCACCTGGATGCCAGTCCCACTCCCACTGCCGATTGACGAGCTTGCCGTCGACTATGTCGTACGAGTAGCAAGCCATCGAACCGTAGTCTCCCTTGTACACGTCCGCTTCCTTCGCAGAATCGCAGGCGACTAGAACTGAGGCATCGTCTGTGCCCGCATTACCACAAGCACGCCCATCGTAGAGGATCCACATCTTCATGGGTCATCCGTTGTGTAGGCATCGTCATCGGACAGTGCGTAGAGCGCCCACTCACCGCCCTGTGACACAACGTATCCATCGCCGTCGCATCGGTCACAGCTCGGCCATGGACTATCTTTCACGTTCCCAGTGAATTCCCACTTCTGCTTCTGTGGGTCATCGTCTTGTACCCACTTGCCATGGCAGTGGCACTCACGATCGGTCGTGGCCAAGCTGCCATGTGCGATCAGCTTGCGCGTCCACTCGTCTTCCACGTAGCTAGCAGGCCACTCTGTCTCCCTGAAGTGACCGTCTTGGGGAGCGAAGGCGTACACGTGGAGACCGTACTTCCAGTAGTCAACACCGTCACGGATCCACGGAACACAGTCGGGATCGGGGTCATCCCAAATGAAGCAGCCTAGACCTTGCAGGCCTTCGGGTGGGTTCTCGAAGGTGTAGCCACCACCGTCCAGGTCGTAGCCATTGTTGAGCTGTCTGATGACGTCATCCACACTCTCTCCTGTTGCGCCCGCGGCGGGACTCGAACCCGCGACCTCCAAGGTCCATAGGCTTGGCACTCTACCTTGCTGAGCTACGCGGGCTCACCTATCGCGCAGTTCAGGGATCACGTTCTCAGCGCCGGCTTGTATCGACTTGAGACACTCCGCTGCTCCCTGCAGTTCAGTTCGATTGGAGTACTTGGCCATGTAGTGGATATCGGTGATGGCCTGCTGCAGGTAGTCGACGATCTCCAATATCTTGTCGGCCTCGGCACGGTCGCTCTCCTTCTCTTCCTCTGATAGGTCGACATACGGCGTCTCCATCTGACGCATCCACCGGTCCTTCGCCCAAGCCGGGATCACAGCCGGCACACCCGGTGTGTAGTGCTCCTCGCCGGTATCAGAACTGACAGACGGGCCAGCGTGGCGACCGCACTGCTTGAAGACGTACCGCATCCACCCTGACCAAGCATCGTGTGCGTATTCGGCCAGCAGCTCTCTGACGCTCATGTACATTGTTCCCTCCAGAAGAGAGCGGGTAGGATGGCGCCTTTCCTACGGTCCAGCTATGCTGGCAGACGGATCGATTGTCCCCGGCCGGGGCACGCCCACCGCCTCAACGCAACCCGTTGCGCACGCCGCTCTCAATAAAGATGTACCACGACAGTGAGGTATATTTGCTAGGAAATTACTACTTAGTATTCAGTTCCCAGGATGAAGTGGTCAGTCGAACGCCCCAGCGCCCAAGCTAAACGACCAACGATGTGGGCTGTCGGTTCACGGTACCCGCGTTCGAGCTGGCCCAAGTACGAGTCGTTGATCCCGGTGACACGAGACAACTCGCGGTGCGTCCACCCCAACTCGAGGCGTCTAGTCCTGAGACGCAGGCCGAGGCCCGGTGTCTTGGCAGTGCGCTTGACGGTCACGTCAGTCCCCGTCGCGCAGCTTTTCCAATCGCTTCACTTCGAACTCCTGAGCCACTCTCCACATGCACGAAAAGCAGACTTCAGTTGATTTCTCGTTGATGACGATGGCGCCGAAGCCTCCACAGACACGGCATTCACCGTTCCGTTTCCCCTCGCGCAAGGAGTCGACCTCCTGCGCCAGTGCTAGCACGAGTCCATCCCCACAGAGATCGCGCCACTCCTCACCGTAACGAAGAGCCCGCAGACTACCGTCCTCTTCTTGGATGACGGTGTACTTGTCGTTGTAGACGCTGACCCTGAGCAGCTCGGCCATGGTCACTCCTCAGCGAAAGCGAACGTCGGGCGCTCGCCGCCATCAGCATAGATCACGATGACAGGGTTGAGCTGGAAGAGGCCACCGCCTGCATAGTTGCATGGCTGCTTCTTGCCGCCCATGTCATTGCCAGACCCGAGACGCCTGCCAATGCACGAGAACGCGAACTCACCTTCGCTTGCACCGGCATTTTTCCAGTCTGCTACACTGGCGACGTGACCGCAGCTGGGACACACGAACTTCCAGTTCATGGGATCGTCACCGAACAGCTCGCGGCCCTTCGCGCACCAGTCCTCGTGTGCAATCTTGACGGCCATCTCTAGTCCACGATCTCTACAGTGTGCTTGCAGAGACGGAAGGTTGGATTCATACCATCTTCTTCGTCGTAGCCGTTCAGCTCTTTGGCGGCCTTCTTCATCTCGGCCTTCTGTGCCTTGGCGTTGGGGGCTTTACTCTCCTCCCACCAGTAGTCCCAGCCGCCAGGTCGGTCAATCTGTCGCCTAGCGACCGTATAGAAGGTGCGCTTCTTGACACCACGATAGGTACTCATTTCTCACCTTTGATGGTCGCGAGGATCTTGCGCGCTTCAATGCGGTCGCTCTCCTTCTCCTCTTCTGGCAGCTCGCTGTATGGAGTCGCGGCCTGTCGCTTCCATCTAGAGACCTCGTAGGGATGGATGATGATGTGCCCTTCGACTTCTGATGACTTCTCGAAAAGGTACCTCATCCACCCTGACCAAGCCTCATGGGCATAGTCTGCAAGGGACTCGATGATGTTGGGTTGATCTAATTCGGACGGCTGTTCGGCGCGCCTCGCCATCGCACGCAGCTTCATGGCTTCGTCGCGAGCGCGCATCACGAGATCGCACTGTGTCTCACTGCCCCTCTGATCGACGAGCCACGTAGCAGACTTCTCGTACTCGTCCGCTAGCCAACGGAGCGTGTAGGGATCGGCGAGCTTGGCCTTCTTCCAATCGGTCATAACTTGGGATCCTCCAGTTCTGCCCAGATCCACATCTTACGACCTGGGAAGTCATCCGACATTTGGAAGTTGATCTGGAAGCCAGGTGACACGTCAATCTCTAAACAGTTGCCATTAGGTATAGCAGTAATAAAGCCTCTCATCGAACTAACGAGCTGGAGGGGGACTGGCTCAACGACTTCGTCGCCATCTTCCTGATGGGACTCGAGGTGTTTCCGTGCTCGCTCGAGGTCGTCTAAAGCCAGTGTGATTTTGCTACTCATCGTCTCCCCTTAAAAATGGCCCGACAGACATCCCAACCAAGATGCCTATCGGGCCCCGAACGCCCAGGCGCCCGCGTGTAGCTCTGTCAACCTAACAGTACGGCTCAAAAACTCAAGAAGAACCACGATCCGCCCCCCGGTGGTTAGCTTCCACCCCACGCCACTACCTTCCTCAAGGCTTCGGACCACTCGTTGCTTGCGGTTTGAAAACGTTCAATGCTGTCAGAGTCATTGCTGTGTACTAGTACTGCACCCTCAACTTGTAGACGATTACCGGCTTCACGTATCATCTCGCGCTCAATACAGGCCTTGTCTAGAGCATCAGACGTACCCTGCAATACATAGTTGACCGCGTTCAACTCACCGTTCTTTTCTTCCAGTGCATACTTGAGTTCGGTGTTCTCATTGAACAACATACTTGAACAGCTTTTCTCAGACTCCAGCTCATCAATGTGATCAGCTCGTATAGTTCTGAGCTGTTCTGCTCTTACGATCAAACAAGGTGTACACCACATTGGACCAGAGCCACGTCCATGCAGTGGTCTATGATCTGATGTGATGCCACAATCTTCGCACTTCATTTTACTTCCTCAGTGCATGTCACCGTTATATCGACTCCTACCAAACTTGCAGCTTCTTCGGCAACTTCACCCTGACAGTTCGGGTGTCGTAGTGGTCAGGTTTGGATTCAAGCTCAAGACGCTTCGACCGCGCCCAAGCCTCGATGTCCTTCAGTCGCTTGTCTTTCTTTTCGGCTCGCTTCTTCTCGGCTTCACGGACATCAGGACCGATGTAGGTCCATCGTCTGCTACCGACCTTCTTGACGAATCCGTATTCCGTTGCCTTGCGCATGATGTCTTCGATAGCCCGCTCAGCATTCCAGCGTGCTTCGAAATCAGCTGGTATCGCACCCAAGTCGTAGAGGTGATTCAGACTGAAGCCTAGACAGCCGTCGTGCTTCCTGAGGTACTGCAGCGTCTCTGAGCGCATGGCCGCAATCAGTTGCTTCCCCATGCTCGGAAGAAAGTCTATCCTGTTCTTCTTCGTGGCCATCTTATCCTCCTGTCTGAAACTTCTTTGCCATTTCAGGTACTGCAGTACATCAGTAGGCAACATAGTGGTGTCGCTTGGCATCGCTACTCCTGCTCTTTCACCTGTTTGCGTAAGCGCTCTCTCTCAGCCACGAGCATGATCTGGTGGCAGTGGAGGGCCTCGGCCTTCAGCTCGAGGGCGAAAATCTCCATCCGTGCAGTCTTCAGCTGAGCCGTGAGATCGGTGACAGCTTTCTTCTCGCCAGCCAAGGACACGCGCATGATAGAGTTCGCGTTTATTCTCTCTTGAAGTTCATGATCAAGAACTTCCAAGCGCCTATACGCTGAGTCCCTGTCCAGGCGCGAAGTGGTCAGCTGACTAACCAAGCGCTCGTAGTCCTGAACTAGCTCAGCAGCTCGTGCGTTCAACGGAAGAAAGATGTCATCGTAGCCCATGGCCTCGGCACCCAGGATCGTGGCCAGCTTCTTGAGCTTCTTGTCTATAGTCGGTGGTTTCGAAGTACTGATGGATTCACGCGCTTCGCGCCTGGAACCGAAGACCTCTGTGTGTGTGTCGATATCTTCATTGGAACCATCAACACGTACGAGTACCGAACCTTCCCAGCGAACCTTCACCGGCTTACCGTCAACGACTACCCAGCTCATGACTCCTCCGACCTTGCAATCGCTTCTTCTGCAGTCAACTCGCCGCGCTCAACTCGACGGCAATCATCGAGGAACTTCAGGCGGTCTCGACGCATCTTCTCGTACTCGGGTATCTTCTCTGGGTGGTACCAGATGTCCCTCGCCCACTCGACCATCTGGTGTAGGCGACCGATCCCGTACTGCTCAGACAGCTCCAGAATCTGACGCAGCAGCTGCTCTTCCTCTCGATACCCATTGGTCCCAACCGGCCAACCAATCAGGCACCTGAGTTCTTCGATGTCAGGGAGTGTGGTGATTCCTCTGCTGCTACTCATCTCCGACCTCTGACAATACTCCTGAACATGCCTTCAATGTCCTCGCCGTAGCCATAGTCTTCAAAGGTCTCGTATGCTTTCCTCATGGCACGTACGGCATATCCAGCACGTTCTGCAGCATCTCTGTGCTCAACAATCTCCCTGTCGATCTCTTCCTGAGCTGTCATGCCAAGGGAAGGGCCGTGGTTCTCACGGTTGTGTTGGATCCAGTAGTTGTAAACGGCCGCCCAGACCATCTTCTCACCGTTGGTCATGCGGATTCTCCTTCTCGCTCACCGGGAACAGCCGCAACGAGTAAACCTGTGTGTCGTGCCAGGACAAGGTAACGCCAGCGTTCAACCTGATCCCGATCTGACCCTTCTCGTTCTGCCAGCCGACCCCGACTTGCACCCACGGAGCCTTATCGTTCTCGCGCTCTACCTTCAGACACAGGTTGTGCGTTGGCTTGCTCATTTTTACCTCATCGACTCAAGACGGACAGTCGCCTTGCGCTCGGGTGTCATTCTGTCTGAGCTGATGGTGATGTCGTACTCGACATCCACGACCTTGACGTTTAGGTGACAGAAGCCATCTTCATCGAAGAAGCCATCATCGTCACCATCGGGCATCTCAGGCAACGTATCCTTATGCCTGTGTATCGATGCCGTGGCGCCCACTGGTGGGATCGCACCACCGAAGAGGTTGACACTGTCCTGACCATCAATGATCGTGTTGATGGTGACGTGGTTGAAAACATTGAAAAGGTCGGACATCATTCCTCCGGCAGTACCTCGAGTCGACTCCACGACCCAAGTCTCTTCTCTCTTTGAACTGGCGGTCCAAGTCTGAACCTACAGTTCCTCCCGTGCTTCTCGAAGAACTTCTTCGTCGCACGCAGAACGTGCTCGCATCGAGCACAGTTGAACTCCCCTTGACCTACTACCGCCGCCACAGATCTCCACCCACATGCTGCTACCTTGACTGGGCCATCGTACTCATAGAGCCAATGAACCCGACCGCCGGGTTGGCTCATCGTTGGTTCTGGCTCAGTCACTTCACCTTCACGCGCTCCAGCACAGAGTTCCCACACGCATACTGTTCAGGATGCGACTCGGGTGTGCGACCCTCGAGCATGATCAAGGCAGACGAAGCCAGCTCCTCAGTGACTTCCTTCTCCCCCACGTCCGCGAGGTACCCGACAACCTCGAGCTTCCCGTTGAAACCATCCCTCGGATCGCGCCAGTTGTTGACCTCGGTGAACCGCAGGATCATTGACCCCTTGGTGAACTCCTTGATGACCTCGTCACCCACGGACACCGGAGGACACAGGGCACCGCTGCAGCCCCACGTCTTCCCCTCCTCATCGAGAGGCTTCTTGTCCATGTAGCAAGCGTGGCCCCAACGGTTCTCCCTGCAGTCAAATCGGTGCACGTCTTCCCTCCTCGCGTCCTTTTTATCCTTGAGCCTCTTCATGAGACGGCCGACGAAGTGCTTGACGATGAAGTTGAGCATCAGACGTCCTTGCGCAGGGCGGCGCGGGCGACACCGCCCAGCCACGCCAACACTTCCTCGCCAGAGGACACCTCACCGTCCAGGCTGGCATCGCGTATCCACCTCAACGTTTCTTTCAGCCGCTCGTTCTCGGCGCGCAGTTCTTCGAACTGTCGATGGTTCGGATGTGGCACCCCGGGCGGCAACTTCGATGGCCACTGCGGTTTCGTCATGACTCCCCCTTCAAAAGCTTCAACAGCCCTTCCTTCGAGCCGTCGTGCTCTTTCCAAGCAGTGAAGGCAGCCAGCTTCTCAGGAGAAGAGAGATCTACCTGAGCAATCAACTTCACCATCTCGGCTTCACCCTCGAATCCACAGGCCTTGGCGAGTTCTTCCAGCATTAGTCATCCTACATCGACTCACAGGCCTCGAGCAGTTTCTGAGCCAAAGCTGCTGCCTGTTGACGTTTCACGGCCTTCCACAGTCGACGCCTCTCGAAGAAACCCATAGCCGACTTGCTCAACCTGATGTCACCCACTACTTCTAAACCAAAAGCGCCGTTGGATATCCAAATGAGCAAATTGGCCCTCTTGTGGCCAAGATTGTACTCACCTTCCATCGCCCAGCCTTGTGGGTCGGCATCAAGCAGAGCAATGACGTATTCAACTGGTGTCATAGTCCCTCGATTCTGTTGTACACCGAGGAAGAGCTATTAATGCTAGGAAATTGCTAGGAACGGTCTACAGCCCGACAACGGGACCGGAGTTGGCAACGAGCCCACAGTGTCCGATCTTCTCAACTGGAGCGTCTACTACCCAACAGGCACACAAAGAACCGACGCACCGGTTCCAGGTAGCCTTCTCGTCCCCGAGACCGTTGCCATCGAAATCACCGCAGCGATTGTTGGAGCCGTCCTCATCGCTGCCTGAGTACCGGACGAAGGGACACCAGTACAGATGAGCATCGTCTTCTCGGAAGGCGGCCATGGCTACCCCTTGCACCTGTAACCGACCTCAGACTCCACCAGCTCACGAGTCTCAGGATGGAGCCTCATGTTGTCGCGGTTCTTGGCGTACCAAGAAAGTGTGTCCAAGCCGTGTCCCTGAGCCCTACCAGCGCCTCGCCAGTCCGCGATCATCTCCATCCTGTAGACGTAGGGCATCGGCAGACACTGGGCGTTGTCCTTTGGGTCGTAGCCCTCAAGCGGTGACAAGACGTCGCCTATCAGTACCCAGTGTTGCCAATGATGTGGATTGCGGTGTTGGTGCTTCAGCCATGCCTCATTGAAGGCATCGACAAGCCACTGCGGCCGTTCGTTGTACTTCCAGGGTCCGTTGAAGGACCATGCGTACGGCCACCACTCGCCCCACCTGAACTTACTCAGATCGTGAACTAGTCCTCGCCACAACAGACCCATCTTCACGCACTCAATGAAGACGAACCACTTGTGGCGGACAACATACGACAGGTACTTGAGGTGCTTCACGGTTCCACCACCACAGGCCCCACGGGCTCGAACAGGACCGACGTCTCACCGACGTACTTACACTCGAAGGTGTAGCCCTCAATGACGTAGCGCTCACCAACCTTGAAGATCGACCAATGCTTCGGGACCTCCGAACCGTCAGGACGGAACAGCTTCCCGCTGGCGACCCCGAGGGCCCGACGCATCTCGCGGTTGAGCGGTCGGCCGTCCCTCTGGGCTTCCTCTGCCGTCTGTAGGACTTCGAACTTGTTCGTCTCCGGGTTCATGTGTTCTCCTCAAGCAGCGCTGCGAGGGCGCAGTTATCCGCTGTGCACATCTCCTCGTTCTCACCGCAGCGAACGCACCACCCTTCTTGAAAGTGCACCTCCAGCAGCACGTCGAGGGCGGCGTCGATCTTGGCTTGTAGTTCGCTTCTTGTCGGCTTCCGTTTGATGTCCCAAGCGTCGCAAATCTTGGCTGCCTTATCTCGTGCTTGTTCAAGCTCCTCCTGCGTCCACACAAGTGTGAGTGTGCCGTCGGCCTCTTCCCTTACGCCGTCGCGAAACCGTGCATCCATTCGCCTGACCTGCGCCTCCAGCGCGTCGTAGTCGGAGGCGCGGACCCACTCACCTTTCCATGGCGCGAACTGGAACCGCTCAACCATCACTCACCCCAGTTCTTCCCAGAGCACACTAATCCGATCGTAGACAGATGAACCCCATATTTCTCGCCTAAAGCCTTCAAGGTCCAGCCCTCACGTCGCAGCCTACGAATCGCGGTAACGTCCCCCTCACTCAACTTTGCCCTCGGATTTTTCACACCTACAGTCGACCTTCCACGGACTACCATGTCTCGCATGTTGTCGGCCTGTGTCCCTGCGTACAAATGATGCGGGTTGCAACAGAGAGGGTTGTCGCAGCGATGACAAACCATCTTACCCTGCGGTATGTCGCCGTGAGCCAACCTGTACATCAGGCGGTGTACGGCAAGTCGCACTATTCTCCCGTTGCGCCCAGGAGTCAGCTGATGCCGAAGGGCTCCGTACCTGCCACGATGACCGTTCTGGCCCCCAGTCTTCCCGCCCGTCCAGTTCCAGCAGTCATCGGGACCTCTCATCTCTATCCGTGACAGCAACCTATCCTCGAGGTCAGGAATCGAATCCAAGGGAATTTCATCGTGGGCGCCCATCAAACCTTCTTACTCAGCACTACTTTGCCGATCACGTTCTTGACTGACTCAACCAGGCCTTCATCGAGCCACAAGTTATTCTTGCGCAGCTGGGACTCGATTTCGGCCAGACCACAGAGCAGATCCTCTTTCACACCCAACATGCCCAACATGTCGTTGTTGGTAGGAAAGCGCTGCTTAACGAGCCAATCGACACGCTCGACGATAGACAGACGGTCACTGGAGACGGGGTCACCCTTGTGTGTCGGCGCATCGGCCCCGTTGAGCAGCTTTTCAATGGCAAGGAGTAGGTCGCCGTCACCAGGACAGGTCGGAATACGTTCCACTACTTTACCCTCACTTGGAGCTTCCTCCATTTTCGAGTGCTCGACGGCATGCAATGCCTCGAACAGCTCCTTCACTTCCTTACTGGACGTAGGCACTTGACCGCCGGAGCCCTTCCGAAGGAGAACCCGGGCCGCTTCAACTACTCTCTCGAGCCTCACAATCCTCTCGTTCTCCTTGGCCTCGTAGCGGTGCGGCTGCCCGTAGTCGAGACGGGCATCGGCCAGGGCCGAGCGACTGTCGATGATACGCCTCTTGACCCAATCATCCGTGATGCGGGCCATCTCGTCAGCGGCCCTGAACTTGAAGTAGTTCTCCGAGTACAGCCGGCGTACCTCTTCACGGAGGGCAGCAGCGACATCAGCGCCACATATCAGACACGTTTGCAATCCATCTGTAGCGCTGTGTCTGCAATTTCTTTTATCCGGAACGGCCATCACTTCTCCCTCAACAGTGCCGCTATCAAGTCAGCAATGGCGTCTGCGCCCGCCTCTCTAGCAGACACCACCAGTACACGAAGTGCGCCGTTCAGCCGCTCCACCTCGGCGCGCATCTTCTCTGCGTCGGCTCGCTGTGCCTCGTGCTGTCGTCGCAGTGTGTCGACCTCGTCGCGCAGGGCGTCACGCTCTTTCTCAGCAACATGCAATTCTTCTGAAACAGAAGCGATGATCTCGCTAGCCCGCTTCAATGCCTTCGCGCGATCTTTCTTCAACCTCTCCATCTCTTCCCGAAGGTCGCACATGTGACAGCCTTCAGACATGTCAGCCGCCACGTAAGTGTTCTTCGAGTCATGACACTTCGGACAGATACCTGGCTGGATGCCGCTCATGGGGACTCCTACTTGAAACACCGACCGCGACAAGACAGCCGACCACAGAAGCAACAGTGCCCCTCAGAGTCATCATAGAGAGTGAACTCCCCCTCCTGAGTAACCCGTTCCGACTGTTGAGCCGGCACCGGCGTTCCATCCGGGTACTTCATCGGGTTGCCCTCTGAGTCGCACGCTCCGCGGCGACCTGTCCGGCGATCGATATACGTCTTCCGATACTGTCCGTGACCCATGGTTGTCTCCAGATCTACAGCCGCACCCACCCGGGTCCGCCGTCGGCCTTATACAGGTAGCGGACCTTGTCTGCCTTCCGAAGGTACTGGAGGGCGACATCGACCCGGCGTTCCTCGTATCGCCACTCGTCGTAGTCGGGCATGCGCTGGCAGATTTCACGGAACAGCAGCGGCTGCTTCTTGCCGATGATCTTGTAGACGTCCTTGCGGTCCTGCTTTCTGTCTATCACCTTGTCCTCCTGAGGTTATCGTTCTTCCACATCTAGGTCAGTCTTCACTTCACCTTGATGGTCTCGCGGATGGCTCTTGCGGTTGCCGCCTGTCCTGAGATGTCGCATGCAGCTGCCATCTCTTCCAATGCATCACGCAGCCGTTCCTCTCGAGCCTGCCGGAGGAGGTCGCGCATGTCGTCAAGTAGGTCGGTCATCATCCATCCGAGCCGCACAGGCCGTACACTGCCCTGGCGGATCCACATCGTATCTGACAGGCAACTTCGAGGTCCCACAAACTATCCCGCACACGACACACTTCACAGGAGGACCGGCGGTGATAGATGGTTTCGGGAACAACCAATGCAGCAGCCTGTTGAGCACGCGACCTCCTGTCCATATGTACCCCAGGAGCCACCTGAGCTGGCCGCACCTATCCCCGCCAACTTCAACCGATTTGGGCAGTTTTAGGCGCCGAGGTGGTGACAGTCCTGACAGCGCTCCTCGAGCTTCCCCACCTGCGAGTTCCAGGTCTGAACCAACAGGCCCTTGCAGTACCGACACCGCCCAGCCTTCCACCCACAGGAAGGACAGTCCCGTGTGCCGGCACGGATCTGCAGGTCTAGCTCGCGGGGGATGATGACGTTGCAGTGGAAGCACTCCCCCTCACCCATCTCGCCTTCGGGTCGCGGGAGGGGCCGTCGCTTCTTCGGCTTCTCGGGCTCGGCCTTCTTGAGGCGCTCCCTCTGGCTCTTGAACTCGAAGGGCTTCTCGGGTTCAGGCTTCACGTACCTGAACTCGGCGCGGTTCGGCGTGCTAGACCCGCCCGGCCACCACCGCACCCGCATGTCCTTGAAGTCGGGATCGTTATCGCAGACAGGAAACGACTTCCCAAGAGGACAAGTAGAACAGGCCGCACCGGACATACTGCAGTAGCCATTCTTGTCCGTCTTGAGGGGCTCCCAGGCCGAGGGCTTCTCACCCCGAGCAGCGATCTCCTCAGGAGTAGCCAGGCGCGGAACAGCCCAAACAGAACACCAGGCGTAGTCCTTACCCGTCTCCAGGGACGTGATGGCAAGTTTTTCAGAATTCAACTTCTTGACCAAGAAGACGTGGCCGCAGCCATAAACGCCACCCTCACTAGGGTCCTCGATGTAGATGTGGTCGCCCACTGAGAAGCCGTCGATGGAATGCTCCACAGGCTCCTCGTCGGTTCTCGCGGACTCGAGATCTTTACTCGGTACCGCGAGTTTGACGTGCTGGTGGGGCCACCACACTTTCTCCGTGCAGCCGTTCAGGTCGAAGGCAATGAGAGGGTCACCATCCGGATCAACGTCAATGACCTCACCCATCAAGCCCACGTACTTCTCGCGGTCAGAGGCTGCCGGAGACCACCATCCGCCAGACTTGAGTACAATGTCCTCGTGCCACAACTCAACAGTGACTAGATCGCCCTTCTTCGGCTGTTCCATTGCGTCTCCCCTTTCGTGTCCATCCTGTGTACCACTCCTGAGTGCTACAGCTGCTACGAAATTTCTAGGTTCGCCCGATGCCTATATGTGCCTGTAGGTGAAGATGGGTACGACTGTGCCGTGGGTGCCAAGTTGTGCACGGCGGTACCTATGTGTGAATGGCGGTACCTGTGTGTGCAAATTGGCTTCAATCGGTACCTGTGGGCGGGACTGTGCGGCCGGGACGGTCGGGGTGGTCGGGGCGGTAGGCGGGGATGGGCACCAATACCTGACTGAAAAAGTGCCTATATGTGAAAATTGGCGCCGCAAATATTGGCGGGTAACCTATATTTCTGACGTAAGCCGTTGATATCATTGCAGTTTTTCCACTGGGCCCAAACCGCTGAGGGGGCCCCCGGGGGGCCCCTCCTCCTTGATATCATTAAGGAATTCGACGTTCAAAAGGGGTCAATTGCAAGTTAGCGGTTTGACTAGGCTTTCTCGAATCGAATCCGAGCGCGATCCGCTAACCCTACGGAATTAGGACGGAATAATTAACAGCCAATTTATGTCTATGATATTGCTAGTGTTTTCCGGTCGCCAGCTGGACCGAGGGGCGCCAGCTGGACCGAGGGGCGCCAGCTGGACCGAGGGGCGCCAGCTGGACCGAGGGGCGCCAGCTGGACCGAGGGGCGCCAGCTGGACCGAGGGGCGCCAGCTG
>Ga0180437_10002371_pt1 | contig 30223 bp, 29 predicted proteins | sample SS_ome_4_FD_132410 | JGI IMG/M metagenome (GOLD analysis project Ga0180437, IMG submission 132410) | Hypersaline lake sediment archaeal communities from the Salton Sea, California, USA - SS_3_D_1 metaG | ecosystem: Environmental > Aquatic > Non-marine Saline and Alkaline > Hypersaline >...
CCCAGACCGCCAAGAACCGTGGGGATGTTCAGCATCTCGGTGAACAGGTAGAACGGCGCCGAGCCCCCCAGATGCGGCCAAATCTCCGGCTCGAATCCGAAATCGCGATAGGTCTTGAGCAAGGCCTCGGCGGCCGGGTTTCCGCCCAGGAGGGTCTTGGCCGGTGGATAGGCGTCGTGAACGATGACCTCGATTCTGTCGGCGAATCCATGCCGCACCAGGTGATCTTGTACCAACCCTAGCATCCGCTCCGGTCTCATGTTGTGGACCATGCGGATGTCTATTTTGGCCCGCGCCTCGTGCGGCAGCAAGGTCTTGGTGCCTTCTGCCGTGTGACCGGAGATGATACCATCGATATTCAATGTGGGCTGGTAGAGGTATTTGCGCATCAGGTCTACGCCTGTCAGATCGTATTTGAAGCGCCGAACGTCGTTTTCTTCGAGTTGCATCTCTGGTGTAAACGTGGTGACCAGCCGCTTTAGAAGCGCCTCATCTTCGGCAGAGGGCGAGACAATGTCGTCGTAAAAGCCGTCAATGAGGATATGCTTCTGATCCGGCGTGATCATGCTCGACAGCGCCTGCAGCAAGTCCCAGGTGGGGCTGTGAAACCACACCGCGTTGGAGCCGTGGACGCCGCGCGTGGTAGGTCCACCCCAGTCGCCGCCCCGGGCGATCAATTCCATGAACAGAATGCCCTTGACACCCAGGTGCATGACAACCTTGCCTTTTGGATCTTGGGCATAGAAGCCAAAGAAGACCAGGTCTGCAGCCAGGCGATCCCTGTATGCCCCGACGAAACCGGGCAGATGGCGGCTGCCCAGCTCTTCTTCGCCTTCGATCATGAACTTCAGGTTGACCGGATACGGCTCGCCGACGGCGCGAAAGCTGTGCAAGGCGTTAAAAAAATTGGCCAGCGGGCCCTTTTGATTGCATACGCCACGGTTGACCAGGCAGGGACCCAGTCCGGGCAGCTCCAGAACCTCGCCGCCAAAGGGATCTGATACCTCCCAGGTTTCACCCAGCACCGGCTGCACGTCGTACATGCCGTAGGCGAGCAGCGTCTTGGGCGCGCCGACGTCGATCTCGCCAAAGACCACAGGGTGCCCCGGCGTAGGTACGATCTCAGCCTCCCCACCGGCCTCGCGAATCAGGTCGGCCACCATATGTGCCGCTTCGGCCATGCCGGTGCCATCGGCGCTGATGGAAGGCTGGCGGACCAGGGTTTTGACTCGCTCCAGGTGCTCGTAGAAGTCGTCATCGATCTGTCGGTGGATTCGTTCTAATGCTGACATGTTAACTCCTTTGTCTTGTACTTGTCCAAAAACAACTTTGGAGTTTAGTGGCTATTTTACGCCTGATCTGCGCCCCAAAGTGCGAAGTTATTGATGGACAAGTGCTTGCGGTTGCAAACGACAACCCATCCAGCTTGAAATAACGAAAACATCCCGACCTCTCACCAGGTCGCCGGGCAGTTCCGCCAGTTTGCTACGCCGTTCAAGGCGCACCATGACGAGAGACTGCTCAACACCCCTCGAGTGCGGTTCGGGATGTATCCACTCAGGCACCCCCGGCAGGATTCGAACCTGCGACCCACTGCTTAGAAGGCAGTTGCTCTGGTCCGGCTGAGCTACGGGGGCGAACGACGGCTCAATTATAGCACCTAAACCGCCGCCAGGTCAAATTGAGCAAGTCAGGCAAACCTGGTTGCCAGCACGTCTTTCAGCGTAGGCCGGCCGATCTCCTGCAACTCGTAGCGCACCCGCTGGCTGGGCCGTGCAATCTCCACCACCCGGCGCAGGTCGATGGGCGTGGCGACGATGACCATGTCACACGGCGTATTGTTGATCGTCTGGCCCAGTTCTTCGACCTGTTTTTTGCCATAGCCCATGGCCGGCAGCACATCCCCAGTCGTGGGATATTTCTCGTAGGTCTCGACGATAGAACCCACCGCGTAGGGACGCGGGTCCACGATCTTGGCAGCACCAAAGCGCCGCGCCGCCACCACACCGGCTCCATAGGCCATCCCACCGTGCGTCAGCGTGGGGCCATCCTCTACCACCAGCACCGTCTTGCCCCGAATGACACCTGGATCGTCAACGAATATGGGCGACGCGGCTTCGACGATCGTGGCCCTGGGATTGACCGCCATGATATTCTCCCGCACCGTGGCAATGTCATCCAGGTCGGCCGTGTCAATCTTGTTGATGACGACTGCGTCGGCCGCGCGCAGGTTGGCCTCGCCCGGATGGTAGCTGAGCTCGTGTCCGGCCCGATGCGGGTCCGCAACCACGATATACAGGTCGGATCGGTAGAAAGACAGATCGTTGTTGCCACCATCCCACACAATGACATCAGCCTCCTGTTCCGCCTCGCGCAGAATTCGCGCGTAATCCACACCGGCGTAGACGATCACCCCCCGGTCAATGTGCGGTTCATATTCCTCTCGCTCCTCTATGGTGCAGTCGTACCGATCCAGGTCGTCGTACGTCTCGAAACGCTGGCATGCCTGCTGCACCAGATCCCCATAGGGCATGGGGTGCCGGATAGCGACCGCTCTTCTGCCCATGTCGCGCAGCAGATCGCAAACGCGACGCGTCGTCTGGCTCTTGCCGCTACCCGTGCGCACGGCACAGATCGACACCACCGGCTTGGAGGATTCGAGCATCGTCGTTCCGGTCCCCATCAGACGAAAATCGGCCCCGGCGACCAGCACCTGCGACCCCTTGTGCATGACATAGTCGTGCGACACATCCGAGTAGGCAAAGACCACCTGATCCACGCTCAGATCGCGGATGAGCTTCACCAGTTCGCTCTCCGGGTGAATGGGAATGCCATCCGGATAGTCCTTGCCAGCCAATGCGGCCGGGTAAACACGCCCCTCAATGTTGGGGATCTGCGTGGCGGTAAAGGCGACCACCTCATAGTCCGGATTGTCGCGAAAGTAGACGTTAAAGTTATGAAAATCGCGCCCGGCGGCGCCCATGATGAGAACGCGTTGTCTTGCCATTGCCGGCATACTCCTTTGTTCCTGCAAGATCTGTCATATGATAAAAAGACCCCCTCTGTCAAATCTGGCACAGGGGGCCTCCTGCATATCGGCCTCAGGCTTTCACACCAGGCTACGCCAATCGAGCCAGGAAAATGGCGATTTCGTAGAGCACAACCAGCGGCAGCATGACCAGGCCCATGTTGACCGGATCGGGTGTGGGCGTGACGACGGCAGAGATGAGGGCCACGATGACGATGGCATACTTTCTATTGCGAGCGAGCGTGTCGGCCGAAACGATATCCAGCTTGGCCAGGAAATAGATGATCAGCGGCATTTCAAAACTCATGCCCACCCAAAAGATCATCCGCGTGACCAGGCTGAGATACGTGTCCAGAGACCAAAACGGGTCAGCGACGTCGTTCAAAAAGCCGTATAGAAACGTAACAGCCGCTGGCAGCATGATAAAGTAGGCAAAGGCCGCCCCAAGAAGAAATGAAAACGTTGCCCCCGGCGCGATCAGGATCAGGTAACGTCTTTCTTGCTTGTTGAGGCCAGGCGCGATGAACCGGAAGAACTGGTAAACGATGACCGGCATCGCCAGCGTCGCCCCAGCAATGAGCGACACTTTCATAAAGTTGGAGATGGAATCGGTAGGTTTGAGAAAGACCAACCGGGCATCGCCCATGGGCTGCTTCAAAATCTCAATAATCTGCTCAGAGAACACAAAGCTAATCGCCGTCGTGATAGCCAGTGCCAGTGTCGCCCTGATCAGTCGCACTCGCAACTCTTCCAGGTGGGATATGATGGGCATGGCGGTAGAATCCTGGTTATCAGGGACCTTTTCACCCATTAAACTTGTTCGCCCTCCCTCGCTACTCGGGGTTCGCCAGGAGAATCGGGATCTCCACCCTCAGATTCAGTCACTGCTTCAGGCTCGGCGACCGTTTCAGTCTCATCGGGGGTCGCGTCATCGGCCTGAACGACCGCCGCTTCAGAAGTCACCTTAACCGCGTCTTTCACTTCTTGCACCGCGGACTTGACCGGATCCACGGCCTTCATCAAGGGTGCCGCCGCCGTGCTCACCAGCGTCTGAGGCAGGTGACGCACATCTTGCACGGCCTTAAGTCCTTCCTGAATGTCTCGGGTCACGTCTTGTACGGAAGCTAACTCCTCACCAAACTCGGAAGTCATCCCTTGCAACGCATTACGGAACTGACGAATCGTCTTGCCCACGTTGCGTGCAATCTCGGGCAAGCGCTCAGGCCCAAGAAAGATCAGGGCGATGATCAGGACCAAAATCAATTCACCTGTACCAACGCTACTCAATGGATTCATTTCGCCACTTATTCCCTATCTAACTGTGCAATCACGCACCCTCGTACGCCACAAGCTACCGCGGGACGGTCCGTTCTTGCCTTAACTGACACCCGTTCCTCTCATACTGGCTACGAGCGTGCCCAACACGCCATTCACAAACCGAGGAGAACTATCGGAGCCGAACATTTTGGCCAGTTCTACCGCCTCATTGATGGCCACCTTGACCGGGGTTTCACCATCCAGCAAAAGCTCAAAGATGGCGATGCGCAAAATGTTGCGGTCTATGGCCGCCATTTGATCCAACGGCCACTCTGGCGCGTAGCGGTGTATCAACTCGTCCAGTCGCACTCTGTTGGCGACCACGCCAGACACCAGGTGGCTGGCAAAGCGCTCCACCGACCCCGGCAGCGCACCGTCTTGAATGTGACGCTGGAGGACGTTTCCTGGCGCGTGGTTCGCCACATCGACCTCGTAAAGCGTCTGCAGAGTCAGCACCCGGGCCCGGCGGCGGACTTTCACGGTGATGCCTCTTTCTTGCCTCTCAAGAGCGTCAAGGGGTTACCCCTCTGATAGAGGGAACTCTACGTCTGCAATGTAAACGTTCACCGCCGCTACATCCATGCCCACCAATTCTTGAATGGCACGGGCGATCCTGGCTTGGAGACCCTGGCTCAGTTGCAGCATGTTCGTGCCATGCTCCACCGCAACGCGCACGTCCACAGTAACTTGGTCATTCTCGACCACCACGCGCACACCTCCGGCATCTTTGCTGCCCAACACGGCACGCACCCCGCTCGAGCAGAGATGTGCCACGCCGGGCGTAGCCAATGTCGTCAGGCGGGCAATGCTTACCAGCACGTCGGGTGCAATAACCACCTTCCCCAGAGCTTCGGTCATTCGCCCTCTCTCCTAAACATGCATCACCAGGCCACCATCGACCGACAGAATCTGCCCCGTGATAAAACTGGCTTCGTCCGAGGCCAGGAAAGCCACCGCGTGGGCCATGTCTTCGGGCGTGCCAAAACGGTTCAGCGGCGTCACCTGCAAGGCCTTGTCCTTTAACTCCTGCGGTAGGTCGGCCGTCAGGTCGGTGTAGACAAAACCAGGCGCTACAGCGTTGACGGTGATATTGCGCGGGCCAAGCTCCTTGGCCAACGCCTTGGTGAAACCGATGAGACCTGCTTTGGAAGCAGAATAGTTGGTCTGTCCCGCCTGTCCGGCCAATCCAGAGACGGACGTGATGTTGACAATACGGCCATAGCGCTGCTTGATCATGATCCGGGCCGCAGCTTTGCAGCAATTGAACGCACTCTTGAGATTGGTGTTGATCACCAGGTCCCAGTCCTCTTCCTTCATCAACATGATGAGCATGTCTCGGGTCGTCCCGGCATTATTGACCAGAACATCCAGCCGGCCACAGGTGTCAACCGCCGTCCGAATCAGGTTTCGCGCCTGCGACATCTGGCTGACATCCGCCTGCACAGCGACCGCTTCGCCTCCCTGCTCCTGGATGAGACCCACGACCTCCCCGGCTGCCGCCGAGTTAGCCCGGTAGTTGACCACCACCCTGGCACCCTCCGACGCCAACCTGAGGGCAATGCCCCGCCCAATGCCTCGTGAACCGCCGGTGACGACAGCCACCTTGTCTGCCAGCCTCATCGCCTCACCTCCATCCGTCTCTCAACAGTTCTTGCAGGTCCATCGCGCTGCTCAGGCTCACCCGTCGGACCGACCGATCGATACGTTTCAGCAAACCGGTGAGCACCTGACCAGGACCCAGCTCGACAAAAGTGGTGACACCCTCGTTCAGGATATATTGCACGGATGCCACCCAGCATACCGGTGAGGTCAGTTGGCCCACCATCTCCTCACGGATAGCCGCCACCGATGCCAACGGCCTGGCAGTGACATTGGCCACCACCGGCACGGCCGGATCGCGGAGCGGCGTAGATTCGACGGCCAGGCGAAACTCGTCAGCAATACAGGCCATCAGCGGCGAGTGCGAGGCGATGCTGACCGCCAGCCGCACAACTCGCCTGGCACCCGCATCGTTGGCCACAGCCATGGCCTGCTCCAGGGCAGCCTTGTCGCCAGAGATGACAATCTGGCCCGGCGCATTATAGTTCGCTGCCTGGACAAACCCGTCCGTCTCATTGAGCGCCTGTTGGCACACCTCATCTACGACGGCGTCGTCCAGACCAAGGATGGCTGCCATACCGCCGGGACTCCGTTCGCCGGCCAGTTTCATCAACCGGCCACGCTCGCGCACCAGCCCCAGTCCGGCGGCAAAGTCCAGCGCGCCAGCAGCCGCCAGCGCCGAATACTCACCCAGACTGTGCCCGGCCACGAAGGACGGGGCAGGGAAGGCTCCCGGCGCGACCGCCTCCAGAGCACGCCAGCATGCCATGCTGGTCGTAAAGAGGGCGGGCTGGGCGTTCAATGTGTCGGTCAGCGTCTCCTCTGGTCCCTCAAAGCAGAGTCGTGACAGGGAAAAGCCCAGGATGCGGTCCGCCTCGTCGTAAACCTCGCGCGCCGCGGGATGGGCGTCGTAAAGATCGCGGCCCATGCCCACCTGCTGCGCTCCCTGACCAGGAAAGAGAAAAGCTACTTTGTCAACGTCGGCCATCTCTCCCTCCATCCTACGAGGGCACGATCAGCGATGGCAATCGCTGGCTCAAGATCGCTTCGGCTTCTGTCACCGTGCGCCGAATGATCTCGGCCGCCGGCAACACGTCGTGAATGAGCCCACTGATCTGGCCAGCCATGACAGAGCCCCACGCCATGTCGCCCTCTTCCGCGGCGAGGCGCAGCTTGCCGGTGCCCAATTCAATGAGTTCTTCCTCCGAGATGCCCTCTTTCTCCATCGCCGCAAACTTGCGCGTCATCGGGTTCTTGATAGCCCGCACCGGATGCCCCAGGCTGTGCCCCGTCGTGATCGTGGCGCGGTCGCCAGCCTGGATAATCTTTTGCTTGTAGTTGGGATGAGCGACGCACTCCTCGGCACAGATGAAGCGAGTGCCCATCTGGATGCCTGCCGCTCCCAGAGCCAGCGCCGCCGCCAGCCCTCGACCATCGGCGATGCCCCCGGCTGCAACCACCGGCACGCTCACGGCATCCACAATCTGAGGGATGAGCGGCAGCGTGGCCACATCGCCAATGTGTCCTCCCGACTCTGTTCCTTCGGCCACCAGGATATCCGCACCCATGCGCTCCAGGCGCTTGGCCAGCGCTACCGAGGCCACCACCGGCATGATCTTGACCCCCGCCTCCTTGAGTTGGGCCATCCACGGGCCGGGGTTGCCAGCGCCGGTAGCCACGACAGGCACTTTTTCGTCCATGCAGATCTGCACGACGTCGTCCGCGTAAGGCGAAAAGACGGCGATGTTCACCCCAAAGGGCTTGCGCGTGCGGCTTCTGGTCTCACGCACCTGGGCGCGTACAAAGTCCGGTGGCGCATTGCCACCGCCCAGGACGCCCAACCCCCCGGCCTCGGAAACAGCAGCGACCAGCTCGGCCGTAGCGATCCAGGCCATGCCACCCTGAACAATAGGATGCTCAATGCCCAACAGATCGCACAAGACAGTCCGAATCATCCCGGCTCCTTTCGCCAGCAAACAGGTTCACGGTTCGAGCAGACCAAACAGAATGTGCATCGCTCGTCAGATCGACGACCACAGACAAGACAATGGCCGTGCACGTTCCAGGCTGGTAGCACGGCCAGGCATTGCAGGAGACAAAGCACTTCTTATATTACTTTTTCTTCGACTTGACCTCGATGACCTCGACGCCACGGTAACTCCCACACGAAGGACAGATCTGGTGAGGCAGCTTCAGCTCATGACACTGAGGACAGGACACCAAAGCAAGTGGCCTCAGTGCATCGTGGCTGCGGCGCCGATTTCGCCGGCCCTTGGATGTTTTTCTTTTTGGTAGTGGTGGCACAGAACTCGACTCCTTTCAAACTATTGCCTCTCGCACCACCGGCCAAAAGTCAACCCGTCATGCCGGCGACGCAAGAGCAGCTCAATTATAGGCTAGAGCAGTGTTGCTGTCAAATGCCCATAAGCAGTGGGGGCATTTCACGCTGGGGGCACATTGGATGCCCCAGCTTGCTGGGGGGACGCGGCAAGCCGCGACGCCCAAGAAACTCACCTCCGCTCTCCAGGGAGCCGACCCGATACCAACGGCTGAGTTGTTCACCGCACCGCAGTCCCGTCAGCTCTTTGACGCTGGAGGGACAGCCGCAGCCTCCACATGCGGCGATGTCACCGGCCGATGGCTCTGCTGCACCCGGCGCAAACCATTCCGGACAGTGGTCAACAGGCCATCCAGTTCATATTCCAACTGGCCGAGAACCTCCATGACATAAGCGTCAGCATCCCTTCGGATCTGCTCTGCCTGGTTCTGGGCTCTCTCGAGGATAACAGAAGCCCGATCATCTGCAACTTTGACCGTCTCGTGGCCCGAAACGAGCTTCTCTGCCTCTTCTTGAGCAAGGCGAACAATGCGGCCAGCCTCCTCATTCGCCTGAGCGATGATCCGCTCCCGCTCTTGTTGGACACGCTTTGCTTTCTTGATCTCTTCTGGAATGGTCACGCGCATCTGATCCACGATGTCCAGAAAGCGCTCTTCGTCCAGGACCACCCGACCACTGAAGGGAATGCCCCGGCCTTCCATCACCAGTTCTTCCAGCCGGTCTACCAGATGCAAGATATCTATGACAACCACCTCCCTTCACCGACCTGCTGCGCGCTGGCACACACCCGGTGCCTATCCAAAGCATCACGACGCTGCCGCGGGCTTGTTCCCACTCCGGACTTGGCGATCCTTCGGCTAGGCTCCTAGACGGTGGCACACAGCCGCCGATCACCCCAACCTGGGCTATCACAGTCAATCGCGCAACGAGACGACCTTGACCTTGTCGTTGCTAGACTCACCCAAAGCCCGTAGTTTCTCCTTGAGGGCCGTCTGGACAAAATCGGGCACCATTTTGTCAACGCAGCCTCCTGCCAACGCCACCTCCTTGACAATACTGGAACTCACAAAGGCGTATTGCAAGCCCGTCACCAGCAGAACGGTCTCCATCTCAGACGCCAGACTCTTGTTGGTCAAGGCCATCTGGTACTCGAGTTCAAAGTCATGCGTCACTCGCAGGCCCCGCACCATCACCGAGGCCCCTTGCTGCCGGGCGAAGGCGACCGTCAGACCACTGTAGCTGGCAATGGTAACATTGGACAAGTGGACCAGTGCCCGCCTTGCCAGCGCCACGCGCTCCTCCGTTGAGAACAATAGGTTCTTTAACGGCCGGTCATAGACGCCGATCACCAGCCGCTCAAACAGAGCAGCCGACCGCGCGGCAATGTCGATGTGCCCATAGTGAACCGGATCGAAAGTACCTGGATACACTGCAATCGTCATGGAATCCTCGTTGATCCTCTCAATGGATTTGACTGTGCTCGGCCACGCGCCCACAGATCAGGATTCGACCCTGACAAATACCACCACCGCTTGAGCGAGAACTAACGCTTGACTTCAGCTCAGATCACCCTGCCATTGCCAGAATTCGGCCAACTTTCGAGCCAGCAGACGATGGTCCGGAGCTTCCAGGCCAGGGTCACCCTCAAAGATGGCTTTGGCCGTCTGGCGGGCGTCCTCCAAGATGCTGCGGTCACTCAGTCTGGCGACTCGCAATGGCGGCGTCCCGCTCTGGCGAAGGCCAAAGAACTCGCCAGGGCCACGCATCTCCAGGTCTACCTCTGCTAACTCGAACCCATCCTGGGTGCGCTCAATGGCCCGCAGGCGTTCGACACTCTCCTCGCTGGGCATGTCACAGAGGAGAATACAATAGGACTGGGCCTCTCCACGGCCTACCCGCCCGCGGAACTGGTGCAGTTGTGCCAATCCAAAGCGGTTGGCCCCTTCCACCACCATCACCGTCGCATTGGATACATCAATGCCCACTTCCACCACCGAGGTAGACACCAGAACGTCCAACTCTCCACGCTGGAACTGCGTCATGACGGCTTCCTTTTCCTGTCCCTTCATACGGCCGTGGAGTAGTCCCAACTTTAGATCAGGAAAGATGGTTTTCTGCAATCGTTCATGTTCTTTGACGGCCGCTTTCGCCTCTACCCGTTCCGACTCCTCAACCAGCGGGCAGATGACGAACGCCTGATGGCCCTTCTCCACCTGACCGCGGATAAACCGATAGGCCCGTTCCCGCTCTCGAGGCAAGAACCATTGCGTCTCAATGGGCCGACGACCCGGCGGCATCTCGTCCAGAGTGGAGACATCCAGGTCGCCATAGATGGTCAGAGAGAGGGTCCGGGGGATAGGCGTGGCGGTCATGACCAGCATGTGGGGGTTGTGCCCTTTCTGTCGCAGTGCCGCGCGCTGCTCCACACCGAAGCGATGCTGCTCGTCCACGATGGCCAGGGCCAGGTCCTTGAAATCGACGCCTTTCTGGATAAGGGCATGCGTGCCCACGATCACGTTCGCCGCGCCCGAGGCAATGTCCGCATAGACCTGCCGGCGCTCCGCTCCAGTGACACGCCCGGTCAGCAACCGCAGCTGAGGGCGCACAGCGAACAAAGCCGGCACTTCGACGTTCTCCAACCCTTGGTAGAGTGCCGTAAGGCTGCCAAAGTGTTGCTCGGCCAGGATTTCCGTAGGCGCCATGAGTACCGCCTGGGCGCCACTGGCAGCCGTGACCAACATCGTCGCTGCCGCCACGACCGTCTTGCCCGAGCCAACGTCACCCTGCAACAGGCGGCTCATCGGCTGTGGCAGTCGCAGATCGCTGGCGATCTCCTCAATCGTCCGCTTTTGGGCAGCAGTCAAGGCGAAGGGCAAGGAGGCGATAAATGTCTCCAGCAATCTCGGGTCTACGTCCAGGGCACGCCCTGGCCTGGATCGCCAGATCTGACGCTGCCTCAGCGCGCCCAACTGGATCAACAGAAACTCGTCAAAGCTGAGACGTTGCCGCGCCTGTTCAAGGGATTCCCAGTCGTCCGGGAAATGAATCTGCAGCAGAGCGCTTTCCAGGTCGAGCAATCCCAACGAATCCCGGACTTGGCGGGGCAGATAATCGGGCACACGCTTGGTCCAGTAATCCACGGTGCGCTTGATCAGGCGCCGCAGCCACTTGGCCTTGATCCCTTGAGTGAGGGGGTAGACCGGAACCAGCCGGCCGGTGTGTATCTGTTCCTTCTCCAGTAACTCCCACTCCGGCGAGCTCATGACCAGGCGACCCAGGTAAGCGTCTACTTTGCCGCTGAGGACAACCTGACGACCTGCTTTCAAAGGCTTTAGCAGGTAGGGCTGGTTGAACCAGGTGGCCTGGATGGTGGCTGTGCCATCAGCGATGATACTCTGCACAATCGTACCGCCGCCGCGTGTGGGACGCGATCGGGTCTCCCAGATGGTGCCAATAATCGTGACTTCTTCGCCGTACTCCAACTGGCTGATCGTCTTGAGTGCGCTAAAATCGTTGTAGCGACGAGGAAAAAGATAGAGCAGATCGCGGATGTTGTTCACACCCAACCGCTGTAACCGCCCGGCCTGCGCCTGCGCCACGCCGGAAAGCACCGTCACTGAAGAGTCCAGACCCAGGCGCGAGGTCGTCGTCCGCGTGGGCGACGGTGCTGGCTTGGCGTCGCTGACAACTTTCGGCGGCGACGGTGCTGGCCTGGTGTCACTGACAACTTGTGCCGGCGGCGGTCTTTTGGCGGGCGCCCCGGAGGCCAACTCCTGACAGGCTGCCAGCTTTTCCATGATCTGCGCCACCCGCTCCTGGCGCGCAGCCAGATCAGACAAAGAGCCATAGTCGCGCAACAAAGCGACTATCTGCTCCACCACCGGCGTCGTCGCCGGCGTCTCTTTCACCGCTTCTACCGGCCAAGTCCTGGCCAAAGCCTCCAGACCACCGATCACAGCCTTGTTATTGAAGCCCTGCTCTTGTTCCAGCCTTAGTATTTTGCCCAGCGTCTCAAACGCTGCAGTCATGTCCACTCCCAATTCTCAGTATCACTCATCAACTCTCAACTGTCAATTCTCACTCTGCCGTCACACAGGCCACGCCCAGGCCATTGGGGCCTATGTGCGTGCCAATGACCGTGCCCACCTCGGCAATGACCATGCGATCGCGGGGAAAGAAAACGGCAAGCCGGTCGGCCAAAGCCTCGGCTGCCTGGCACGCACGGGAATGTAACACGGCCAACTGTGTCAAGGAGCCAAGCTCCTCTACCAACGAGACCAGCCGGTCTACCGCCTTGCGGCGAGAACGCACGCGTCCCACGGGCAAGACATCGCCTTCTTCCACGCTGATAATGGGCTTGACGTCCAGCAGAGCACCCAGCGCAGCCGCCAGCCGACCCAACCGGCCGCCCCGGCGCAAGTATTCCAACGTGTCCAGCAAAGCAAAGACGCGCACCCGCGACCGAGTTGCTTCCACCAGGCTCACGATCTCTTCCAGGGAACGCCCTGCCCTGGCTGCCTGGGCAGCCATCACAGCCAACCAGCCCAGTCCCATGGAGACCGAACCGCTGTCCACCACCGCTATCTCTGTCCTCTCAAAGCCTTCTGCGCCCAGTCGCGCCACGCTATAGACCGCGCTCAGCTTGGACGAAAGGTGAATCGAGACAATCTGATCGGTCTCCGCTGCCAATTGCCCGTAGAAAGCTGCAAAGACCCCTGGCCCTGGCGCCGAGGTGGTGGGCAACCCAGGTCCCATCTCCAGCCGCCGGTAGAACTCGGCATGAGACAGGTCCAGTCCCTCCCGAAACGTCTCCCGGCCAAAATGCACCAGACAGGGAACGACGGCGATCCCCCACTCCGCTGCCAATTCCGGCGGCAAGTCGGCCGTTGAATCCACCACAACTCTGACCAAATGCTACCTGTGCCCTACACGTTCCATCGAAACAGCTCCGGTTCGATCGCAGCCCCAGCATCGGACACCAGGCAGATCCCCACCACTCCCGGTCCCAGATGCGTTGCCACGGCAACGCCAGCCTCTTGCACCAGGATGCAATGGCGCGGGTGGAATGCGCCCAGCCGGTCGGCGAGATCGGCGGCCAACTCTGGCGCACCGACGTGAAGCACCGTCAGTGCCAAGAACGGAGCTCTGGCGCTGGCGTGTTCCACCAGACGATCCAGTGCCCTACTCCGGGTACGAACGTTGCCCAGTAATGCAGGGAGACCATCCACCACGTTGATGAGCGGCTTGACGCGCAACATGGTTCCCATCAGCGCTGCCAACCGCCCCAGGCGTCCACCCCGCCGCACGTAATCCAGTGAATCCAACATCGCCGCCGCATGAGCCAATGGCGGCAATCGCTGCGCCAGGGCAACAATCCCGTCGAAAGAGACGCCTCGCTGCGCTGCTCGCGCTGCCGCAATAACTTGCCATCCCTGGGCCATGGACAGTTGCTGGGAATCCACCACCGTCACGCAAACCTGTGACGACAGTTCCGCAGCCGCTAGCTGTGCGACGTCCACCATGCCGCTGAGGTGACGGCCCACGTGAATGGACACGATCCCCGACCCATCTTGCCCCAACCGGCGGTACACATCCAGGAACACACCCAATCCCGGGTGTGCTGTCTTGGGAAGATGCCGGCTCGTGAGCAGCAACTCGCGAAAGCATTCCAGCGTTATGTCTATCCCATCCTGGTATACCCGCTGACCAAAGGCAATCTCGTCCGGGACGACCGTGATATCCAAAGCCGACGCGACCCGGGAAGGAATATCGGCTGTGGAATCCGTCACCACACGAACGGCAGCCATGGCCTACAGTGCCCCCTCCCCCCCTTCAAAAACGATAATCCCAATAGCGCCCAAGCCTAGATGAGAAGCCAACGTAGGGCCATAGACCACAATGGGAACTTCCAAATCCGGAAACGCCAGGCTCATCCGTTCCAGTAACAACTTGGTTTCCTCTGTGGGATGGGGCGTACTCTGCAGAATGGCGATCTGCTCAATATCCGAGAACTCGGCGACGAACTCGAACAGCTTGTCCACCGCCCTCTCCCTCGAGCGAACTTTTTCCATAGGAATGAGTTCGCCTTCTTCCATGGTCAGGAATGGCTTGATGTTCAACATCGTGCCCAGCAGCGCCTGGGCTGGCCTGATGCGGCCCTCCCGCTCCAGGTAATCCAGCGTTTCAACAAAAAAGACCACATAGATACGCAGAATCATGCCTCGAATGAGCCGCACGATGTCGTCCAAAGATCGTCCTGCAGCTGCCGCTTCGGCCGCGGCCTTGACCAGAATGCCCAGTCCCACCGAGATCGTCTCCGAATCAACGACTGCAATCTCACAGCGACCCAGTAGCCGATTGGCTGCCTGCTGAGCCACGGCACAAGTTTCACTCAAGCCGCCGGATACGTGCAATGAAAGGATGTGATCGGTTATATCGTTCAATTCCTCATAAGTTCTCTCAAAGGCTTCCACGGTGGGGGCCACATTGCGAGGCACCGAAGACGAGCGTGCCATCTGTCGAAAGAACGTCTCCCGGTCAAAGTCTGGTCCCTCCGTAAGCGTCTCAGCCTCTACCTGAATCCGCATTGGTAGAACCGTGATGCCCAGCTTTTCGACGATCTCTGGGTCCAAGTGCGCGGTGGAATCAGTCACCACCCGAACACGTGCCATCTGATCCTCCCATCACTCCAGCGACAGAATATAGTCATAGTGTGGCTGGCCGCCCTCGACCAACTCTACTTCTATGTCGGCATAGAGAGTCTCAATGCGTGCCACCAGTTGCTCGGCCTCGTCCGGGGTAACGTCCTCGCCCCAGTAAACGGTGACGATTTCAAAGTCCTCCACAGCAAGCTGGTCCAGCATTGTAAGAACCACCTGTTCCGGCGAACTGCTGGCCGTATGCAAACGGTCGTTTAGCAAGCCGATGCTCTGCCCTTCCTTAACTGCAACGCCATCGATCTCCACATCGCGGGTGGCCGTGGTGACTTCAATGGTCTCCACGTCACCGGCCGCGCGAGCCATCACACGAGCATTGGTCTCCAGATCTGCCTGGTAATTAAATGCCAGCATCGCACTGACACCCTGGGGCATGGTCTTGGTCGGCACAACGAGGACGTTTTTTTGCGCTAGCGCCTTGGCCTGTTCGGCCGCCAGGATAACGTTAGAATTATTGGGCAGTAGGACAACATTGTCCACACTGGCAGCGCCAATCGCTTTGAGCAGATCCTCAGTGCTGGGATTCATCGTCTGCCCACCACGCACCACAGTACTGACGCCCAAGCTCTCAAAGACGCGGGCCAGACCCTCACCGGAGGCCACCGCCACCGTGGCGATGTCACACATTTCTTCCACGGTCGGGGCTTGAGGCGTTTGCCCCAACACAAACTCCTGATACTGCTCCTGCATGTTTTCGACGATGATCCGGCTTAACGTTCCCACCTTGGCCCCATAATTAAGGGGAGTACCTGGTTCCGGTGTGTGGACGTGCACCTTGATGGCATTGGAGTCGCCGACCACCAACACAGAATCTCCCATGGAAGCGATGTTGGTCCGTATCTCGTCTAACTCCAGGCTTTCGCCATGGATGACGAACTGCACATCATAGTCGTACTCACCCATTATCGCTTCTACATGCAGCAAGGAAACCTCCGCCGCCAGCGCGCCGTTGTACTTGACCGTCTCACCGCGCACGTAGCGAGACATACCTTCTAGAATAACGTACAGTCCTTGGCCGCCAGCATCCACCACTCCTGCCTCCCGCAACACCGCCAGCAACATCGGCGTGCGGGCGACCGACGCGGCGGCCTCGTGCACTACGTGCTGCAGGACCTGCCGCAGGTCGTCAGTATTCTCAACTATCTCCTCGGCTGCGTCTGCCGATTCGCGAATCACGGTCAGAATGGTGCCCTCGACGGGCTGGATCACGCCTTTGTAAGCCGTTTCCGATGCTGCCCTGAGTGCGCTGGCAAAGCGCTTGGCGCCGAAAGTCTGGCAATCTTCGACGTTGTGAGCAAAACCTCGAAGGATCTGGGAAAGAATCACTCCCGAGTTACCGCGCGCGCCCATTAGCGCACCATACGACGCCGCCTGAGCGATGTCGGAGACCGACTCACTAGGAGAGGTGACGATCTCTTCATAGGCCGATTGCAGCGTCAGCAGCATATTGGTGCCCGTGTCCCCGTCGGGCACAGGAAAGACATTCAAAGCATTGATAGCGTCGCTGTGCTGTTCCAACCAGGCCAGGCCTGCTTCGATGAGATGCTTGAATACCTGACCATCACACACCCTCATGGGTGCATCTGTCCTGCGTTGCCAAAGAGCCGAGTGCGCCTCTCCACTGGTGTTCGTGGTCTCAACACTCAATTTGACCCTCCATCCTGCTCATGGCTGTCTTTCCAATGATCAGGCTGGGGCGGCATCGCCGGTGACCCATAGGCCGTTTGCTCACCCCCTGTCCTCCTCGCTCAATCATATTCGCTCACCCGCAATCCCTGGACATGAACGTTCACCTGGGCCACTGCCACGCCCAACGCTTTTTCCACGGCAAACCTGACGTTCTCCATAATATTGTGGGCCACTTCCGAGATACGGGTACCATATTCGATGATCACATACAGGTCAATGCTAATCTCACTGCCTTCAACACTCACTCTGACACCTCGTTTGCTGTCACGACTCAGAAGCTGTGCCAGGTTGCGTGAAGACATGCCGACGACACCATACGACTTGAGAACCGCGTGGTTAGCCAGGCTGGCGACCGCCGCAGGCGAAATCTCTATCCTACCTAAATGGGTTGACTCGGTCATAGCTGCTATCTCCTCACAACATCAAGCGTCCCGCACCCGCCCCGTCCACCAGGATCATTCCGTTTCCTCAGAAGCACCGGCTGAACAGCCTCCCAAGCACGCCAAAGAGCGGTCAGGAGCATACCTGTTTGCGAATTTTCCACACTTGTGGTACAATCTGTGGCGCTGCCGGGGCAGGTCAGCCCCGGCGTCAGTTTGCGTGGTGAAAGGAGCACTCGTCATGGCCAAGTGCGAGATCTGTGGCAAAGGACGTCAGTTTGGAAACAACCGGCCTTTCTCTCTGAAAGCCACTAAGCGAGATTGGAAACCCAACGTTCAGAAAGTCACGGTGACAATGGGCGGTCGTCAGCAAAAGATGCGCATCTGCACCCGCTGCCTACGAACCATTAACAAGACCCAATAGACGGTTTCTTACTTACAACTACACAGTGGCAACAGGTAGCCGGAAGCCAACGCGTGCGTCTCTTTGGCAGCCGGCTGTTTGTTTTCCCACCGCACATGTCCATAATGATACTCGTATTTGGGAAAAAGGCAAGGCTGAAAGCTACAACGCCTTGTTCCGCCCTGGCAGGACGCCGCACTCACGTTTGCAGCACCTGTGAACGCAGTTGGCCACAGCCAGCCTGGATGTCAATGCCCCGCCGAAGGCGGACAGTCGTCGGCACGTGCAGGCGTTTCAGCGCCTCGTGAAAGGTGTGTACCCGTGCAGGTGACGAGGCTTCGTAGGGCGAGCCGGGCGCAGGGTTGAGCGGAATGAGGTTGACGTTGCAGCGCAGGCCTCGAAGCAGGTCGGCCAGCTGGCGTGCGTGTTCCAGCAAGTCGTTCACCTCGTCGATGAGGGCGTATTCAAAAGTCACGCGCCGCCCGGTGCGGGCCGAGTATTCGTGGCACGCCGGAAGAAGTTTATCCAGCGGGTAACGCCGATTCACAGGCACCAATTCGTCGCGCAAGGTGTTGTTGGGTGCATGAAGCGACACGGCCAGAGCCACTGGCAAGCCCTCTCTGCTCAAGCGTCGAATGCCTGGCACGATGCCCACCGTCGAGACTGTGAACCGTCGCGCGCCCATGTTGAGACCTCGCTCGTCCATCAGGCGGCGGATAGCCGAAAGTGTAGCAACATAATTAGCCAATGGCTCGCCCATGCCCATCACCACCACGTTGCTGAGAGCTGCACCATCGTCCTGAAAGGCTCGTGCAGCAAAAAGCACCTGCGCCACAATCTCGCCGACCGTCAGATTGCGGTCAAAGCCCCCCTGCCCCGTCGCGCAGAAAGGGCAACCCATAGGACAACCTACCTGCGTCGAAATGCAGACCGTGTTTCGCCGCTCGTAGTGCATCAGAACCGTCTCAATAGTCTGACCGTCGGACAATCGAAAGAGGAGCTTCCTCGTCTCGCCGTCGACCGACGGTGTCTCCGTCACAAGAGACAGTGCCTCGAGGTGAAATCGCTCCGACAGTCTGGCGCGCAGCGCGGCCGGCAGGTTGCTCATGCCCTCAAAGTCGCGAGCCAACAAGCCATAGACCCACCGCCACACCTGATCCACCCGAAACAACGGCTCACCCCAAGAGACCAGCAGATCTCGCAACGCCTGCCGGTTCCAATCCAATAACGATTCTCGTGAGATCATCACCCTCTGCCCCATCCGCACCTTTTGACCAAAGCACGTCTGGTAATTCTACCACACTCGACACTGGACGCAAGTCATGGCCCCCCGGCCTGCCACGCAACAGACAGAGGTCACCAGGAATGATTCATGGCGACCTCAACAGAACCGGACGGGATGGCACATGACCCGCGTTCTGTGCCAGCGCATCATGCCCCCCACGCCATCCCGAGACAGAATTTGCTTTTCCGCTTGTCTGGAGATAAAACTCCGGACGATCTAGTAGGCTCGGTGGGACTCGTACAGCGCCTCCAGGCCGCGCTCCGCGATCAGGCGCTGGCGCGTCTGCACCAGCCGCCCACGCACGATCTTGGCCACGTTCTCCATCACGATCCGGCCAATGTCGGGATGGTCCACCAGCAACGCTTTCAGATCATCGCCGTTGATGGCAATGATGTCCACATCCCGCGTGCACCGAGCGGACGTCGTCATGAGCCGTGGCTCCACCAGGGCCGACCAGCCAAAGGTATCATCCCTGGCAATCTTTTCGACAGTGACGGTCTGGGGGCGAACGTGGTCGCCCATAAAGAGATCGACCTCCAGGGCAACCTCCCCCTCCAAGACGACAAACACGTCCGTGGCCTCATCTCCCTCAGAGAAAAAGACCTTGCCGCTGAGGCAGTGGACCTGGCGACAGAGCGGCGCGACGATGGCCAACTGCTCGTCGCTCAGGTCCTGGAAGAGCTGGGTCTTGCGCAGCGTTTCGATGATGGCAGACATGTTCCCTCCTTTCCCTTGCACCCGTCCTCACACCACTAAACAAAACTCTCCAGAAAGCTAGACACCTCCGCATAAGTAAACACCGGTCCGTGGATGCAGACAAATCTGTCGCCCATGTTACAGCGGCCGCACTTGCCGATGCCGCACTTCATTTTGGCTTCCAGGGTCATGATCATCTGCTGCGGAGCAAAGCCCATCTTTGACAGCGTCAGCGCCGTGAATTTGATCATGACCGGCGGGCCACAGATAATGGCAACCGCGTTCTCTGGCGAGGGGGCCTCTTTTTCCAATAGCTTGGTGATCAGGCCCACATGACCCGCCCACTTGTCGTCAGCCCGGTCTACGGTGAGATGCAGGTCGGTATCCGGCGCGGCGCGCCACTCGTCGTACTCGTCGGTAAAGACCAGCAAAGATGGCTGTCGTGCCGCCCACAAGATGTCCAGATGACCATAATCGGAGCGGTTGTCCAAGATAGTGTGGATAACCGGGCGCAGCGGCGCACCGCCGATGCCACCGCCCAGGACAACGATATTCTTGCCCTTGAACTCGTCCAGCGGAAAAGCGTTGCCCAGTGGCCCCCGCACGCCGACGATCTCGCCCGTCTCCATGCGGTGCAGCGCCGACGTGACAGTACCCACCTCCATGATGGCGAATTCCAGCGCCTCACCGCGCCAGGGTACGGAGGCCAGCCCAAAGGGCGCTTCGCCTACGCCAAAAGCCGACAGGAAGCCAAACTGGCCGGGCGCATAGTCAAAGCGCTCGCGTGCGGCATCGTCGTTCAGCCTGACCTGGAAGAGCTTGATGCCCGTGGCCAGGTCCTTCACACCCGTCAGAACGCCCAGATAAGGCTTCATCGGGTTACCCATGTCTGTCATGACAACCTCTCCCGCCCTTGTCGACGCTAGGCGGCCAGCCGCGACACGTCGTTCAGCACTTCACTAATGTCGATATTGACCGGACAGGCAGCGATGCAGCGCCCACAGCCCACACAGCCGGCGGCACCAAAATCCTCCGGCGCATACAGAAACTTGCAGTAGAAGCGGTTTCGCAGACGCTGCGACTTTAGCGGGCGTGGATCCAGTCCTCCGGCTGCCCGGCGATAGGTCTCCGCCAGGCAAGCATCCCAGGCGCGCAGGCGTTGCACGTGCGTAGCACCCTGCCCGGCAGCGGTGACATAGTCGCGCACGTCGAAGCAGCGACAGGTAGGGCAAACGTAGGTACAGATGCGACAACTCAGGCAGCGATCCGCCAGGCGCGCCCAGTATCCATTGTCAAAATGGTCTCGCCAGACGGCTGGCTGTGGCACCGAAACCAGCGTCTGAAACGGCCCCGGTACTGGCGGCGTGCGGTCAGTCTCCTCTGCCACCAGTCCTTCCAACAGTGACGTGCCTCGCTCTGTAACCGGCTGAACCAAATAGCCATCGTCCGTTTGGTACAGCATCACGTCCATATCGTGCGGGGCATCGGGTGCGCCACCGGTACTGGTGCAGAAGCAATCGGGCAACGGTTGGCGACAAGCCAGACCGACCAGCGCTGTCTGGCGTCGTCGTCGGGCATAGTAGACGTCGGATGGAGGATGATCGACCAGCATCGCGTCCAGCGAACGGAGTGCCCGCGCGTCGCAGGGCCGCACGGCGAACAAAACCTGCTCGCCACCGGGCGGTGGTTCGCTCAACCCAGCGCCCCCTGGCCTCTTTTCGATCTCCAGAATGACCTCCGTGTCTGGGAAGAGCCACGTCTTGGGCGAGACGACCGTGCGCAGCGCATCCCAGGCAACCTCATCGGCAGCGGCGATGCGTCGAAACAGCGGCACACCCTCGATCCACCTGGGCGCAATCACCGGGTATTGGGCACTCAGCTTGTCCAGCCAGTCCGCCACCCTGTCGTGCGTTGTCATCAACATCTTGACAAGTCCCTTTCAGACGTGGTGCGCTCCGCACTCATAGAGGTAATTCCTCGTTGGGCAGAAAAGTCGTCAGCGGCGAAGCCTCGTCGGGCGAAAGGCCAGGCGTGTAGTCAAAAAGCTCGGCAATCTCACGCGCGATGCGACGGTTCAGCAGGCTCAACGGAATGTTCACCGGGCAGACACGTTCACACTCGTCGCAATCCACACAGCGACCAGCCAGGTGGTAGGCGCGCATGACGTGGAAAAAGTACTTCTCCGGGAAGTCAATGCCGATGCCCACCCACTGCGGGTCCACCTGCTCGGCCAGACACTCGTAGCAATAGCAGCCGGGGCAGGCCTGGCGACAGGCGTAGCAGCGCAGGCAGCGATCGAACTGCCTGGTCCAGAAAACGAGCCGCTCTCGGGCAGTCATGGCTTCGAGCGCTTCGATGCCAGTCCAATCGTCACGGGCAGGGGCCACGGTTGGTTCGCCGACGAGCAGATCGTGAACCACCGGCGTTCGCTCGGCACAACGCTGGCAGCGAGCCTGGAGCGGCGCGTCGTCGCCATCGCCGTCGCGCATCCCCTGGCAGACCACTCCAATGGCATAGACCCAGGCTCGCTCTATCTGCCTCTCCTGGAAAAGTACGTTCAGCGCCCGGGCGTCACACGCCTTGACGACGATCCCCACACGAGATGGCTCTTGTTCCCGGGCATGAGACCGCTTCCAAGCGGACAGGTAGGTCGTCAGATTGTGATCGCAGCGCTCGTTCCACACCAGGCGACCAACCTCATCCGGTTCGTAGGCAAAAAACGGCCGGACGACGCCCCGTGGCCCGGTTTCGTAGCCGATGACGCAACCTACCTCGCCGGCGCTCAGCAACTCCTGCGCCTTGGCCTGAATCTGTTCCGTCACGTCTGTCATATCCGTCTCTCGATCCTGGTAGGGCAAGATGGCATCTTGCCCGACGCGGCTGCCCGTCCCCATCCTGGTGGGGCGAGATGGCATCTCGCCCGACGCCGCTGCCCGTCCCCATCCTGGTGAGGCGAGATGGCATCTTGCCCGACGCGGCTGCCCATCCCCATCCTGGTGGGGCGAGATGGCATCTTGCCCGACGCGGCTGCCCATCCCCATCCTGGTGGGGCGAGATGGCATCTCGCCCTACACTGCTGCCCATCCCCATCCTGGTGGGGCAAGATGGCATCTTGCCCTACACTGCTGCCCATCCCCATCCTGGTGAGGCAAGATGGCATCTTACCCGACACGGCTGCCCGTCCCGATCCTGGTGAGGCAAGATGGCATCTTGCCCGACGCGGCTGCCCATCCCCATCCTGGTGGGGCAAGATGGCATCTTGCCCGACGCTGCTGCCCGTCCCGATCCTAGTGGGGCGAGATGGCATCTCGCCCTACCGCGTGTCCAGCACATGGCCCCAAGGCGCGCACGGCCTCGGTCAGCTCGCGCACCACCTCGGCAAAGCGAGCCCCCTCGGCAGCGGAGACCCAGTCCACGCGCAGCCGCTCGGCCTCAATGCCCATGTAGTCGAGGAAGCGGTGCATGAGCGCGTAGCGCCGCTGGGCGTGAAAGTTGCCGTCGGCATAGTGGCAATCGCCAGGGTGACAGCCAGCCACCAGCACCCCATCAGCTCCCCCTTGAAAAGCCTTGAGCACAAAGAGCGGATCCACCCGCCCAGAGCAGGGCACGCGAATGATGCGAATGTTGGGCGGGTACGAGATTCGGCTGGTACCGGTCATGTCGGCGCCAGCGTAGCTACACCAGTTGCACAAGAAACCGACCATGCGCGGTTCAAAACCCGCCGATTCTGTCGCCGTCATAGAACATCCTTTCCGCATCCAGCACACGGTCAGCAGACCAGAACCCACGGCCCCGGCAGTGCCGCCAACGGGCCAAAAGATCACCTTTGGTGAAGCCGTTCAGCGTGGCCGCCTCGCCCAGATATCCTTCGACAGAGCTTATCCCGAGCCCAGCCGAGAGACTCAGGACAGGCCCTTCGACTCGGCTCAGGACAGGCGGCCACGCACAGGCTGCGGTCTCATCTCCGCGCTTGGCCAGCCTACACAGCGTTCCATCAACCCGGCCGCGGGCATGTACCGTAGCAGGTGAGAAGAGCTACGGCCAACCGTTCGGAACGCTCCCCGACAGCGTTGCCCCAGAACCCTGGCCTAGTAGGTGATGATCCGACGCAGTTGCTTGGCCTGTTCGATCCAATCAGCGACTTGCACCTGGGCGGGCAGCTTGCGAACCCGTTTCTTCTCCTGGTTGACAGCGACCAGCTTGTTGTAGAGGTTCTCCGCATTTCGCTGTGCCAGTTCAGGCACAGTGTCGACCCCAGCAACTTCGAGCAGGTCCGAATACTCTTCGCCAACACCTTTTATGCGAAAGAGATCGACGTGGTTGACCCAACGCAAGATCAGCTTTCCACTGATGCCTGTTTTCTCAGCGATCTCTTTACGGCCTTGTGGAGACGCGCCCTTTTCGAGCAACGTGCCTGTCGTGGCGATACCTACCTCCTGCAAGTCTTGGGCATACGCCGCCCCAATGCCTTCGACGTTCGTCAGTCTGGCCATCTCGACTCCCCTCCAGTATCATCTGTTTTGTCCAGTACGGTTAGTCAATGGCAGCTAACCTTCAAGCCCTTGGTTCTACATCCTCCCTTGGACTCTTCGGGTGAGCTGCCGTTAGCCCAGGAGGCCCCCCAACCCCTTGATCACGTCCTCCAGGCCACCCCCCTCCAACACACCGTCAAGCCGACCGGCGATAGGTTCTGGTAACTTTTCCTTGAGGTAGCCAATGACCGTTTCCACGGCCGTCTTGGCCATCTCTTCAGAGATACCCGTCTTCTCAGAAACCAATTTGACCAATTCGTCCACTGCTATCACCTCCCTCCGTCTACGTGTAAAGTCGGACATCTGCCCAGAGAACCGCAAGACGCATTTCCGAGTCTATGCCTCAGCCAATTCAGAGGTGCAATGCGCGCAACGGCTGGCCTTGATCGGGATACTGGACAGGCAATATGGACACTCTTTCGTGGTCGGCTCGGCAGGTGGCGCTTCCTCTTCCCGTTTCATCCGGTTCATGCTACGGATGAGCAAAAAGATCACAAAGGCAACGATGAGAAAGCTGATGACGGCATTGATAAACACACCATAGTTGATCGTCACCGCTCCCGCCGCCTGGGCGTCAGCCAGCGATGCATAAGGCGCTGCCGGGGAGCCTCCCTTGAGCAAGGCGAAGAGATTGACAAAATCTACGTCGCCCAACAGCAAGCCAATGGGAGGCATGATGATGTCATCCACCAGCGACTTGACGATCGTACCAAATGCAGCACCGATGATAATACCTACGGCCATATCCAGCACGTTTCCCCGCAGGGCAAATTCCTTGAACTCTTTTAACATCCTTGACCTCCCGTCGTAATTTTGGACTCGCTGTGGTGACGGCCCATCACGCTCGCCGCCCCCCCTTGAGTTCATCCTGTAGAACCTCAAGCACATTCCACTCGCCAGCAGCCGCCAGCCTGGCCTGCTCCGGCCAGGTGCCGGGATCTGCCAGCCTAAGGCCGGCCTCCCTGACGATCTGCTCCAGCCGGTCGACATCGGTTGCGGCCAACTGTGCAAAGGTCGTGATACCGGCCTCCTGGAGAATACCGGATATCTTGGGGCCAATGCCCTCGATGCGCTGCAGATCATCGAGTGCCGGTTCTTCGACTTTGGCCGGGGCGGGTGGCACAGGCTCGGCTTCGCGTAGGGGCACCCCGGCTACCGGGGACGGCGCCATGACCTCAGCCCTGGTTGCCGGGGCCGGCTCTTCCTCAGGGCGGCGCAGCCACCACCAGAGCAGAAGCGCCAACAGCACTACAATGATCAACACCCAGACCCACCAGGAGATGCCCCTTCCCTGCTCAGTCGCCTGAAGCGGACTTGAGAAGCCCACTTGAGACAGGCCGACGAGCAACAGGCCATTCAACATACAGATCTTGCGGAACATGATCCTACCTCTCCTTGGATTGAATTGATGTCATCGAAACTAGATACACGTCTTTGAGCAGCCCTCATCCGATGAGAGCGCTTGCCGCCTCATCACCTCACATGTCTTGCCCCCTTTCGTTGTCTCACCTTCAACGAGATAGCTTGCCCTGTAGTTTCCACTACCCCACCACTACCGCCTCCGCCGGCCGCAGCAGCGCCGCCAACTGGTTTAGCAACTGCTGGTCGGTGAAGCCGTGCAGCGTGATGGCTTCGCCGCGGCAGACCGCCACACACAGACCGCAACCCTTGCACAGCGCCGGGTTCACCTCGGCCACTTGCTGGCCCGGACGGTGCTCCACCAACTCGACGGCGTTGGCCGGGCAGACCTCAATGCACGCACCGCAGGCCACACAGCGCAGCGGTAGCACTTCGGCGGTCATCGGCTCGATGTCGACCACACCCCGGTTCAGCAGGCCGATGGCCCGGGACGCCGCGCCGCCGGCCTGGGCCACCGTGTCCGGGATGTCCTTTGGTCCCTGGGCCACGCCAGCCAGAAAGACACCGTCCATGGCTGTCTCGACCGGGCGCAGTTTGGGGTGCGCCTCCATAAAAAAGCCGTCGGCGCTGCGGGTGATGTGAAACAATGAGGCGGTCTGATCGGCGTCGGCGGGGGGCACGATGGCCGTGCTCAACACCACCATGTCGACCGGCACCGCCACTGGCTTGCCCAGCATCGTGTCTACCGCGTGCACGAGGAGCTTGCCATCTTCGGCCGCCTCGACCTCGGCGCCTTTGCCCCGGATAAAGATCACCCCCTCCTCCTGCACCCGCTCGTGGAACTCGGCGTAGCCCTTGCCGTAGGCAGTCATGTCGTGGTAAAACTCGTACACGCGGGCGTGGGTCTTTTCGCGGATGAGATGTGCCAGCTTCATAGAGTACATGCAGCACACCCGCGAGCAGTAGGCGTTGTGCCCCCTATCCCGACTGCCAATGCAGTGCAGAATGGCCACGCTGTCCGGCACCCGCCCATCCCGACAGACGATCCTGCCACCGGTGGGGCCGCCGGCGTCGGACAGGCGCTCCGCTTCCAGCGCCGTGTACACGTCCGGCAGCCGGCCGTAGCCATACTGCGGCATGTTGCGCGCATCGTACACCTCAAAACCGGTGGCGACGATCACCGCACCGACGTCAACCTCTTCGATCTCCTCGCGCATGTTGTGGTCAATCGCCCCCGGCCCACAGGCCCAGACACAGCGATAGCACTCGGAGCAGATACCGCAGTCCAGGCAGCGGGCCGCTTCGGCCATAGCCTGCTCTTTGGTCAGTGGCAGCACCACCTCTTTGAACGTCCGCACCCGCTCCTCCAACGGCAGGCGGGCCGGCTCGGCGCGTGGTTGCGGTTTGACTACCCCCAGTCGAACCTTGGCCTGTGCCTCCTCTCGCGTCCACTTTTCTACAGGACGCTTTTCTTTGGGTGGCGCAGGCAAAGGGAGTCCCCGGAGGTAACGATCTATCGAGGTTGCCGCCTCGTGACCCAGCGCCACGGCGTTGATGACAAACCCCGCGCCAGGGATGACACCTCGCCCGGCAAAGATGCCCGAGTGGTCGGTCATCAGCGTCTGCATGTCGCCGACGCACCCCTCCCACTCTGCGTCGAGGAACGACTGATCGGAGAACTGGCCGATGGCACGAATCACGGTGTCCACCTCCATGGTGAACCCGGTACCTGGCTCCGGCACCACCAGGCGTTTGCCCGTCTCGTCAATGCGACTCAACTGGCGCGAACGGGCGCACTCCATGGCCGTCACCCGGCCGTTCTGCCCAATGATGCGCGTGGCGACGGTGTTCATGACCATCTTGACGCCCTCGGCTTCGGCCGCGTCCAGCTCCCACGGATAAGCAGGGATCTCGCCCCGCGAGCGGCGGTAAACGAGCGACACCTCCTCGGCTCCCAGGCGGAGCGCCGTCGTGGCCGCGTCCACGGCGGTGATGCCGCCGCCGACGACGGCCACCTGCGTGCCGATGTACGTCCGGCGACCCAGGTTTACCTGTCGCAGAAAGGCGATGGCCGACAGCACGCCCTCCAGATCTTCGCCTTCAATGCCCAGGCTGGTGTGGCGTGTGACACCGGTGGCCAGAAAGACGGCGTCGTATCCCTCGTCCAGCAACTTGTCCGGGTTCCGCACCGGGCTGTTGAGTCGCAGCTCGACACCCAGCGCCATGATGTCGTCCATATCGCGTTGTAGAATACCCTTGGGCAGACGGTGCTCCGGGATGCCGGTGCGCATCATGCCACCGGCCACCGGCAATGCCTCAAAGATCGTCACGCCATAGCCCATCCGGCACAGGTCGGCAGCGGCCGTCAGCCCGCACGGGCCAGAGCCGACGACTGCCACCCGCTGTGGCAGGGTCCGTTCGGCCCACTCGATGGGCCGGGGCAGGCCGTAGGCATAGACGTAATCGGTCACGAACCGCTTGAGTGCCATGATAGAGATTGGTTCGTCAATCAGCTTGCGGTTGCAGTTCCCCTCACAGGGGTGATGGCAGGATCGCCCACACACGCTAGGGAAAGGGTTGTCCTCGCGGATTATGCGCAGCGCCTCCTCAAAGTGCCCCTCGCGGATGTACGAGATGTAGCCCTGGGCGTGCTGTCCAGCCGGACAGGCGTTCTGGCAAGGTGCGATGCCCACCTTGTCAATGACAAAGGCATTGGGCACCGCCTGCGGGAAAGGCCGGTAGATCACCTTGCGCGTGGAGAGACCCAAATCGAACTCGTTCGGCAGCGACTTGGGGCAAGCCTCAGCGCAGTCGCTGCAGCCGGTGCACTTGTCCACGTCCACGTAGCGCGGCTTGCGGCGCACAGTCACGCGAAAATTGCCCACGTAGCCCTTGACGTCGGTTACCTCGCTGTAGGCCATCAGGTGAATATTCGGATGTGCGCCCACGTTCACCATCTTGGGCGTCAGGATACAGGCGGAGCAGTCGAGCGTGGGAAAGGTCTTGTCCAGTTGGGCCATGTGCCCGCCGATGGAGGGCAGCCGTTCGACCAGGTAGACGGGGTAACCGGCATCTGCAATATCCAGCGCCGCCTGGATGCCAGCGATGCCACCACCGACAACCAGGGCTGCCTGAGTGACCGGTACCTGGCGCGGGAAGAGTGGCTCGTGTCGCCATACCCGCTCCACGGCCGCGCGGATCAGATCTCTGGCCTTCTCGGTGGCGGTGGGCATGTCGCTGTGCACCCACGAGCAATGCTCCCGCAGGTTGGCAATCTCCAGGAAATAGGGATTGAGGCCTGCCTTGTGGAGCGTACCACGGAACGTCAGCTCGTGCATCCGGGGCGAGCAGGCGCCAATCACCACCCGATCGAGGCCCAGCTCGCGAATGTCGTGGCGGATGGCCTCCTGGCCGGGGTCGGAGCAGGTGTAGCGGTTGGTGCGGGCGACGACCACGCCGTCCAACCCTCGGGCGTACTCGGCCACGGCCTCCACGTCCACCGTCCCGGCGATGTTGGAACCGCAGTAGCAGATATAGACACCGATCCTCATGGCAAACCTCTCTAGGGTTGAGTGCTGCCTCAAGCTTGCATCGCCCGCCAGACCAACTCGCTCACATCCTGCACCCTCACGCGGATCTTTTCCTGGCGCGCTGCCACAGCCAGCGTCCGCTTGCACTGCTGGCAGGCCGAAAGCAGCGTCCGCGCACCGGTCTTTTGCGCCTGGCGCACCCGGCGAGCCGCCACGGCGGCGGTGACGCTTTCGTCAGACATCTGCACGTCGCCACCGCCGCCGCAGCACATCGCGTCGGGGCCGTGGGCATCCATCTCGACGAATGCCACATCAGGGATACTTTCGATGACGTAGCGCGGCGCGTCATAGATGCCGCTCTTGCGACCCAGGTCGCATGGATCGTGATAGGTGACCATCTCGTCCAGGCCACGCAACTTCAGTCGCCCGTCTTCCAGGAGAGCAGCCAGGAACTCGCTGGCGTGCAGAATCTCGAAATCCAGCGGCACCGAAGTGAACAGTGGATAGAGATGCTTCCAGGTATGGTAGCAAGAGGGACAGGTGGCGATCAGTCGCTTGACTCCTAGTGCCCTGACCTGGGCAGCATTGTGCTCCATCAGCGCCACCGCCTCGGCCTCCATGCCAGCGCTGAGGAGTGGATACCCACAGCACCACTCGTCACCACCCAGGGCGGTGAACTCGACGTCGGCGGCGAGCATGATCTGCACCAGCGCCTGGGGGATGGGGAAGGTCATGGGATAAAACGAGGAGACACAGCCGACAAAGAACAAAGTCTCTGCCTCCCGCTGTCGTTCGACGACCGCTGAGACCTCGTCCACGTTCTGGCTCCAGATGAGCCGCGTGGCGTTGTCGTCGCCAGAGATGTTGTAGTGCGTCGTCACCGTATCACGCAACGCAACCAGATTCTCCGGTACCGGAAGACCACGTGCCAGGGCCAGGCTTCGCAGACCGATCATCGTCTCGGTGATCTTGACCTCGCGAGGGCAGCGGCTGGTGCAGAGATAGCAGGCCGTGCACAGCCAGATTCCCCGGCTGCGGAGAACCTCGTTCTCCATGCCTAACTGAACCATGTGCAAGATGTGGCCGGGACCATAGTCCATGTCCATGACGGTGGGGCACGATCCCGAACACGTGCCACACGCATAGCAGGCCACGACCCGCTCACCGCCGCGCAGGGCCGCTACCTCGGTGAGGAATTCTTCGGAGGGCAAAATGGCCGGGAGTCTTGTCATCGTGGCCATACATGTCTCCTTCCCAAGATCGGAACAAAAACAGCCGAAAACGCCATCCCAGCCAGGTTGGCATACCCTTTCGGCAGTTGTCTTGTATTTACGACGTCTCCCGCCGCTAC
>Ga0180437_10002372_pt1 | contig 30215 bp, 32 predicted proteins | sample SS_ome_4_FD_132410 | JGI IMG/M metagenome (GOLD analysis project Ga0180437, IMG submission 132410) | Hypersaline lake sediment archaeal communities from the Salton Sea, California, USA - SS_3_D_1 metaG | ecosystem: Environmental > Aquatic > Non-marine Saline and Alkaline > Hypersaline >...
AGCCATTCACGACAGGCTCGATCTCTTTCCCGGCGACGAGGCCGCCGTCACCGTGGTCGCCGCGCCCCCGCCGATGCTCGCGCCCATCGGCGACCTCCGCCTCGAAGCCGCCGTGACCCCACCCCGCCTCCCCGGCGGCCTCTGGATCGCTCACGTGGTGGGCCGCTCCAGTGACGACGTCTGCTTCGACCGCACGATTCGATTTCGCGTGCGGGTCACCGGCGAAGTCCTCGTCGCGCGGCGCCGCCTTCGCAGGCACGAGACCCTCGCGCCGACGGACGTCGCGGTTGAAACTCGCGAGATCGGCGACCTTCGCGGCCGACCCCTGCGGAGTTTGGGGCACCTCGCGGGCTATCGTGCCGCCCGGAGCGCGGTCCCGGGGGCCGTCGTCTCCACCGATTGGCTCGAGCCCATCCCCGCCGTCGCGCGCGGCCAGCTCATCACCGTCGAAGCCTCCGTCGGCGCGGTCCGCGCCTCCGCGCGCGTGACCGCCCTCGCCAACGGCAAGGTCGGCGACCTCATCGCCGTTCGCGCCGACCGGCGAGCAAAAGAGTTCCTGGTCCGGGTCTCCGCCCCGGGCCGAGGTGAGGTGATCCCATCACAATGAAGACCGGCCGTCTCCCGCCCACCACCATTGCATTGGCCCTCATACTCGCGGCCTGCAGCGCCTCGCCCGCCACCTCACTGTGGCGGCCCGACTCCCGCCCGCTCATCGCCGACCGCCGCGCCGCTGCCCCCGGCGACATCGTGAGCATCCTCATCGTCGAGAACTCGAGGGCCTCCCACAAGGCATCCCACGAGACCGACAAGCAGTTCGAGGTCAACGGCGGCCCCGGGGGCGGCGGCCTCAACTTCTTCCCCGAGCTATCGCTGAAGACCGAGCGCGCCACCTCCGGCAAGGGCGCCACCACCCAGACCACTCGCATTGCGGACCGCATCTCCGGCCTGATCGTCGGCGTCACCGAGGGCGGCAACCTCCAGATCGAGGCCACACGCCGCGTCAAGCTCAACCGAGAGAATCTCACCCTCACAATCTCCGGGCTCGTCCGCCCCGAAGACATCGCCCCCGACAACACCGTCCTCTCGACCCGCATCGCCGATTGCCATCTCGAGTCCACCGGCCGCGGCCCCATCCCCGACAAGCAGCGCCCCGGCCTCATCTCCGCGCTGCTATCCCTGCTCTGGTGACGCGCCCATGCCCCTCGCACATCTCGCGCGAATACTGCTCCTCACAGTCGGATACGCGTTCAGCCCTCCCGCCGCGGCCCAAGGCGTGCGCATCAAGGACATCGCGCGTCCCGAGGGCGCCCGTCACAACCAGCTCGTCGGCTACGGCCTCGTCGTCGGGCTCGACGGCACCGGCGACAGCGCTCAGGTCGCATTCACCAACCAGGCAGTCCGCAACCTCGTCACCCGCTTCGGCAACACCCCGGACGCCGACACCCAGGTCAAGACCAAGAACGCCGCGGCCGCCGTCATCACCGCCGATCTTCCTCCCTTCGCCCGCCCCGGCGACTGCATCGACGTCACGGTTTCGTCCCTGGGCGACGCGCGGTCCCTACAGGGCGGCGTCCTGCTTCAAACCCCCCTCCAGGGCGCCGATGGCCAGGTCTACGCCGTCGCCCAGGGCGTCGTTTCCATCGGAGGCTTCGCCGCCGCGGGCGCCGGCGCCAAAGTCTCGAAGAACCATCCAACCGTCGGCCGCATCCCCAACGGCGCCCTCGTCGAGCGCGCCGTCCCCGCCGACATTGCGCCCGACGACATCGTCCACCTCTCCCTCAGGCAGCCCGACTACTCCACCGCGGTCGCCGTGGCCCGGGCCATCAACCGCGCGATCCCCGCAGTCGGGGCCTTCCCTCGAGACGCGGCAGTCATCGGCCTTCCGCTCCCGGACAGCTTCCGCGGCCGCCCCATCGAATTCCTTGCCGCCGTCGGCGATCTCACCGTCGTCGCCGACGCCCCTGCCCGCGTCGTCATCAACGAGCGCACCGGCACCATCGTCGTGGGCGGCCCCGTTACCATCTCCCCCGTCGCGGTCGCACACGGCAACCTCACCGTCGAGGTGCAGACCACCGCCGCGGTCTATCAGCCCCCGCCCCTCTCCGGCGGCGAAACGGTCGTCGCCCCCGACACCGCGCTCAGCGCCCGCGAAGAGGACGCCATCCTCGCGCCGGTCTCCGCCGCGACCGTCGACGACCTCGTCCGCTCCCTCAACGCCCTCAACGCCACCCCCCGCGACCTCATCGCCATCCTCCAGGCGATCAAAGAGGCGGGCGCGCTCCACGCCGAGCTGGAGGTGCTCTAGTGTCGGGACCCATCCTCCCTCCCGCGCCCGTCGCGCCGGCGTCCTTCCACCCTCCCACCTCCCTCCGCCGCGCCTGCGAGGAGTTCGAGTCGCTCTTCCTCGCGCTGCTCCTGCGCCAGATGCGTGCCACCGTCCCCTCCGGGGGCGCCCTCGCCCCAGGCGCCGGACGCCAGCTCTTCGACGCGCTCTGGGTCCAGGAGATCGGCCGCGCCGCCGCCCGCTCCAGCCCCCTCGGCATCGCCGACACGCTCGAGGCGCACCTGGCAGGCCCCGCGCCAAAGGGACCACACGCCACCGAGCCCAAGCCCGCGCTCAAGAAACCGGCCCCGCCGACCGAATACCTAACTGGAATGCCGTAATCGCATCGTAGCGGTCGTGCCGGAGGACGAGACGATGAAGATCACCAACGAGCACGTCGCAAGGCTGCTGGGAGCCCGCCTCGAGCGGATACAATCCTGCCGCACGCAGAGGCCCGGTTCCTGCGCCGAGGCCGCGCGGACCGACCGCGTGACCCTATCGCCGCGCGCGCAGGATCTCCGCGTCGGTCTCCTCGCGGCGCGCGCCGCCGAGGTCGAGGACCCCCGGCTGGATGCGCTCGCCGAGAAGGTCCGAGCCGGACGCTACCGCGTTCCGGCCGAGGCCGTCGCCGACGCGATGCTGCGCGATCTGGGAAGGTAGTGCTCCCCGAATGTGCGCCCAAGTAGACGGAGGCGGCCCCAAGCAGTCGCCGTACCTCGAACGACAGCGCGCCCTCCTCTACAACATGCTCCAGGTGACCCGCGAGCAGCGCCGCTGCCTCATCGACGGCGACCTCAAGGGCATCGAGGAGGCGAACCGCCTTCTCGGGTCCCTCCTCGACTGCCAGGAGGACCTCCGCAGCGAAGCCGCCGAGCTCGACCGGCCCGCCGACCACCTCCTGCTCGAAGACCTCCGCCGCCTCGCGCAGGAGCTCCAGCGCGAGAGCCGCACCAACTACGTCCTCGCCTGCCGGGGGTCTCAGTTCACCAACTTCTCCCTCGCGCTGCTCACTGGAGCCGCCGACGGCGAGGCCTCCGCCTCCGACGGCGAGGCCCCCGGGGCTCCCGCTCAAGCCAATGTCATGGACCGACCCGCGTAAGGCAGCGCCCATGTCCGGCCTCTTCGGCATCATCCATCTCGGTCTGAGCGCCCTCCTCAGCCATCGCAGCGCCCTCAGCGTCCGCTCCCACAACCTCGCCAACGCCGACACGCCCGGCTACAGCCGCCAAGACGCCATCCTCGGCGCCAACCCGCCCGTCCCGGCGGCCGGCACCGCCGAGGCGCTCATCGGCGGCCAACACGGCACCGGCGTGCACGTCGTCACCATACACCGCGCCCGCGAGAGCTTCCTCGGCGTCCAGGCCCGCATCTGCAAGGGCGCCCTCGGACGCTACCGCGCGGCCACCAGCGCCCTTCGGGAGGCCGAGTCCATCCTCGCCCCCAGCCCCGGCGAGGACGTCAGCGCGCTCCTCGACCGCTTCTGGGACGCCTGGGAGAGCGTCGCAAACCAGCCCGAGAACCTCGGGCTGCGCCGCGTCCTTCGCGAGCTCGCAATCACCCTCGGCGACACTTTCCAGCACTGCGTGCAGCGGCTCAACTCCGTTCGGCTCACCCTCGACGACGGCATCCAGGCCCGCGTCGACGAGGTCAACGACCTCGCCGCCCAAATCGCCGAGCAGAACCGCCGGATCAGCGTCGCCCAAGCCGAGGGCCGTGCACCGAACGACCTCCTCGACGCCCGCGACGTCTTGCTCGACCGGCTCGCCGAGATCACCGGCGCGCTCCCCGTCAACAGCGAGGTAGGCCACCTCATCGTCTACCTCGACGGCCGACCTCTCGTCCAGGGACAATCCGTCTACCCCATCTCCGTCGTCAGCGGCGCGGGCGGCATCGAGATCCACAGCTCCTACGACGACGCCGCCATCGCGATCACCAACGGAGAGATCGGTGGTCTCCTCTACGCGCGCGACACCGCCATTCCCGACTACCTGAACCAACTCGATTCCCTCGCAACCACACTCATCGCCGAGGTGAACGCCCGCCACCAGACCGGATTCGGCCTCGACGGCGTCACCGGCCGCGACTTCTTCCTCGCGGGCGCCACCGCCGGCGACCTCGCCCTCGATCCGGCCATCCTCGCCGACGAGCAGGCCATCGCTGCCGCCGCCGCCGACGTCCCCGGCGATGGCTCGATCGCCCTCCAGATCGCGAACCTCAGGACGGCTCCCGTCCTCGCCGGCCGCACCCTCAACGAGGTCGCCTATGCGCTCCTCGGAGCTGTCGGCAACGACCTCGGCGCCCACGACAGCGGCGTCCAGGCCCAAGAGTTCGCCCTCGCCCAGATCGAGCAGCAGCAGCAGTCCGTCTCCGGCGTCTCCATCGACGAAGAGATCACCTACCTCACCCTCTCCCAGCGCGCCTACGAGGCCGCAGCCCGCATCGTGACCGCAGCCGACCAGATGCTCGGCATCGTTCTCGAGCGAATGGGCGTCTAGGCCACAGTGGAGGCCGACCCGTGCGCATCCCCGATTCCTCCATCGCCAGCAGCCTCATCCGGCAGTTGTCCCAGGCAAGCGCACGCCTCTTCCGGCTCCAGGAGCAGGTCGCCTCCGGGCTCGCCTTCAAGTTTCCCTCTCAGAATCCCCCCGCAGCCATGCGCGCCGCCTCGCTCCGCAGCGGCATCGCCGAGCTCGCCCGCTACCGGCAGAACTGCGGCGACGCCGAGCGTCTCGTCGAGATGACCGAGACCACCCTCCGCGAGATGGCCGACTCCCTCCGCGAGGCCCGCAGCGCCGCGGTCGCAATGAGCCCCTTCGATCCCGACGGAAACAGCGCCCTCGCCGACCAGGTCGACGAAATCGCACGGCGCATCGTCGCCGGCGCAAACCTCACCAGCGAAGGCCGCTACCTGCTCGCCGGCCACGAGCTCCTCACTCCCCCCGTCGTCGAGAACCCGCCTGGCATTCCCCCCTATCTCTACCAGGGCGATCGCGGCGACATCCCCTTCCAGCTCAGCCGCGGCCTGTCCCTCGTCGCCAACCTCGACGCGGCCGAGGTCCTCAACTTCGATGGCGCTTCCGACCCCGCACGAGACGACACCCTCGAGACCCTCCGCCAATTGGCGGTTGCCCTGCGCGCCGGCGACGGAGATGCCGTGGCGGCAGGCATGGACGCGATCGACTGGCATCTCGACCGCGTCGTCTCCCTGCGGGCCCAGATCGGCGCCCGCCTCCAGCACGTCCAGCTCGCCCATACCCAGCTCGAAACCGGCATCCTCCTGCTTCGCGAGCAGCTCTCCGAGGTGCAGCACGTCGACATCACCAAGGCCGTCATCGAGCTGCGTTCCCAGGAGATCGCCTATCAGGCCGCCGCCGCGGCCGCCGGCGCCATCCATCGCGCCAGCCTGCTCGAGTACTTCTAGCGAGGAAGCCCGCACATGCGCGTCCACACCCACAGGTTCGGCGACATCGACGTCCCCGACGAGGCCATCCTCCACTTCCCCGAGGGCATCCACGGGTTCCCCCATTTCCGCCGCTGCTGCCTCCTCCCATACGGCTACCATACCGGCCTCCGTTGGCTCCAGTCTCTCGACGACCCCGCCCTCGTCTTCCTCACCCTCGAGCCCCACCTCGTCTTTCCCGACTATGAGGTCGAGATCCCCGACCGCGACGCGATCGCGCTCGACCTCACCGACCCCGAGCGGGCCGTCGTCCTCACGCTCGTGACCGTCTCCGAAGAGCGCAGCTCCGTCACCGCCAACCTCCTCGCTCCCATCGTCATCAACACCGACAGCCGCCGCGCGCGGCAGCTCATCCTCGACGGCGACATCTACACCACCCGGCACCTCGTCGGTTCCGGCACAAAAGGCGGCATCCATGCTGGTCTTGACCCGCAAGAATGGTGAGCGCGTTCGAATAGGGGAGGACATCGAGATCACCGTCGTCTCCGTGCGCGGCGACCAGGTCCGCCTCGGCATTACCGCGCCTCGCGACGTCGGCATCGTCCGCGCCGAGCTCCTCGCACAAGTCCGCCGCGAGAACGTCGCCGCCTCCCGCGCCGCCTCACTCGCCGGCCGCGCCGGTGCCGATTCCGTGGCGCCGTGTCCCTCCCAATCGCTCAAGACTCCCCGCTCTCCTGCCGATATCAAGAGTGACAGCGCGCAGAAGCGCCCCGACCATCCCATTCCGGAAAGGAGGCTCGCCAGACGCTAAACACATCTCCGCCGCGGGGTCGCCCGCCCCCGACCTCCGCCCTCTCGCCCCGCGGGCATCCGGCTGCAAAGCCGAAGGCATGAAGCCGAACCTGGCGCCCCCCGCCAGGCGACTCTCAAGGAGGAACGAGTAAATGGGACTTCGCATCAACCTCAACACCGCAGCGTTGAATGCCCACCGCTGGTTGGGCGTCAACGACTCTTCGCTCAGCAAGTCCATTGAGCGACTTTCGTCCGGCTTCCGCATCAACGTCGCAGCCGACGACCCCGCCGGACTCGTCATCTCCGAGGGCCTCCGTGCCCAGGCACAAGGCCTCTCTCAGGCGCTCGCCAACACCTCGAACGCGGTCAACCTCATCAAGACCGGCGAGGGCGCCATGCAGGAGATCCACAAGGCCCTGCGTGAAATGCGTGACCTCGCGGTCCACGCCGCAAACGCCGGCGCCAACGAAGTCGAGGCCGTCGCCGCCGACCAGGCCCAGATCGAGTCGGCCATCGAGTCCCTCGAGCGCATCTCCGCCCAGACCCAGTTCGGCAGCAAGAAGTTGCTCGACGGCTCCTGCGGCGTCATCGGCCAGATCACGGGCACCACCGGCGCGGCTGACGGCAACTTCGTCTCCGGCACCGCCGACACCAAGTCCGGCGCTTACACCATCACCATCGACCAGGCCGCCACGCAGACCGACTTCGTCGGCGCGGGCGCCGTCGCCGGCAGCTACGCCGCCGGCATCCTCAAGGTCAACGGCGTCAGCGTTAACATCGCCGCCGACATGACCGCCCCGGAGGTCGCCGCCGCCGTCAACACCAAGACCAGCCAACACCATGTCACGGCCACCGAGGCCGCCGGCATCCTCACCCTCACCCACACCAAGTACGGCTCCCAGTACTCGGTTGACTACAGCGGCAGCACCGTCGACACCACCGCAACCGGGCTCAACCTCGACGGCGGCACGAACACCCAGGGCCTCAACATCCAGGCCCACACCAACGAGTACGCGACCGCCATCGAAGGCTCCGGTCAGCTCTGGACCAGCACCGGCGGCTACGACAGCTCCGGCCTCACCATGCTCATCACGGCTGGGGCCGCCGCCGACACTCTCACCGTCCAGGTCACGGCCGGCACCCTCGTCTTCCAGATCGGTGCCAACGCCGGTCAAACCGTCTCCGCCGCCCTTCAGAGCACCGCACCGACGCTCCTCGGCGTGGGCGCTGAGGGCCTTCAAGGCAGCGCCACCAACGTCGCCGAGATTGACGTCACCACCACCGTCGGCGCCAACGACGCCATCCTGCTGCTGGACGAAGCAATCTCCCAGATCTCGACCATTCGGGCGAACCTGGGTTCGGTCCAGCGCAACGTTCTCGAAAGCGCCATGTCGTCCCTCGCGGTGGCACGAGAGAACGTGCAGGCCTCTGAGAGCACCATCCGCGACACGGACATGGCCGCCGAGGTCGTCCAGTTCACCAAGTACCAGATCCTGCTTCAGGCCGGTGCCAGCATGTTGACCCAGGCCAACCAAGCGCCGCAGGTCATCCTCCAGATGCTGCGGTAGCTCCTCCGGTCCGTCTCTTCGGAGACACGGGCATGATGTAGGGAGCGGCCCGCTCCCCGGCGGGCCCTCCCTGCCCCAGCGGAAAGGGTGAGTGAGCGTGAACCCTCTGGAACCCCTCCCTTCCCATCAACCGGTGCCCCCCACACCGGAAGCGGCTCGCTCGCCTGCTGCCGACCGGAGCTCTTCCCCCCCGGCCGCATCCGGTCGGCAGCCCGCCGGGACCCTCGCCCGGCCCCTCGAGGCCAGCTTCCGCTTCGACGAGGCCGCCCGCCAGATCGTCGTCAAGCTCCTCCGCCCGGAGACCGACGAGGTGGTCCGTCAAATCCCCCCGGAGAAGATCCTCAACCTCATCGTCTACCTGCGCCAGGTGACGGACTGCACCTTCGACCGTCGCGCCTAACAGGAGGTCCCGCATGAGCAGCACCGCATCCATCGGTGGTCTCATCTCAGGGATCGACACCAATTCGATCCTCGACCAGCTCTACGAGGCGGCCCGCGCCCCCGTTCGCCGCCTCGAGGCCACCAAGGAGACGCTCAACGCCCAGTCCCTCGCCTGGTCGCTCCTCGAGGCCGACCTCCTCACCCTCCAGACCGCCGCGACCCAGCTCTCCATTCCCGAGCGCTTCCAAATCTTCAGCGCCACCGCCACCCACCCCGAACTCCTCGCCGCCACCGCCTCCTCCGACGCCGTCCCCGGCACCTACCTCCTCGCGGTGAACGCCCTCGCCCAAACCCACCAGCTCGCCTCTCAGGGCTACGCCGACACCGACCAGATCGAGGTCGGAACGGGGACCATCACCATCACCGTCGGCGAAGGCGAACCCACCGTCATCGACGTCGATGGCTTCACCCTCGCGGAGCTGCGCGACGCCATCAACGACGCCGACGCAGGTGTCAGCGCCTCCATCATCAACGACGGCTCCGGAACCGATCCCTACCGCCTCCTGCTCACCTCCAAGACCAGCGGCCTCGACGGAGAGATGGACGTCGTCGTCTCGCTCAGCGGCGGCACCGCGCCCACCTTCTCCGACCTTCAAGCCGCCCAAGACGCCGAGATCCAGCTCGGCTCCGGCTCGGGGGCGATCACCGTATCCGGCAGCACGAACACCTTCGACGACGTCATCGAAGGTGTCACTCTCACCCTCCTCGACTCCGACCCTGGCACCACCGTCACCCTCACCGTCGCCCGCGACACCGAGGCCGTCCGCGCGCTCATCGAGAGCTTCGCGCAGGCCTACAACGCGCTCGTCGACTTCTTCGCCGAGCAGTTCTACTACGACCCCGACACCAACCAGACCGGCACCCTCTTTGGCGACTACCGCCTTCAGTCCCTCCAGCACGATCTCGCCTTCGCCGTCACCAACCCCATCTCCGGCCTCTCCGGCGAGTTCTCCGCGCTCAACGAGATCGGCATCCGCCTCGGAGGCGACGGCAAGCTCGACCTCGACTCCTCGGCCCTCGCCTCCGCCCTCGCGGGCGACCTCGACGACCTCGTCGGCCTCTTCGCCGCGGTCGGCCGCGCAGACCACGCCGACGTCAGCTATCTGGGCGCAGCCGCCGAAACCATGCCCTCCGGCGTCGCCGGCTGGGAGGTGGACATCACACAGCCCGCCCGCCAGGCGCGCGTCACCGCCGGGGTCGCTCAGACCGCGGCCCTCGGCGCCGACGAGACCCTGACCGTCAACGGACTCGGCATCGCCCTCACCGCCGGCATGACCCAGGCCGAGGTGCTCGACGCCATCAATGCCCAGCAGGCCCAGACCGGCGTCATCGCCTCCGCCACCGACGCCGACGGCGAGGGCGAGGGCAACTACCTCACACTTCACCGCGCCGCCTACGGATCGCCCTACCACACAGACGCTGTCTCCACCGCCTCCAACCAGGGCGGCGGCGACACCTCCGGCATCGGCACCACCGCCGTCTCCGACGAGGACCCCGCCGGTGAGTCCGGCACGGGCACCGGCGCCGTCGGCCTCGACGTCGAGGGCACCGTCGATGGCGAATCCTGCATCGGCGCCGGCCGACGCCTCACCGTCCAGTCCGGCGATCCGGTCGGCCTCCACCTGTTCGTCTCCGCCGCCGACCCCGGCAGCTACGACAAGGTCTACTTCACCGTCGGGGCCGCCGAGGCCGTCTTCCGCGAAGCACTCTCCGCCACCGACACCATGGACGGCACCATCGCCACCATCCAGGACTACATCACCGACACCATAGATGACATCGACTCCGAGATCGCCCGCCTCGAAGACCTCATACAGCAGGAGTACGACCGTCTCCGCGCCAGCTTCGTCACCATGGAGCGCGCCCTTGCCCAGTTCCAGAGTCAGAGCCAGTTCCTCGCCAGCCAGTTCGCACAGATGCAGGCGAACTCCGCGGCCGCCGGCCAGAGCTAGCTCGTCGCCTCCCTGCCCGGCTCCGACCGCGCGAGGCAGCCCGCGCGCACTCATCCTCACATATGCGACCGCCCCGGGCGCACTCCCCGCGGCTGATTTCATCCTCCTGTCGAGCAGGGCCCGGGGCGGCCTCCTGGGGCCGCCATGAACCCCCACCAGAAGCTATCTCGCTACCAAGAGAGCCAGGTCCTCACGGCCAGCCGTGAGCAGCTCCTCCTGCTCACCTACAACGGCCTCCTCCGCTTCCTCGCGCGTGCCCGCCGCGGCCTCCAGAACGGAGACTACCAAGAGAAGCACCTCGGCATCGCCCGCGCCGAGGCCCTCATCCTCGAGCTCAGGCGCACCCTCGACTTCTCCGCCGCGCCCGCGCTCGCCCACAACCTCGCCCGCATCTACGCCTACCTGCTCGAACAGCTCGCCCACGCCGACGCCGAGGACGACGACGACCGCCTCCGCCACGTCGTCGAACTGGTCACCGAGCTGCGCGCCGCCTGGGTCGACGCCGCCCGCAGTGGCGCCCAGGAGAGCCCCGTCCAGTGACCCACGCCGACTGCCACAGGCTGCTCGCCTCCCACCTCCGCCTCCACGCCGACCTCCTCGCCCTCTGGCGCCACACCGCCCTCCTCGCCCAACGCTTTCCCTCCGGAGACTGGCACTCCGCCCTCCGCGGCCGCGCCCCCCTCCTCGAGCGGCTCCACTCCCTCGACGCCCCCCGTCTCGCCGCCGACACCGGCCGCGCCCTCCGCGACATCCCTCACGACGACGCGCGCGCCTCTCTCCTGCGCGCGCTCCAGGGCCGCGAAATGGCCATGATGGAGAATTTGCTTGCCCTCGATAAACTCGTGCAGGCCGCCCTAGCGGCCCACCTCCAGGGGGTCGTGGACCGGCTCCGTCGCGCGCGGCAGGCCCGCTCCGCCCGCGACTGCTACCGGTGGCCCGCGCGCCGCGCCCCCCGCCTCGACCACCGCGGCTGACCGTCAGGCCCGCCGGTCGAACCGCTCCCACTCCTCCTCGGGCGGCTCCTCCGGTTCCTCCTCGTCGCACGGCTCCCCGCGCTCTGCTGGAGCCTCCCCATCGCCCCGCTCCCCATGCTCCTCCGGGCGCCCCTCGTTGTCCTGCTCCGCCTCCTGCTCCGGCTCCGGCTCGCCCCCTCGTCCCTCCCACCGGTCCTCCCCCGGGGCCTGTGCAGGCTTCGCTCTGGGAGGCCTTTCCGCCGCTGGTGTGCGCGGGCTCTCCTCCGTGGGAACCGCGCGGGGTTGGACTGGCGATATGTGATCGACGTCCATGGCTCGTCGCCCTCTCTCACGCGGGGCCCCGTGGCGGGGTCAGTCGCGCCGCCTCCGCGCTCCCCTTCCCACGCACCGCCGATTCTTCCCGCAGGGACGCGCCCTTCAGCTCCCCCTGCACCTGGGCCCGCAGTCTCACCACCGCCTTCCCGTGTATCTGGCAGGCCCGCGATTCCGTCACCCCCAGCACCTTCCCGATCTCCTTCAGCGTCAGCCCTTCGTAGTAATACAGGCTGACCACCGTGCGCTCCGTGTCCGGCAGCGTCTCGATCGCCCGCGCGACCAGGTCCCTCTCGCACCGCCGCTCCAACTCCCCCTGCGGCGACGGCGCAGATCCATCGGCCACCAGCTCTCCCATCGTCCCCGCCTCCCAGTCTTGCAGCGTCACCGTCTCGTCCAGCGACTGCATCGCCTGCAGAGCAACCTCGTGCGCAAGCCTATCCAGGTCCTCCACAGTGACGCCCAGCTCTTGGGCCAGCTCCTCGTCCGTCGGCGCCCGCCCGAGCCGCTCGGCCAGCTCCTCGTGGGCCGCCGTCAGCTCCGACTCCCGCTGTCTCACCGAGCGCGGCAGCCAGTCCAGCTCCCGCAGCATGTCCATCACCGCGCCTCGAATGCGGTGATACGCATACGTCTCGAACTTGATCCCGCGGCTCGGGTCGAAGCGTTCTGTCGCGTCGATCAGTCCCACCACCGCCTGGCTCAGCAGGTCGTCATACTCGAGCGCAGGGCCGGGCTTCAGGTTCATCCGGTCCACCACATACCGCGCCAGCGGCGCATACGCTTCGATGATGGCCTGCCGCAGCTCCGGCGTCCGTTTCCGCGCGTACTTGCTCCACAGCTTATCCAGTTCTCCCACCCGTATTCACCTCCCGAGTTCGCCCGACGGCCGGCGGCCGCCAAGCTGTCTCCCCACCTGAATGTGGCGTGCTACTCATCTCGGCCCTTCGTCGATCCCGGCCCCTCTGATACGGGGCCGAGAGCATCGAGCACGCCGACGCTCCAGCGCGCCATCCACAGCACGCCCAGAAAAGCGCCGATCGCCCGAACCATCGCCCACAGCGGCTCCACCTGCGCCCGCAGCGACAGCACGACCGTCACCGCAAACGCGATCAGGGCCGCCGCCAGCGCCGCTCCCGACACAACATTGCTCAACGTCACGTGACATCACCCCCACTCGCTTCCGCGCCATCGTCTCCGGCATCCAGGCTCACCAGCCCGACCGACTTCACCCTCGCCTCCGCCGCAATCTCGCTGTGCGACAGCACTGCGACCGTCGGCGCCCGCCGCTCCAGCAGCGTCCGCACCAGCCGTCTCGCCCCTGGGCCGCACAGCACGATCGGCGCGTGCCCGAGCGCCGCGAGCCGCTCCATATCTCGTCCTATCGCCCGCACCAGCCGCTCCGTCCACTCCGGGTCGAGCCCCCGCTCCTCCCCCTGGGCGCGGGCCAGCAGCTCCCCCTCCACCGCGGGGTCGAGCGCGCACACATGTAGCGTCTGGTTCTCGTCCCAGTGCTGCGCCGTAATCGTCCGCGCAAGCGCCTGGCGAGCCATCTCTGTCAGCGCCTCCGAGTCCTTCACCACCGGCGCGTGCACCGCCAGCCCCGTCAATATCCGCGGCAGATCCCGGATCGGCACCCGCTCCCGCAGCAGGTTCGCCAGGATCGTATGGACCTGGCTGATGCTCAGCAGCTTCGGCACCAGCTCCTCCACCAATGTGGGGGCCTGCTCGCGGAGGTGGTCCAGCATCGTCCGCACGTCTTGCAGGCTCAGGATGTCTCCGGCATGCCCCTTCAGCAGCTCCTCCAGGTGGGTCAGCAGCACTGTGCTCGTGTCCACCACCGTGTGCCCCAGCATCTCCGCGTCCGCGCGTCGCCCCTCCGGCACCCAGCGGGCCGGCATCCCGAACGCCGGGTCCGTCGTCTCGATCCCCGGCACCTCCGGCCGTCGCCCCGTCGGGCTCATTACCAGCACGTGTCCCGGGCGCAGCTCTCCCCGCGCCACCTGCGCGCCCGAAAGCGCGATCGCATACGCCGTCCCTCGCAGTCCCAAGTTGTCCCGCACCCGCACCGGCGGCACCATCACCCCCATCTGCTCCGCCAGCCGTCGCCGCAGCGCGGTGATCCGCTCCAGCAAGTCCCCGCCCTGCCCCGGGTCGGCCAGCGGGATCAGCTCCAGCCCGATCTCCAGCACGATCGGATCCACCGCGATCAGCTCCACCAACTGCTCCGGCGCCGGCGGCGGCTTCGCCGCGGCAGGCCCCGGCGTCGGCCGCGGCTGCGGCCGCGCGCTCCTGAGCACGCCGGCCATCATTCCCACGCCCGCGGCCACCACCAGGAACGGCAGCTTCGGCAGGCCCGGCACCAGCACGAGGGCCGCCAGCGTCACCGCCACCAGCCCCACCGCGCGCGGGCTGCTCAGGAGCTGCGTGGTCAAATCCCTCCCCAGCGCCGCGCCCGACGACGAGCGCGTCGTGATCAGCCCCGTCGCGGTCGCCATGATGAGCGCCGGAATCTGCGTCACCAGGCCCTCCCCGATCGTCAGCAGCGTATACGTCCGCAGCGCGGTCGGCAGGTCCATCCCTCGCTGCACCATCCCGATCACGAACCCGCCCACGATGTTCACGATGATCATCACCACCGCCGCGATCGCGTCCCCACGCACGAACTTGCTCGCCCCGTCCATCGCACCGTAGAAGTCCGCCTCCCGCGCGATCTCCTCCCGCCGCCGACGCGCCTCCGCCTCGTCTATCAGGCCCGCGTTCAGGTCCGCGTCGATCGCCATTTGCTTGCCCGGCATCGCATCCAGGGTGAACCGCGCCGCCACCTCCGCAACCCGCCCCGCGCCATTCGTGATCACCACGAACTGAATCACCACCAGGATCACGAACACTACCAGCCCCACCACGTAGTTGCCCCCCACCACGAAGCTCCCGAAAGCCGCAATCACCATCCCCGCGTTCGCGTGCAACAATATCAGCCGCGTCGCCGACACATTGATCGCAAGCCGAAACAGCGTCACCACCAGCAGCAGCGATGGAAAGACCGAGAACTGCAGTGGGTGCGTCGCGTACGCGGTCATCAGCAGCACCGTAAGAGCGAGCCCGATGTTCGCCACCAGCAGCCCGTCCAACATCCAATGCGGCAGCGGAATCACGAGCATCCCGACGATCAGCACCGCGCCTCCGGACACCAGCAGATCGCTGTGCCGCGCCAGTTGCTCCGGCAGGCCCCGCGTCAACGTGTTCGGGCTCATACTCCTCTCAGCCATCCTCCCCGCTCCCAATCCCGCCGGCGCCCGTCACCCGGTACACGAACGCGATGATCTCGGCCACCGCCTGGTAGAGCTGCGGCGGAATCTGTCGCCCCAGCGCCACCGAGTAATAGAGCGCCCGCGCCAGCTCGGGGCTCGGCGTCACCGGCACGCCGTTGCGCTCCGCCTGCACCTTAATGCGCTCCGCCAGCAGGCGGCGGCCCTTCGCCACCACGATCGGCGCCGGCATCTCCTCCGCCTCATAGCGGAGCGCCACCGCATACTCGAGCGGGTTCGTGACCACGACCGTCGCCTTCTTCACCTGCTCCAGCATCCGGTGTCGGGCGGCCGCGCGCTGCCGCTCTCTGAACCGCGACCGCACCAGCGGATCGCCCTCCGTCCGCTTGTGCTCCTCCTTCAGCTCGTGCCGCGTCATCCGGAGGTCTTTCTCGTGCTCCCTCCGCTGGAAGATGTAGTCCGCGATCGCCACCAGCGCCATCGCCGCGGCGACCCGCGTCAGCAGTCCCCACAGCAGCGCCGCCGTGCCTCCGCCGGCCGCCAGCGCAGTTCCGTGCGAAAGCTCCAGCACGCTCTCCCACCGGCCCCGCAGGAAGCCCAACGCGACGGCCAGCACCAGCGCCAGCTTCACCAGCGAGCGCACCACAGAGAACGCTCCCCGCCGAGAGAAGATCCGCTGCAGCCCCTGCGTAATGCTGAGCCTGCTCCACTTGAATCTCAGTGGCTCCGCGCTCACCAGGAACCCGCTCTGCGCGAAATTTACAAGCAGCGCTGCCCCGCAGGCTCCGGCCGTCACCGGCAGCGCCATGCGCGCCCCCTGTGCCAGCCCAACTCGGATCAGTTCGGTCGTCGCGCCCACCGTCGGCTGCCACACCGCACACTCCCGCAGACTCCACAGACCGACCTCCCTGGCCGCCTCCACCGCGCTGCCCCATCCCGCCCGCAGCGCCACCAGAGCCCCCAGCAAAGCCCCCACCCCTGCCAGCTCCGCGCTCCGCGGCACCTGACCCTTCTTCCGGGCCTCCTCTCGCCTCCTCGGTGTCGCTTGCTCTGTCCGTTCCTCGGCCATTTCCGCACCTCACCCCGCGGCCAGCAGCACGCCCCGGATGATCCCCTCGGTCATCGACAGCAGCGCTCTCTCCGCTCCGATCAGCAGCGGCAGCGCCACCAGCGTCGCCCCCAGCCCCACCGCCAGCTTGATCGGAAAGCCGATGGCCAGCAGGTTCATCTGCGGCGCCGCCCGCGTCAACAGCCCCAGCCCGAAGTCCGCCAGCATCACCGCCGCCACGATCGGCGCCGCAATCCGCACCGCCGTCGCCAGCAGCCCGGCCGTGGCATGCGTCAGCGCCGGCGCGCACAGGCCCGCGCCGCTCCCCAGCGGCGCCGCCGTGAGGCTGCTGCAGAGCCCGTGCAGCACCACGTGGTGCCCGTCCGCCCCCAGGAATATCAGCCACGCCACGCTCATCTGAAGCTGCCCGATCACCGAGACCCGCTCCCCCGTCTGCGGAGACACCACCCCCGCGAATCCGAACGCCGACTGCATGTCCGCCATCTCCCCCGCCATCTGCACCGCCGCGAAGAGCAGCTTCGCGGCGAACCCGATGGCAGCGCCCAGGGCCACCTCGCCGACCGCAGCGAGCGCCATCTCCACTATGGAGTCGCACTCGCGCGCTGGCCCGGCCGAAGGCGTCAAAACCGCCGAGATAGCGAGCGCCAGCGCCGCCTTCACTCGCATCGGCACCCGCTGGCTTCCCAGCAGCGGCGCGACCGCGGTCACCCCCGCCACGCGGCACGCGAGCAGCAGAAAGGTGGTGAGCTGCGATAGGTCGATGCTGATCGACATCGCGGCCGCCTAGGGCCCCACGCTCCCCATGCGCTGGAGCACCGAGGTCGCGAAAGCCACCATCTGCCGCAGCATCCACGGCGCGCATAGCGCACCCGCGGCCGCCATCGCCGCCAGCTTGGGCACGAACGTCAGCGTGAACTCCTGGATCTGCGTGGCCGCGAGCACGATGCTGATGATCACCCCCACAACCAGTCCCGCCGCCAGCATCGGCGCGCACACCATCAGTCCCGTCATCACCGCACCCCGTCCCAGTTCCACCACACACACCTCGCCCACTCGATCACCTCCTAAGAGAAACTCGCAACCACGCTCTCGATCACAACCTCCCAGCCGTTCACGAGAACGAAGAGCAATATCTTGCAGGGCAGAGAGATCACCACCGGCGGCATCATCATCATCCCCATCGACATCAGCGTGGTCGCCACCACCATGTCGATCACGACGAAGGGGATGAAGATCATGAATCCCATCGTGAAGGCCCGCTTCAGCTCCCCCACCATGAACGCGGGCACGACCGCATAGGTGGGAATATCGTCGGGGGTCTTCGGCCGCGGCAGCCCGCCCAGCTTCACGAACAGCGCCAGCTCCGACTCCGAGGTCTGGCGAAGCATGAACTCCCGCACCGGCCCCGCCGCCTGCGCCGCCGCGGCTTCGTACCCGATCTCCTCTTCCAGATACGGCTGAAGCGCTCGCTCGTTCACCACCTGCCACACCGGCGCCATCGTGAATGCCGTCAGGAACAGCGCCATGCCCACCAGCACCATGTTCGGCGGGATCTGCTGGGTGCCGAGCGCGCTCCGCGTGAACGAGAGCACGATGAGGATGCGCGTGAACGACGTCACCATGATGACCAGCGCGGGCGCGAGCGTCAGCAGCGTCAGCAGAACGACGATCTGAAGGGTCGCCGGCAGCGCCTGCGGATCATTGGCCCCGTTCAGGCTCAGCGTCAGCGTCGGCCCGCCCTGCGCGCCCCAAGCCGGGCTCGCGCCGCCGCCCACCACCAGCAGGCCCACCTTCGCCGCGACCCGCGCCCTCATCCCGGTCTCCCACCCTCGGCCCGAAGCGCGTCCGCGGCCGCCCGCAGCTCGGCCGCCGAATCGCCCTGCAGGTGGGCCCCGCCGGGCCGCGCCAGCAGCCCTCCCAGCATCGACGCGAATCCGGCCCCCTTCTGGCGGGTTCGCTCCCCCGGCCGCTCCGCCCCGTCGGCGCCCCCCTCGCAGTCCGCACTCACGTCGGCCAGCATCACCACTTCGCTGGGCGTGGAGGCGATCAGCAGCGTGCGTCTGCCGACCGCGATCAGGTGGATCGCGCGGTGCTGTCCGAGCGCGGCCGTCTCCACCACCCGGACCGTGCCCTTCGCGGGCCTCCATCCATGCCGCGCGAGGTAGCATGAGCGAACCGCGGCAGTCGCCCCGAGTGCCAGGACGATGCCCAGCCCCACCTTGGCCGCAATTCCGGTGAGCGCCCCCACCGTGTCCATATACCCCTCCCCAAGCTGTCAGGCGGTCAGCCGTGCAGGCCGACTCGCATCGGGAGAAGCCGGCGAGGGGTAGGAGAGGAAAGCCGCGCGGCGGCGCCCCACACGCGCGAGCACAGCGCCCGTCCGGGCTCTCCCCCGCGTGTGCCGCAGCACACCTCGGCGGGGAGCGCCTTCCGCGCGCCGATCGCTGTCGTCTCTCCTCTGTGGCCCACGGTCCACGCCTCTGCTTCTCCTGTCGGCTCCCTCCCTGGTCCTTGTCGAGAGCCGCGCGGCCTCTATTCCACAGATTCGAGCACTCTTGAGATGATGCGAGGAGATTCCCGCCCTATCTCAGCTCGTCGCCGCCCGCCCTCCTCCGCCGCGTCGCCTCCACCAGCTTCCGCACCGCCTGGTTGTCCGGCGCGACCGCGGCCGCCCGCTCCAGATATCCCGCCGCCTCCTTCGTCCGGTCCAGTTCCAGCAACACGCTCCCCAGGGACACCAGCGCCCCCAGGTCGTCGCGCCGCAGCCGCAGAGACTCCTCCAGCGCGCTCACCGCGCCCGCCGCGTCGCCCGACCGCCACCGCGCCAGCCCCAGCGTCCGCTGCGCCTCCGGAATCTTCGGCGCGATCTCGACCGCCTTCTCGGCGGCCTTCAAGGCCTCCTCCACGTCCTCCGTGGCAAGCAGGTTCTCCGCGAGCATCGTGTACGCCAGCGCGTCGTACCGATACGCCTTCACGGCACGCCGCAGCCACTCGACGGCCTCCCTGTGCTCGCCCAGCACCGCGTAGAGCGCGGCCGCCTCCCGCGCGGCGCCCGCGTCCTGCGGCAGGCTCTTCGCGGCGATGCTCAGCTCCCGCGCCGCCTCCTGCAGCCGCCCCCGCGCGATCAGATGCATGGCACGCTCCCGGTGCGCGCGGGGATTGTGCGGCGCGACGGTCAGCGCCTCCTCCACCTTCTCCCGCGCGCGATCCGGCCTACCCTCTCCGCTCAGCTCCTGCGCCTCCGCAACCAGCTTGTCCGACTCCACCAGCGTCCGATAATCGCGCCACTGCCGCCCCGCCGCCACGAACGTCGTCCCCGCCGCGATGGTCGCCAGAGCAATGCAGGTGAGAAGGAGCCCGCGCATCACCGCGGCCCTCCCCGGACTCCCGCACCCGCCGGAAGCTCACCCCTCCGCACCACTTCCAGCCGCTCCGACTCCTCCTCCCACGCCACCACGTACTCGTTCGACGTGAGAGCCATCCGCTCCAGCTCCGCGATCGGCACCCTGAACTCTCCGCCCGGCGCGTCTCCGATGCCCGCCACCGCATACGCGACCACATCCTCCCCGAACCTCATCGGCACCGCCTCCGGATACCCCGTCACGAACACCGGCGCTCCCAGGTACTCCCGCGGCACGTCCACCGCATAGAGCACCACCCCGCCCCGCGCCTCCGGCAGCTCCTCCACCACGCGCTCTGTCTCCGCCATCACCTTCCTGGCGATCCGGTCCGCCTCCCACCACGGCGTGATATACCAGACCGTCAGCGCGGCCGCCCCGATCACCGCCGCCGTCGCCACCGCCCCGCTCCTCCGCCAGCCCACTCCCCGACTCGCGCAGATGTCTCCGAACAGCCACGCCAGGCCCACCGTCGGCAGATAGGCGAACCGAGTATCCTGGAAGTGCCCGGACACGTAATGGGTCAGGAACCACAGCGTCGCCGCCATCACGAACACATATCCCACCCACAGCCACAGTCGCCGGCCCGGCACGTGCACCAGGCCGCCCATGCACCACAGCACCAGCCAGGTCATCATCGCCATGCTCGCCCCCATGAACCACGGGTGCAGCACTGTCTCGAACAGACCCCGGTGAACCGGAAAGAAGAAGATCCCGATCTGGCGCAGCGGCTGCGACGGGAATGCGGTATTCCAAAACGTCAATGCCATCGAGTACCCGCCCAGCCCCCCGAGTGCAGAGACGCGCATGGCGAGATACGCGATCACCACCAGGCCGTACGCTCCCACCGCCCCGACGACGCGCTTCCACCCGACCTTCCCCGCCGAGAGCCCCAGCCGGAGCAGCACGAACCCGGGCAGCGCCACCGCCGGCTCCTTGTTCAGCAGCGCCAGCAGGAACGCGCCCAGCGCCCCTGCTAGGGCCGCAGCCCGTCCCACCCGCGTCTCACCCCCGAGATACCACTCCAGCGACAGCAGCGACAGCAGGCAGAACATCGTCGTCAGCAGGTCGGACATGCAGGCCGGACCGAGCACCGGCTCCACGTGGAGCGGATGCACCGCGAACACCAGCGCCGCCACCGCGCCCCCGTAGTCGCTGTGCATCAGCCGCCGGCCCACCAGGTACACGAGCACCGCGTTCCCCGCCTGCAGCGCGACGTTCACCACGTCGTACCCCAACGACGCCCCCTCCCACAGCCGCGTCCCCGCCCACCACACCAACAGCGTCGCCGGCCGGTAGAAGCACTTGAACACCGGCGACCGGAGCGCCTCGAGCAGCCCATCCACCTCGCTCATCGCGAGCGCCAGTATGTGATCGTCGGCCAGGAACCCGGCCTTCAGCCCGGGCGCATAGGTGAGGACGGCGGCCGCCGCAATCGTCGGATACACCGCATACCGCCACCACCGAGGGAGCGCAGCCCCACCGCTCGAGGGCCGGTATCCCGCCAGCGCGCGCGCCGCGCCCGCGGCCACCAGCAGGCAGAGCAGGAGCACCTGATAGCTCCAGTCGGGCGGAGTCCGCGGCATCACCACGAAGAACACCACCGCCGTCAGCACCAATATGATCGCCGGCGGCCACCTCGCCATCCATCGCTCCACCGGCCGCGCCTCGCGCGTCCGCGGTGCCGCGGCCCGCCGCCGATTTTCTCTCGCGCCCCGCGCGCTCTCGTTCGATCTCAACGCGTGCCCTCCCGGCGCGATCCGCCCACCTGCCTCCGCGCAACCGGATGCTCGGGGTCGATCTCCAGGGCGCGCGCGAAGGCCGCCACCGCCTCCGCACGCCGGCCCGTGCGCATCAGCGCGCCGCCCAGAGCCGCCCACGCGTTCGCATTCCGGGGGGCCGTCGCGGCCGCCCGCCGAGCGTAGCCCAGCGCCTCCTCCGAGCGCCCCATCTCGCCCATCACCGCCGACGTGCAAATCATCGCCGACACATCCGAGGGCCGCAGCCGCATCGCCTCCGCGAATGCCTGTAGGGCCCCCTCCGGCTCCCCCGATCTCCACCGCGCGAGCCCCAGGTTGAACTGGGCCGACTGGATCCGCGGCGCCAGCGCCACGGCCTTCTCTGCGACCTCCAATCCCGCCTCCAGCCGCCCGGCCTCCAGTAGGCAGCCGGACAACAGGGCGAGGATCACTCCATTGCCGGGGTCCATGCTGGCCGCGCGCCGGAGCACCTCGATCGCACCTTCGCTGTCGCCCGCGGCCTGCAGCGCGGCCCCCAGCTCCATCGCCAGCCCCGCATCATCCGGGGCTGCATCGGCGGCCGTGCGCAGCTCCCTCACCGCCGCCTTCGCCTCTCCCCGTGCGATGTGGTGCATCGCCAGCTCCCGTCGCGCGTACGGGTTCTCGGGGGCCATCCCCGCCGCGGTCTGCGCCAGCTCGAATGCCTCCCTCCAGCGCCCCTCCGCGCCGAGGCCCTGTGCCTCTGCCACCAGTTCGTTCGACCGCTCCACCTTCTGGACGCGCGACCAGCTTGCGGCCAGCCCCGCGCACGTCGCCACCGTACCGGCCATCGAGATCCCCAGCAGCAGGCGCAGCCCCCATCTCATGGGCTCGCGCCCCCCGGCCCATGCCCGGCCGCAGGCGGGCCCGCTCTCGTGATCTCCATCCTCCTCGTCTCCTCCTGCCAGCTCACCTCATATTCCCCGGGCAGCAGGTTCGACACCTCCAGCACCTGTGCCGGCAGCCCCGCCGATCTCGCCCCCGATGCGACCACGTGCGCGATCACGGGGCGCTCCGAGGCCGCCGACAGCGCGAGATGAAAGCAGTTCCTGAACACCTGTGCCCCCCGGTATGTGTCCGGCAATCTCCGTACGAACAGCACCGGGGGCTCCTCGCTCGCGGGCAGCTCCCTGACGATGTCCCGCGCGGCCGCCACCACATCCTTCGCCAGTCGGTCCGCGCCCCGCCACGGCATCACATACCACACGGTCAGCGCCCCGACCAGCACGATCACTGCCGCGGCGCGCGGGGCGCCCCGGCGACTCCCCGCGACACATCCCGCCAGCACCTCACCGACCAGCCACATCAACCCCACGGTCGGCAGATAGGCGAACCGTGCGCTCTCGAGTCCCCCCGTGATGGCCATGCACAGCGTCCACACCGGCACTGACATGAGCACGACGAACCCGAGATAGAACCACAACCGCCGCGCCGGCACGCGGCCGAGATGGCCCAGCACATAGGCCGCGCCCCCTGCCATCAGGAGCACTATCGCACCCAGCACAGCCGGCCCCACCGACTCGTCGAGCAGTTGCCTGTTCAGCGGAAACAGGAAGAACTCGATCTGCCGCAGCGGTGCCGATGGGAAAAAGCGGTCCCAGAATCCAGGCGCCAGCTCATACCCACCGATCTCCCCCAGCACCGAGAACCGCCACACGCCAAACGCCCCCAGCACCAGGAGGTAGGCCGCGCTCGCGCCCACCGCGGAACGCCGGCCCGCCCCCACCGGAAGCACCGCCGCCCTCAGCACCACCACCCCGGGCAGCGCCGCCGCCGATTCCTTGCTGAGCAGTGCCAGCAGGAATGTCGCGAGCGCCGCGACCAGCGCGGCCGCCCGTCGCAGCCGACTTCCCGCCGCGAGACAGGCCTCCAGCGAGAGCAGCGAAACCAGGCACAGCCCGGTCGCCAGCAGGTCCGGCTGGCACGACGCCCACACCACCGGCTCGACGTGTATCGGGTGCACCGCGAACAGCAGCCCCGCCAGCCCCGCCGCCGGACGGCTCCCCGTCAGCCGCAGCCCCACCAGATACACGAGCAGCGAGTTCCCCGTGTGCACTACGAGGCTCAGCAGATGATACCCCAGCGGCACGCCGCCCCAGAGCTGCACCCCCGCCCACCACGCCATCTCGCTGAGCGGCCGGTAGAATAGGCAGTACGGCCGCAGCCGCACCACGTCGAGGGGCCCCTCTGCCTGTCGCGCCGCGGCCGCCAGCCCGAAGTCGTCCGAGAGAAAGCCGATGCTCAAGCTGTGAAGATACGGCACCGCGGCGGCGACGGCCACCACAGGCCACCACGCGAACGCGCTCGCCCCGGCGCCGCGACGTGCCCCCTCCCCGTTCCGGCGGCGCGCGCCCGCGAGCCCCCGCGCCGCGATTGCCGCGAACACCAACCACAGCGGCAGCAGTTGGTAGCTCCACCCGATCGGCCCGCCGGGGTCCACCGCCAAGTTTACGTATGCAATCGCGGCCAGCACGAGCGCCCCCGCGGCCGCACTCAGGCCCCGATCCACCCGCCTCGAGCGCGCGGAGGCCGCGCGCTCCCGCTCCCGCATCCGCCTCTCACGCGCTCTCGAGGGCGCTCTTCTCATCTCGGACTCTCGGGATGCCGAGCCGGTGGTCCATCTCCGCTCCGGACGATGACCATTCGGGCGGTCTCGGGCCGCCATGAGACGACGTATTCGCCCGGGTGGAGAATGCGTGCGCTGACATCGTCGGGATGGATAGTGCCGGGCTCATCGCGACCCGAAACCGTGTGTGCGGCGATGGGGCTACCGGCGGCGAGGCTGAGCGCCTGAGGGTAGCAATTGCGGAAGATGGGGGCGCCGTCAACTGACTCGGGGAGGTCGCAGAAGTACAGCGCCGACGGTTCGCCGGAAGCGGACACGCGCTCCACCACTCCCGTGCCGGCGGTCAGCACTTCGGTCGCAAGGCGACCGGCCTGTCGCCAGGGAGCGACATACCAGATGCTCAGCACGGCGGCGCCGAGCAGAATCCCGCCCGCGGGCGCGAGCCCGCGCCAGGCCGTCCCCCGCCCCGCGCACACATCGCCGAACAGCCACGCGAGCCCGATGGTGGGAAGGTAGGCGAAGCGGCCGCCGGAGAGGTCGCCGGAGGTGGCGGCCGAGATGGTCCACACCGGGATGGCCATGATGAACACATACCCGAGCCAGAGCCACAGCCGGCGGCCGGGGACGTAGGTGAGCCCGGCTATCACCCAGAGGACCGCGGCCGCCATCGGCAGCATTGCCGCGCACCAGAGCCACAGGCCCAGCGCGCGAAGGAACAGGGGGCGGTGGACCGGGAAGAGGAAGTCCCCCATCTGGCGGAGCGGCGCGGAGGGGAAGACCGTGTTCCAGAAGGTGAGGGTGGTGGGATATGTCGGCAGTCCCCCCATCGACAGCACGCGCCACATGAGATACGTCCCCAGCACGAGGCCGAAGGCGCCCACTGCGACGGCGGTGCGCAGTCGCGCTCTGGGCGGAGGGAGCAGGGCGAGGCGCAGCAGCACGAAGCCGGGCAGCGCGAGGGCCGCCTCCTTGCTCAGCAGCGCCATGGCGAATGCCGCCAAAGCCCCGAGCAAAGCGACTCCTCCTCGCCTCGGCGTGGTCGACGCAGCGTACGCCTCCAGCGAGAGCAGCGACACCAAGCAGAAGGCGGTGCAGAGCAGGTCGGAGCTGCACGACGCCCAGGCGACCGGCTCCACGTGGAGCGGGTGGAGCGCGAAGAGGAGAGCGGCCAGCAGGCCGCCATAGGCGCTGTTGAGGAGGCGGCGGCCGAGGGCGTACACGAGCAGCGAGTTCGCGGCATGGAGCAGCAGATTGAGCGCGTGGTAGCCGAGGGGAGCGCCCTGCCACATGTTCCCGCCCAGCCACCACAGGAAAAGAGTCGCCGGGCGCCGGAAGGTGACGAAGGCGTTGGAGCGGAGCGCATCGAGCGCAGCGGGCGCCTGGCGAGCCGCGTAGGCGAGGCCGAAGTCGTCGGAGAGAAAGCCGATGGTGAGGGTGTGGAGATAGGGGAGGACGGCACCCAGGACGACTGCTGCAGCGATTCCTGCGGTGGGGAGACGCCATTTCTCCGCGGCGCGGCGCAGCCCCGGCCGAAAGCCCCCGAGAGCGCGGGCGACTCCGGCGGCGATGAGCAGCAGAAGCTGGAGCACCTGATAGCTCCGCGCAAGGGGCAGAGACGGATCGACGATGCGGCGCACGACCACGAGCACGCCGAGCACGAGCGCCGCCGCGGCCAAGCCGAGGCCCCACCCCATCCGCGGCGAGCCCCCGGGCAGTCCGCGGTCCGCCTCCTCCCCGTCCCTCTCGCGCGCTCGCGATCTCGTTCCTCTCATCTCGCCCCGTCTCGACGCGAAGCTCTCGAGGCCGCACCCGCGGCCCGCCCCGCGATGATCCGCGCCTCCATCGCGGCCCGCGCTGCGGAGGCGGAGCCGCACGCGACGAGCCCCGCGCCCAGCGACACGCGCGCGGCCTCACGGAACAGCGTCCCCGCCGCGCCTCGCCACAGCCCCTCCACCTCCGCGGGCGGAAGACCCGCCCGCTGCGCCGCAGTCGCGTGCAAGACCCTCGCCGCGAGATGACACGGCCGCAGGCGCACTGCCGCCTCGAACCCCGCGCAGGCGCCGCTCGCATCGCCCGCGGCCAGACGCGCCAGCCCGAGCGCGAGGTGTGCCGCGGGCACTCCCCGCGCCAGCTCCACGCCTCGCTCCGCCTCCACCGCGGCCGCAAGCGGCTCACCCCGCGCCAGCAGCAGGCCCGCCAGCCGCACCTGGTTCATGCCGTTCGTCGGCTCCAGCTCCGCCGCGCGCCGCACCCAGGGGATCGCGCCCTCCCCGTCGCCCAGTTGCGCGAGCACCGCGGCGAGCTTCCGCGCCCCCTCGCCGTCGCGAGGCGCGATCTCCATCGCCGCGCGCAGCTCGCGGGCGGCCTCCTCGAGATGCCCGCTCGCCGTGAGCTGCATCGCCAGCTCCCGCCGCACCATCAGGTTATCCGGGGCCAGCTCCAGGGCCTCCTCCAGCGCGGCGCGCGCTTCCTCCTCTCTCCCCGCGTTGAAGAGAGTCTGCGCGCCTGCGGCAGTGCGGTTGCACACGACCATCACGCGCTGGCGGTAGCGATCGATGACGACCGCAGCCGATATCGCGGACGCTGCGAGCACGCAGGCCATCAGGCAGTAGTGCAGCGCGCGGCGCCTCATTCCGACGTGCTCCCCGACCGCGCCGGCGGCAAGCATCCGGCCCGTACCACGGTCATCTGCGACGATTTCTCCTCCCACGCCGCGAGGTACTCGCCCTCCTGCAGGACCCAGTGGTCGATCACCTCGGGGTGCACCTTCTCCACATCGGGGCGCTCGGAGACGAGGCGAATCGGCAGCGCCCGCCCCCGGTCTAGGTTCAGCGCCTGTGGGAAGCAGTTGCTGAACACCGGCGCCCCGCGGTGGCTCTCCGGCAGGTCCTTCACGAAGAGCACGGGGTCGCCCTTCGATGCGGGCAGTTGCTCTATCAGGCTCCGGCCTTCGGCCACTACCTGTGACGACAGCTCGCCCGCCTCCCTCCACGGGGTCACGTACCACACGGTGAGCGCGGCCGCGCCCGCGACGATCATCGCTGCCACCGCCCCGCTCCTGCGCCATCCCGCCCCCCGGCCGGCGCACACATCGCCGAACAGCCACGCCAGCCCGACCGTCGGCAGGTAGCTCAGCCGCGACCATTCCAGGAAGCCGGAGGCGGCCGACAGGAACAGCCACGTCGGCGTCGCCATGATGAACACGTAGCCCAGCCAGAGCCACAGCCGCCGCGCCGGCACGCCCTCCAGGCCCCGCACCCACCAGAGCGCGCCCGCGCCCATCGCGGCGAGCCCTACCCACCACAGCGATGGCCCCAACTGCTCCGCGAACAGCGACCGGTGCACCGGAAACAAGAAGTCGCCGATCATCAGCAGCGGCGCGGAGGGGAAGGCCGTGTTCCACCACGTCAGCGGCAGCCGGTAGCCCCCTAAACCACCGAACACCGCCAGCCGCCAGGCCAGGTATCCCGCGAGCACCATCGCGTAGGCCCCACCCAGCCGCAGCACGCGTCGCCTCACATCGCCGCTCGGAAGCAGCGCCGCCCGCAGCACCACGAACCCTGGAAGCGCGAGCGCGGCCTCCTTGCTGAGCAGCGCGAGCAGAAACGCGAGCAGCGCCGCGGCGAGCGTTCCCACGTGCCGGCCCTGCGAACCGCGCGCCAGGTGCGCCTCCAGGAGCGCCAGCGACGCGAGCGCGAACCCGGTGCACAGGAGGTCGGAGCTGCAGCACACCCACGTCACCGGCTCGACGTGGATTGGATGCACCGCGAACAGCAGGCCCGCGAACAGCGCGCCGTAGCTGCTCCCGATCAGCCGCCGCGCGACCGCGTACACGAGGATCGCATTCGCCCCATGGAGCATGATGCTCAGCACGTGGTATCCCAGCGGCGCGCCGGACCACAGCTTCGCGCCCAGCCACCACACGAGCATTGTCAGCGGCCGGTAGAAGGTGACGAACGCCCCCGAGCCCAGCGCGTCGAGCGGGCCTCCCGCCTGCTCTGCCGCATACGCCAGCCCATAGTCGTCGGAGAGGAAGCCGACGGCGAGGGTGTGCACGTACGGCGCCGCCGCGGCCAGAAAGACGATGGGCAGCGCCGCGGCCCTCGGCCAACGGAAGCGCCCGGCCTCCGAGGCCGTGCGGGGGCCGACGAGGGCCCGTCCGGCGACCGCGGCGATGACCAGGCACAGCGCCATCGCCTGATAGCTCCACGTGATCGGCTCGCGGGGATCGACGACGCGTCGCACGTACACCACAAGGCCCAAGACGATGGCCGCCGCGACGGTCGCCGTCAGCCCATCCGCCCGCCGCATACCGGGCCCCTTACTGGAGACGGAGCAGTCTCTTCGCGTTGCCACAGAGGATGAGATCGCGCTCCGAATCGGTGAAATGACACAGCTCGATCTGCTTCAGCGGAATGGCCGGATGGGCCGCGCACGCGTCGCTTCCGAACAGCACCTTCTCCGGCCCGCAGATCTCCACCGCCATCCTGATCCACCCGTGATCGAAGACCCGCGCGGTATCCAGATAGAGATTCGGGACGCGCCTCGCCTCCACCGCGCACAGCTTCACGAACCCCGGCCAGTACGGGCCGAACCCGCCCATGTGCCCCATGATGATCGGGACCTTCGGGTAGTCCCCTGCCAGCCGCGCGAATGAGTCGATCACGTCTATCTCCGGCCTCGTGTGCAGCAGCAAGCACGCCTCGAACTCGGTGAGAAGCTGCATGAGCCGGCGCGTCGGCCACCCGTCTCCCTGCCACGGATGCACTTTCACGCCGCGGAAGCCATAGTCGCTCAGCGCGCGGCGCACCTGCTCCAGCGCACGCTCCTCGCGGTGTAGGTTCGCCCGCGCGTACCCGATGAGCCGGTCCGGATGCGCGGTCGCGGCCCGGCGTATCTCCTCGATCCCGAACTCGTAGTCATCGTAGGTCACCGGCATCGCGCAGGCCTTGTCGATACCGGCCTCCTCCATCTGCGCGAGCAGCAGCTCCAGGGACTGGTCCACCTGGAAGGTGTCCTCGAACTTCTCACCCAGCCCGATGTGTGTGTGGGTGTCGATGATCATGCGCTCGCTCCGCTCCATCGCCCGCTCTTCGCCCCCGCGGGCTGGGCGTCCTGCCCCGCCCCGGTAGAGGAAGAGGAAAGCCGGCGGGCGGCGAAACGGGATGCGGTCGGCGCGCGAGGTCGAACGCTGTGGGAGGTCGCCGGATGCAGGTAAGCGAATCCATCTACATCGTCGCCGGAGGGGGCAACGGACTGGGCATCACCGAGGCCTTCGACTCGACGGTCTACTTGCTGGACCTCGGCTCCGAGCTGGCGCTCGTCGACGCGGGGTGTGGCATCGACCCAGTGCCGACGGTCGAGAACATCGAGCGCCACGGCTTGGACTGCGGGCGCATCACGCACATGCTGCTCACTCACTGCCACGCCGACCACGCGGGGGCGGCCGCGTTCTGGCGCGAGCGCACCGGCGCAAAGGTCGCGGCCTCCGACGCGGAGGCCGGCTTCCTGGAGTCCGCCGACGAGCAGGAACTCGGTCTGGTCCGCGCCCGCGCCGACGGCTCCTATCCACCCGACTACGAGCTGCGCGCGTGCCCCGTGGACATCCGGCTCGCGCACGAGCAGCAGATCGCGGTCGGCGGCGCGCGGTTCACCGCGCTCAACGTCCCCGGGCACAGCCGCGGCTCCATCTGCTACCTCGCCGAGATCGACGGCCGCCGCTGCCTCTTCAGCGGCGATGTGGTGTTCTGCGGTGGGTGGATCAGCTTGCTGAACTGCCCGGGAAGCTCGCTCGAAGACTACGGGCGATATATCTCGCGGCTGGCGGGCCTGGAGGTCGACGCGCTGCTGCCGGGGCACTACGGCTTCACGCTGGGGATGGGGCAGAAGCACATCGACATCGCGATTGCCGGGCTGCAAGGGCTCTGGCCGCCGCCGCGAATGCTGTGAGGGGAGGTCTCGAATGGCTCGCCTGCTAACCGTGCTCTGCACTCCTCGCACCGAGGGATACACCGCATCGCTCTGGCGCGCGGCGACCGATGCCGCGGCACAGGTGGAGGGCGTCGCGGTGGACGCGGTGTGCCTGAAGGATTTCTCGCTGACGCCGTGCCAGAGCTGCTATGCATGCATCAGAGGCGAGACACACGTCTGCTCGCTGCCCGACGATATGGGCCGCAATGGCCGGGGTCGGCTCTTCGCGCGCATCGCGGAGGCGAACGCGCTGCTCGTGGTGGAGCCCGTCCACTTCTGGGGCAACACGGCGACCGCGCACATCTTCGTCGAGCGCCTCTACCCGTTCGCCTGGAGCGGCCGGCTCGACGGGATGCCGTTCGGTTCCATAAGCTGCGCGGGGAACCAGGGCATGCACCACCTGGCG
>Ga0180437_10002373_pt1 | contig 30213 bp, 19 predicted proteins | sample SS_ome_4_FD_132410 | JGI IMG/M metagenome (GOLD analysis project Ga0180437, IMG submission 132410) | Hypersaline lake sediment archaeal communities from the Salton Sea, California, USA - SS_3_D_1 metaG | ecosystem: Environmental > Aquatic > Non-marine Saline and Alkaline > Hypersaline >...
ATCGCCGGCTGGCAAGGAGGCCGAAGCAGGCGATTCCCCTGCGAATCGCCGATGCAGGCCGACGCAGACCAGCGGGCGATGTAGCCGCCCGAAGCCAGCCACGGGTTTTCAGACAGAGCCTGGATTGCGGAGGCCGTGGCGGAAGCGGACGGGGCGTGTCCTCGGGCATTGAGCGAAAGGGGCCACGGATGGCCAAAAGCACTACGAAAAAGGCCCGCGCGGCTGGGAAAGCGGCAAAGAAGAGGGCTTCTGCGAAGAAGCCGACCCCCACCCGCAAGGCCGCGCCGGCGAGGAAGGCGGGGGGGAAGAAGAAGGCTGCCAAGGCCGCGAAGAGAGTCGCTTCGAAGAAGGCGGGGAAGAAGACCGGGAAGAAGGCCAGGAAGAAGGCGCCAAGCGCCAGGGCCCGGCGCGGGTCGAGGGCGAAGCCCACCGAGCCGATCCCCACCGCGGAAGAGACGGCCACTGCTCCGGTCGCCAAGCCGAAGCCGCGCTACGCGACGGCCGAGTCGATGGCGCAGGCGCAGCGGAGCATCTCCGTCAGCGAGTTCTTCGCGAAGAACCGTCACTTGCTGGGCTTCGACAACCCACGGAAGGCGCTGCTGACGACGGTGAAGGAGGCGGTGGACAACGCCCTCGACGCCTGCGAGGAAGCGGGCATCGTCCCGGTCATCGAGATCCGCATCGAGCAGGTCTCTGATACGCACTTTCGCGTGACGGTCCAGGACAACGGGCCGGGCATCGTCAAGAAGCAGATCCCGAACATCTTCGGAAAGCTGCTGTACGGCAGCAAGTTTCACCGGCTGCGGATGAGCCGGGGCCAGCAGGGCATCGGCATCTCGGCGGCGGGGATGTACGGCGTGCTGACCACGGGCGTGCCGGTGAAGATCACCTCGCGGACGGGCCCCCGGGCGGCCGCCCACTTCTACCAACTCCAGATCGACACGCGGAAGAACCGCCCGGACGTCATCCGCGACGACGTGGTGGAGTGGGACGCCCGCCACGGGACGCGCGTCCAGATCGAGCTGGAGGCCCGCTACCAGCGGGGGCGGCAGAGCGTGGACGACTACCTGGAGCAGACGGCCATCGCGAACCCGCACGTGACGCTGGTCTACCACGCCCCCGACGGGCGGACCGACGAGTACAAGTCGTCGATCAACGCCCTTCCGCCGATCCCGAAGGCGATCCGCCCGCATCCGTACGGCATCGAGCTGGGCGTGCTGATGAAGATGCTGTCGGAGACGAAGTGCCGCACGAGTCAGCAGTTTCTCATGCGGGAGTTCTCCCGCGTCTCGCCTCGGGTGGCCCGGGAGATCCTCGAGCGGGCGGCCGTCCGCCCAAAGGCGAAGCCGAACCGGTTGAGCAACGATTCAGCCAAGGCCGTCTACGCCGCCATCCAGGAGACGAAGATCATGGCCCCGGCGACCGACTGCGTCGTGCCGATCGGCCAGGAGAAGCTGATCAGCGGGCTCAAGCACGTGGTGGACGCGGCGTTCTACGTGGCCACGACGCGCAGCCCGGCGGTCTATCGGGGCAACCCGTTTATCATCGAGGCGGCGTTGGCGTACGGGCGGCCCGAGAGGGAGGCCGACCCGCCCGCGGAAGGCGCCGAGGCGCCGAAGCCCGCGGCGAAAGGCAAGAAGGGCGGCAACGGCGGCGGCGGCGAGCAGCAGTTGGCCAAGCTGATCCGCTTTGCCAACCGCGTGCCGCTTCAGTACCAGCAGTCCGGCTGCGCGACGTACAAGTCGGTGGTCGGTCTGAACTGGAAGTCGTATGGGCTGGCGCAGGGCCGAGGCGCGCTGCCGACCGGGCCGCTGACCGTGGTGATCCACATGGCCTCGGTGTGGGTGCCGTTCACGAGCGAGTCGAAGGAGGCGATCGCGTCGTACCCGGAGATCCTGAAGGAGGTGCGGCTGGCGCTACAGGAGTGCGGCCGGAAGCTGGGCCTGCACATCCGCAAGACCGTCCGCCGCAAGCAGGAACTCCAGAAGCGCAGCTACATCGAGAAGTACATCCCCGCCATCGGCGAGGCGTTGCGGGACATCCTCGACCTGAAGCCGCGGCAGGTCACTCGCGTCTGCGGCAACCTGAAGGACGTCCTGGAGCGAAGCAGGAAGTTCTGACCTCCCCGTCGCCCACGTACACGCCGACGCCCGGCAGGGCCTCGATGGGCTGTCGCCCCGCGAAACCGGCGTCCAGGTCGTGCCAGTGGGCCACTCGATCCTCTCCGTGCCGCCAGCACAGGTAGATCTGCCGGCCGCCGGCGATGCACGCGAAGTCCACCACCCCCGTCTCCCAGTCCTTCAGCTCGACGCCCACGTCGTCCAGCTCGGCCAGGCACGACCGCAGCCGCCCCGCCGAACGGAGCAGCGCCAGCTTCGTCTGCTCGCAGCAGTCCGACGCACACGACGCCTCGGCGGCCTCCAACGCCTCCTGCGAATCCACCAGCCGGGCATACTCACTGACCACGTCCGCCACGATCCGGCGAACCAACACCAGCGCCCGGTCCGCCTCGGCGGGCGAGAAGAACCGCTTGGCCGGCCGGCTTTCCCGAACGTCCATCACGTCGCCATGCACTGAACACATCGGGCAACTCCCGTCGCTTCGTCCGATGGGTGGACACGTATCCGCCCGCCGACGTCGGGCCCAACCAGCCCGGGCAGGCTCGTCTGTTATCGGCCAGACCGGGCGCAGAACATAAAAGAACGTGCCGAAGGCGGGCGGACGCGTATGCTGGAGGCATGTTCGGCCTGCTCAACATCAACAAGCCCGTCGGGCCCACCAGCCACGACGTCGTCGCCGCCGCGCGGAGGCGGCTCGGGCGGGGCGTGAAGGTCGGCCACGCCGGCACGCTCGACCCGTTCGCTGACGGCGTGCTCGTGCTGTGCGTCGGGGCGGCGACGCGGCTGGCCGGCTATGTCCAGGCCCGGCCGAAACGCTACCTCGCCACCGTCCGCCTCGGCGCCACGTCGAGCACGGACGACAGCGAAGGAGAGATCACGGCCGCCGACGCTGCCTCCCCCCCCGCCGCTTCCGCCGTCGAGGAGGTGTTGCGGGAGTTCGTGGGCACGATCGAGCAGATCCCGCCGGCCCACTCGGCCGTCCACGTCGGCGGCCGACGCGCCTACCAGCTCGCCCGTGCCGGCGAGCAGCTCGACCTGCCCCCGCGAACCGTCACGGTCCACTCGATCGAGCTGATGAGCTACGACTACCCGCTGCTGGCGGTCGAGGTGGCCTGCGGCACGGGGACGTACATCCGTGCCATCGCCCGCGACGTCGGCGAGGCGATCGGCGTCGGCGGCTATTGCGAGCGGCTCACCCGTACGGCCGTCGGGGCGTTCGGCATCGAAGAGGCGATCCGGCCGGACCAACTCGACCCCGCCGAGCACCTCCTGCCGCCAACGCTGGCCCTGGAGCACCTGCCGCGCATCGAAGCCGGACCCGACTGGCTCGGGAGGATCGCCAACGGCAGCCGAGTCGCCCTGCACGCCCCGCACGCGCCGGGCGAAGTCGCCGTCCTGGCCCCCACCGGCCAACTGATCGCCCTCGCCACCGTTGCCCCCGACGGTAGAACGCTCCGGCCGGTGAAGGTGTTCATCTCGAGCGCGTGAGACACACATGGCGTGGCAAGGGCTCCCGGACAAGCGCCTCCAGCCTGAAAGGCCGGCGGCCATCAGCCCGGGACGACGCCCTCGAAGATGAAAACTGAAGACCTGACCCCATCCTCCTGTTTCCACATGTTTCCCGCATGTTCCCCGTGTTTCCCGTGTTTCCCGGGAATCACTTCGACGCCAGGTACCCCCCGATGATACCGAGGATAGGCTTCAACTTCTTGGCCGTCGGGTCGATCTCCACGCCGAAGGTTTCCAGCGCCGTCGCGCCCAGCAACAGCAGCGAGCCGGGCGGCGCGAAGATCACGGGGCACGTCATCGTCTCGCCGAGTTCGGGCAACGAGATCCGCGCCTCGCCAAGAAGCCGGCGATCTCGCCGACCGTCGGCCAGGATCAACTCCCGAGTGTGGAGCGGCTCGATCCCGATCTCCATCAAGCGATCCTCGGGAACGAAGGTGTACAGTGCCCCCGTGTCGACCCAGAAGTCCTCTTCGAACGAGCGATCCGGGTCGGCGGGGTTGGCCACCTTCGCCCTGACTTGAAACATGCCCATATTCACACGCTCGTCTTCATTATACGGCGCGGCTCCCGATACGGCTATACGGTGTACTCCCCCTTGTGCCTCGGCTCGGTCAGGTCGATCCACTTCTGTTCGGGCTTTGCCACGGCGTACCAGCCTCGGGCCATGTACAGCGCGTCGAGGACGGCGATGGCGACCATCGCTTCGGCGACGGGGTAGATCCGCGGCAGAATGGTGATGTCGCGGCGGGTGATGGCCTCGAGCTTCTTCTCCTCCATCGTCATCATGTCGACGGTGTCCTGCTCCTTGGAGATCGTCGGGGTGGCCTTGACGCCCATCGTCATGACGATGTCCTCGCCGATGCTCATCCCGCCCAGGAAGCCCCCGCAGTGGTTCGTGTGGAAGCGGATCTTCCCGTCCTCGAGAAGCGGCTGATCGTTCCACTCGCTGCCGAGCAGGTCCGACGCCTTCATGCCCGCGCCGAACTCCAGCGCGGTCATCGCCCCGATGCTGCACAGCCCGTGGGCGATCGTGGCTTTCAGCTTGTCGAAGACCGGCTCGCCGAGGCCCGCCGGCACGCCGCGCGCGACGATCTCGATCTTCCCCCCGGCCGTGTCGCCCGCGTCGCGGACCTCCAACAGGTCCGCGATCATCTTGTCCGTCACGTCCGGATCGCAGCAGTTCAGGTCGTTCTTGCGGTAGTTGGCCTTCATCTGTTCGAACGTCATCGTCCCGTCGGTGATGCACCGCCCGCGAATGCCGTGCGACTCGATGACGTGGCTGAGGATCTCGACGCCCTCGCGCGCGAGGATCTGCTTGGCGACGGCCCCGCCGGCGACGCGGACGCACGTCTCGCGCCCGCTGGCCCGCCCGGCCCCGCACCAATCGCCGTACTGCCCGTACCGGAAGAAGAACGGCAGCTCGGCGTGGCCGGGGCGAATGACGTCCTTCGCCTGTCGATACTGGTCGATGTGAATGTCCTGCGTGTCGACGTTGCGGATCAGCAGCCCGACCGGCGCGCCCGTCGTGTGACCCTCGAACATCCCGCTGACGACCTCCACGCGATCGGTCTCCAGCCGTGGGGAGTCGATCTTGCTCTGGCCCGGACGGCGCTTGTCCAACTCTGTCTGGATCTGCGCCACGTCCAGCTCGATGCCCGCCGGCACGCCGTTGACGATGGCAAACAACGCCCCGCCGTAGCCCGACGCTTCCGCCGTCTGATGCCATCCGTACGATTCGCCACAGGTCGTCACCTGAAACACGCGCCCAAATGTGTTACCCAGCACTTGCTCTCTCCTTCGACAGGGGTCTATCTTGTCTCGGCCGTCCGGCCGTCTCGCAGCATCTGCTGTTCGCTCATTCCTTTTTCATGTCGCAGCCGACAGACTGCATCTCGCCCACGAAGCCCGGGAACGTCTTCTTCACGCACTCGACGTTCGAGATCACCGTCGTCCCGTCGGCCGAAAGCCCCGCCACGGCGAGGGTCATCACCATCCGATGGTCGGACCGGCTGTCGAGCCTGGCCCCACGGAGGGCCCGACCCCCGTGGATCACCAGCCCGTCGGGCCGCTCCTGGACGTCGGCGCCCATCGCCGAGAGGGCTCTCTGCATCTCCGCGATCCGGTCGCATTCCTTGTGCCGGCAGACCTCGGCGTTCGTCAGGACGGTCCGGCCCTCGGCCAGCGCGCCGACGACCGCCAGGAGCATGAACTGGTCGATGAAATCATTGCAGTCGACCTCGCAGCCCGTCAGACGGCTCGATCGGGCCGCGACGTGGTCCTCGGCGATCTCGATGTCGGCGCCCATCTTGCGGAGGACGTCGACGACCGCCTTGTCGCCCTGGCTGTCGGCGAAGTTCATCCCGGGGATGCGGACCTCGCTGTCCTCGCTGAGCACGGCCGCGACGATCGGGTACAGCGCCGCCGACCAGTCCAGCGGGATCTTCACCTCGAAGCCGTCCCACCGGCTTCGGCCCCGAACGCGGTAGTGGCAGAAATCCTGGTTGCTGAAGTCGATCCCGCAGCGGGCCAGCCAGTCGAGCGTCACGCCCACCCAGGGCTTCTCGCCGGGGCGGCGGACCATCAGTTCCGTGGGCGCGTCGGCCAGCGAGGCGGCGATCAGCAGCGCGGAGACCGGCTGGGAGTCGATCCCGTCGATCTCGGCCCGCCCGCCTTTCAGGCGCCCGCGGACGACCACCGGAGCGTGCCCGTCGCCCTTGGTCGACGCCGCCCAGGCGCCCAGCCCGTTCAGCGCGTCGATCAGCGGCTGGCAGAGGCGGATGTGGCGGAGCGACTCGTCGCCCGTCAGGACCGTGTAGCCCGGGCAGCAGGCCGCCAGGCCCATGAAGAACCGCAGGATGATCCCGCTGTTGCCGCAGTCGATCACGTCGTCGGGCGTGGCCAGCTCCCCGCCCGTGCCGACGATCTCCCAGACCTGGTTGGCCTTGGGGTTGACCTCCGCGCCGAACATCTCCAGCGCCTCGATGCCCCGCATCCAGTCGTTGGAGACGGCCGGCGCGACGATGCGGCTGTTGCCCTCGGCCAGCGCGGCCATGATCAGCGCGCGGAACGAGTGGCTCTTGTTCGGAGGGATCACCACGCTCCCTCGCAGGTTTGGCGATTTGCCTACCACCAAGTCCATATCTCTGACCTTAGAGCGCCCCGTATAGTAACGGCAGACCGCCGCTGCTGCAAGGGGCATGAGGCGCGTCGCGTTCGCGGGCTCGTGGTGTGGTTGCCGCCGCGCGGCGACCCCACGGCCCGCGCGAAGCCGACCTCGACGGGCTGTCAGCTACGGCTGCCGCTCGGGCGCGGCGCCGGCCTCGTGAAGGCCGACAGCCTCCACCGTGACTTGGCCGGCCGGCTTCCCCTCGACCTGCATCAGCCTGTCGGGCGGCGTCTTCGGCAGGCGGCCGCGGAGGGCCACCTTGCGCACGTCCTTCATTCGCAGCATCGGCGCCGCGCCGGCGGCGAGCGGGGCGTGCAGGCCGTCGATGACCACGCCTTCGGCGTCTTCGAAGATCATCGCATGGCGCAGATCCGCCTTGTCGGTCGTCAGGGCCAGCTTGCGAAACGTCAGCCCGCGGACGTGGCGGCAGTAGAAGCCGAACGCCGGCAGCGTGCCGAACATCGTGCTCTCCGGGTAGCTCTTGCCTTTCTCGGCCACCTTTCGATCGGCGTCCTTCCGCTCGCCGCCGCCGTCGAAGCCCAGGCGCACGTTCTCCAGCACCACGTCCTCGATCCAGTGCCCCGGCAGGCCCGTGATCGAGCAGCCGATCTGTGACGTCTTCCGCGCCGTGATGTTGCTCAGCCGAACCTTCCGGAGCGTGCCGACGCCGGGTTTGGCGCCCTTGACGTACGGCCGCGCCCGGTTGCCCAGCCGAAGGAAGATCGCCACCGAGACGCCCTCGATGTCCACGTCGCTGACCGAGACGTTCTCCATCCGCCCGCCATCGACGATCTCCAGCGCGATCCCCGCCAGCCCGCGCTGCCGGCCGTAGATCCTCCACGACCTGCGCGGCGAGAACACCTTGCACTTCGAGATGCTGATGTCCACGAACCCCCCGCCGGACTCGGTGCCCATCTTCAGCGCGTTGCAGTGGCTGCTGACGGTGCAGTCGGTGATCTTCACGTTGCGGCAGGGCGTGTTGGACAGGCTCTTCAGGACGATGCCGTCATCGTCGGAGTCGACCCGGCAGCCGGTGATCGTCACGTCGCGGCAGCTGTCGACGTTCAGCCCGTCGTTGTTGAAGGCCACGTGGTTGAACACGTCGATGTTGCGGATGGTCAGCCCGCGGCAGAGGCGGTAGTGCTGCATCCACCCGCCGGCGCTGTGCAGGCGGACGCCCTCGACGAGCACGTTGCGGCAGTTGACCAGGTAGATGCACTTGGCGCGGGGCTTGCTCTTGTCCCGGAAGGCCGACCCGCTCCCGTCGATCGTGCCCGCCCCGCGGATCGCCACGTCGCGGAGGCCCTCGCCGGAGATCAGGTGACAGAAGCTCACCTTCCCCTTCGGGTCCTCGACGGGCGGCAGGTAGTAGTCCTTCAGATCGCGGCTGCCCCGGATCGCCGCGCCCTCATCCAGCAGCAATTTCACGCCGCTTCGCAGCCGCACCGCGCCGCTGCGGTACGTGCCCTTCGGGAAACGAACCGTCCCGCGGCCGCCGGCGGCACAGGCGTCGATCGCCTTCTGGATCGCCCCCGTGCACAGCACCTTGCCGGACGCGTCGGCGCCGTGGTCGGTGACGTCGAAGACCCTCTCCGCCGCCGACGCCGCTGCCCCCGCCCACGGCACGCCCGCCGCCAAGCCGATCCAGACCACCCGGACGATCGCGCTCATCTGTCGCCTCCCTCTGATGCTTCCCGTGATCGCACTCGACCCAGACGCTACGCCGACCGACTCGACACGTCAAGCTGCCGCCCCCCTGCCGGCCGCGACGCCCGACCGGAACTTGTTTCTGTAGCGAAGCACGTCACCGCGGCGGTAAGCTACCGAGCAGACCACGCAGACAATGAGGAGAACGCAACGCCATGCCACGTATCACACGACGCCGGCTGCTTCGGACAATCGCCGCTGCCGCCCCCACAGGGGCCCTGCTGGTGCGCGCAGGGCGCGCCGCCCAGAAGGCCGGGCCCGACAAGGGACCGAACCTGCTGTTCGTCTTCGCCGACCAGATGCGCGGGCAGGCGTTGGGATTCCTGGCCGAAGACCCCGTCCTGACGCCGAACCTTGATCGCTTCGCCGGCCGGTCCCTCGTCCTGCCACAGGCGGTCAGCAACTACCCCGTGTGCAGCCCGTACCGCGCGATGCTGATGACGGGCCGCTGGCCGCACGCGAACAAGGTGCTGAGCAACTGCAACTCCCGCTCCGCCCCGTACGGCAATGAGCTCCAGGTGTCCGACCGCTGCTGGTCCGACGTGCTGAAGGACAAGGGGTACAGTCTCGGCTATATCGGCAAATGGCACCTCGATGCGCCCCGTCGGCCTTTCGTCAAGAGCTACAACAACTCCGAGAAGTTCGCGTGGAACGAGTGGTGCTCGCCCGACCGGAGGCACGGGTTCGACTTCTGGTACGCCTACGGCACGTTCGACCATCACAACAGCCCGGAGTACTGGTCGACGAACATGAAGCGTCACGAGCGCGTCAAGGCCCGCCAGTGGGGCCCCGAGCACGAGGCGGACCTCGCCATCCGATACATTCGCAACGAGGGCGGCAAGTATCGCAAGGCGGGCCGGCCCTTCGCGCTGGTCGTGTCGATGAACCCACCCCACACGCCCTACAACCAAGTGCCGCAGAAGTACGTCGACCGGTACGAAGGCAAGACGTACAAGGATCTGTTGAACCGCCCCAACGTGGACCTTTCGTCCGACGCCAGAGCGGTCAAGGTGGCCAAGAGCCAGATCAGGAACTACTTCGCGATGGTCTCCGGGGTCGACGAGCAGTTCGGGCGGATCGTCGAGGCTCTCGATCAGCAGGGGCTGGCGAAGGACACGATCGTCGTGTTCACCGCCGACCACGGCAACTGCATCGGCAGCCACAACTGGGCGACCAAGAACGTCCACTGGGAAGAGTCCATGCGCGTGCCCTTCCTGATCCGCTGGCCCGGGCGGATCAAGCCGCGACACGACGGCCTGCGGATCTCCACGCCCGACATCTACCCGACGCTGATGGATCTGATGGGCTTCCGTGCCGACGTGCCCGCCGCGGTTGCCGGCGTCAGCCACGCCTCGCTGATGCTGACCGGCAGAGGCCCGCGGCCGGCGTCGCAGCCGTACATGTGGGTGCCCCCCGGCAAGCCCGCCCTCGGCCGCCGCGGCGTGCGAACCGCCCGATACACGCTCGTGATCACCAAGGCCGAAGGCACGGGCGACCAGACCGTCCTGCACGACAACGTCGCCGACCCGTACCAACTGAAGAACATCGCCGCCGATCGCCCGGACGTCGTCAGGAAGCTCACCGAGACCGAGCTGATCCCCTGGCTCAAACGCACCGGCGACCCGTGGCTGAAGACGTGACGAGCGATACCTTCCTCGGCGGCCGGGCGTTTCACGTACAGCCACACTTCGTTGCCCGAGCCGGACCTTCCGGCCCGTCAGACGAGCCGGATTCGCCAAACACTGAGACGCCAAGGACCCTATCGAGGAGGCATCGCCGTGAATCGATCCTCGCAGACCCCGTCACAGCCCGGCCCGGGCGCCGCAAGGGCCGTGGCCGTCGGCGCCGCCGCATCCGTCCTGGCCGCCCGGGAAGCGGCCGGCGCCGAACTCGACGCCTTGCTGGAGAAGATCCCGCCGAAGCACGCCGACGAGGCCGTCGCGATCTGCCGGCAGCTCGCCGCCGGCGGGCCGGACACGGTCGAGAAACTCGTCAAGGCCGTCGGCAACGAGTTCGGCTCGCAAGAGGGCGTCAAGGCGAAGTACGCCCTGCACGCCCTGGTTGTATGGTCCGCCCGGCCGGGGGCCGACGAGCATCGGAAGATGGTCGCCTCGGCGCTGGCAGGGCAGCTCGCGGCCGACCACTCGTCGGAGTTGAAGGCCTTCATCGTCCGCCATCTCCAGTGGTGCGGGCGGGCCGAAGACGTGCCGGCGCTGGCGGGGCTGCTGGGCGACGACCGGCTGTGCGAGCCGGCGACGCAGGCGCTGCTCGCCCTCGGCGGGAAGGCGGCGACCGACGCACTGCGGGGCGCCTTGCCGAAGGCAAGGGGCAAGCGGCGGGCAACGATCCTGAAGGCGTTGGGCCGGCAGCGCGACCCGGCCTCCGTCGCGGCGGCGCGGCGCGAGGTCGGCGTGAAGGACGGCGACCTTCGGCTGGTGGCGTATTACGCATTGGGCAACATCGGCAAGGCCGACGGGATCGGCGCGGCGCTGGAGGCGGCGGGCATGGAGGCGCCCTTCGAGCGCAGCCAGGCCGTCGACGCCGCGCTGCTGCTGGGCCGACGCCTCGCCGAAGGCGGCCAGGCCGACGAGGCGATGGCGGTCTTCCGGAAGCTGCTGGCCGCCGCCGACGGACCGGAGAAGGCCCACGAGCGTTCGGCGGCGCTGCACGAAATGGCGCTGGCGGGGGGGACGAAGGCGGTGGGCGACGTGCTGGCGGCGATGGGGTCGGGGGAGCTTCGGATCAGTGCAGCGGCGGCCCGCACGGCCGTCAAGCTCGCCGCGCTGCTCGCCAAGGACAAGCCGAAGCAGGCCAGGCAGCTCCTGTTGAAGGTCCGCACGTCCACGAGGGAGCAGGCCGTCATCCAGCGGGCGGATTCGCTGCTGGGAGAGCTGGGCTGACCGATCGGCCGGGCCGGGTCGGCGGCCGTCGTGCCGGAGAGGAACCATGCGACACAGAAACACAGAGAGACAGACCATGGCAACGGATCAGATAACCCGAAGGCGGTTCCTGCACGGGGCGGCGGCGACGGCGGCGACGGTGACGATCGTGCCGCGCCACGTCCTGGGCGGCCGCGGCAGGAAGGCGGCCCCGAGCGACACGGTGACGTACGCGGTGATCGGCAACGGACGTCGGAAGGACAGCGGCATCGGCTGCCTCGGCGCCCGGAAGAAGATCGCCGTCTGCGACGTCGACACCAGGCACATCGGCGGCGAGCCGGACAACAAGACGCGCTACACCGACTACCGCAGGCTGCTGGAGCGGAAGGACCTGGACGTCGTCTGCATCGGCACGCCGCCGCACTGGCACGCCCTGCCCTGCATCCACGCCGCCCAGGCCGGCAAGGACATCTTCTGCGAGAAGCCGATGACCAAGTTCATCGCCGAAGGCCGGGCCGTCGCCGACGCCGTCGAGCGATACGGCGTCGTCTTCCAGATCGGCACGTTCAAGCGGTTCAACAGAAGCGGCGACAAGAGCAGCATCGTCAACCACAAGATCATCCGACACGGGCTGATCAAGGACCTGACCGGCGTGGTGCAGACGGCCGGCGCGAAGAACCGCATCGGCAAGACCGCCCTGCCCGAGCAGCCCGTCCCGGACAACCTGGACTACGAGATGTGGCTGGGCCCGGCGCCCTACAAGCCGTACAACACCGCCCGCGTCCACTACAACAACCGCTTCTACTGGGACTACGAGGGGGGCGACCTGACGAACTTCGGCGCCCACAGCTTCGACCCGTTCCAGTGGACCTTTGCGAAGGACCACACCAGCCCCGTCAAGGCCGTGCCGTCCGCGTCCTGGCCGCAGCATCCCGACGCGGTCTGCCAGTACAGTTGGGTCGAGCTGACCTACGCCGACGGGCTGAAGGTCATCATCACCGGCGGCAAAGGCGGGCGGAAGTGGCAGGGCGAGAAGAAGAAGAGCATGCTCAGCGAGGCCGACCTCGACGAGGCCGGCCGGAGGAAGCTCGCCGAGCTGCCCGACCCGCCCCCGCTGGTGCCGTTCGGCCAGGCCGTCCGCACCCGCCAGCAGGCCGGCGGGCACGCGGAAAGCTCCCACCGCGTCTCGACGGCCCTGAACCTGGCCAACATCGCCATTCGCATGGGGCGGACGATCCACTACGATCCGGTCAAAGAGCAGATCATCGGCGACGAAGAGGCCAACCGGTTCGTCAACATCCCCATGCGGGCGCCGTGGCATCTGTAGAACCTGCGGGATGCACGGCCTGTAACCGGGGACGAGAGCGGGGATGAAGGGGATGCAGGAGATGGGACGCAGGGCGCGCAGCTCCATCCCCCGCATCCCCTGCATCCCTGCGAAGTAACAGGCTGTCTAACCGCCGCCCGCGCCCCTCGCCGTCACTTGCTCTGGCTTGCCGGCTGCCCCGGATCGCAGCGGATGTCCGCCAGCGGCGCCCCGTCGGCTGTCAAGATGCGGATGCACGCCCCGCAGCCCAGCGTGTGCTGCGTGATCTTGGCGAGCAACTCGTTCCACCCCTCCTCGAGGTTGGCCGTCGCCTTGTCCTGACGAGGCGTCAGCCCCCGGACGGCGTTGTTGGCGTGGACCAGCTTGCCGTTGATCCACAGCTTGATGCCGTCGTCCGTGCCGATCTCCAGCTTCACCGGCCTGCGCTTCGGCGAGTGGACGCGTGTCCGGATGTACATGATGCAGTGGTTGCCCCCGACCAGCGGGCCGAGGTCCACCTGCCAGCCCAGCGACGCATCCGCCGGATGGGGGGCCGGCCGCCACTTCACGCCCGCCGCGCCCGGCCGCTCGGGGCCGAAGACGACGTCGTAGAGCTGTTGACACTCCTTGCCCTTCTGCCGATACGGTCCGGCGGCCTGCCAGTCGGCGACGTAGCCGACGTACTGGTCGATCGCGGCGAGGGCCTTGCCCGCCTCGGCGCGGACGGAGGGGCTCTTCGCCGTCTTGCGGAATCGGGCGAGCGCCGCCTTCGCCGCGGCGGGATCTCTCGAGGCCAGCGAGGCGGCGATACGGACGCAGGCGGCCTCGGCCTCCGGTCGGATCGCCGCCCGGGCGCAGAGCGACTCGGCCAACCTCAGCGCGTCGGCGTGCGGCACGCCGGCCAGGGCGGCCAGGCCCAGCTTCCGCTCCGCCGGCCGCCACGCCGCGGCCAGACCGGCCGCACACATCTTCAGACGCTGCTCGGGCGGACGGTCGGCCGCTGTGCCCACGACACGCCAGTAGCCCCGCATCGCCAGCACGCGCTGGGCCGGCTCGGCCGCCTCGCGCGCCAACGCCAGCAGGTCCCCCGCCGCCTCCACCCCGGCGGCGTCGGCCAGCGTGCGGATCGCGGCGTCCCGCACGGCCGCGTTGCCGTCGCCCACGCCCGCGCGGAGGGCCCCCAACGCCTCGGCGCCCCCGATCCGCCCGGCCACACGCAGCAGCGCGCAGCGCGCCGGAATGCTCGCCGTCCGGCTCGCCGCCAGGACGGGACGGACCAGCGACTCACGCCGCTTGCTCCGGCCGGCGATCGCGACCAGGGCCTCCTCGATCGCTTCACGATCGGCCGGCGCGCTCGCGGCCGTCAGCAGCCCCAGCAGCTTGGCGACCGCCTCTTCGCCGGCCAGCAGACCCGTCGCCCGGATCGCGGCGGCCCGGACCGACGCGTCGCCGTCGCCGGCCAGCTTCGTCAGCGCCCCCGCCGCCGACGGCTCGCGCCGGGCCGCCAGGGCACCGATCAACTCCACCTTCACCGCCGGCGCCGCCCCGGGCAGATGCTCCACGATCGCCCGCCCCACGTCCCCGCCGCGCAGCCGCGCCAACGCCAGCCGGGCCGACTTCCGCTCGCCGCCTCTCGCGCCCGCAGCCGCCCGCGCCAGCACCGGCACGGCCGAAGCGTCCCCCAGCGCGCGGATCGCGTCCAGCGCCGCGATGCGCACGGCCGGGTCGCCGCTCCTCAAGGCGGCCAGGACCGCCGGCACGGCCGCCGAATCGCCCCGTTGTGCCAGCCCCGCGAGCAACATCACGCCCACCCTCGGCGAGACCTTGTCCAGCAGGGCCGCGAACGTTCGTGTCGCCGCTTCGCCCTTCACCTCGCGGATCAACTGAAGCGAGGCGAGTTCGGCCGGGCGGTCCCCACCGGTCAGCCCCTTCACGACCAGCGCCGTCGCCCCATCCCCGCCGGCCCGCACGAGCCCGCGATACGCCGCCGTGCGAACGTGCGGGCGGTGCTCGGGAGCGCGGAGCCCCTCGTAGATGGCGGAAGCCGCCTTGGCCTCGCCCTCGGCCCGCAGCCGGTCGGCGCAGAGCAGCAGCGCGTCGATCGCCGCGTCGCGCACGGCCGGCCGGCCCGAAGAGATCGCCGCCTTCAGCGCGGCAGCCGCCTTGGCGCCGCCGATCTTCCCCAGCGCCGTCGCGGCAGCCGTGGCGATCATCGCGTCGCCGTCGCCCAACAGCTTCGCCAACTCGCCCGCCGCCTTCCGCTCCCGCCGGTCACCCAGCGAGTCGATGACGCCCGCCTTCAGCCGTCCCGCCGTCGTCGCCAATGCCGCCCGAAGCGCCTCGCCCGCCTCCGCGCACGCCATCGACTCCAGCGCGTAGCGGGCCACGTGAGACTGCTCCTTGTCCGTCAGCAGCGCCGCCAGCGCCGGGACGGACCTCGCCCTGCCGATCTGCTTCAGCCGCCTGCACGCCGCATCGACCTCCCCCACCGGCCGGTTTGACGTCAAAACGCCGATCAGCCGCCGCTGCTCCTCCCCGCCGGTGGCCGCCCGAAGCGGCCCGGGCAGGCAGGCCAGACAGGCCGCCGTCAACGTCAGTTGTGCAATCCGTCCGTTCATGGTGGTGTTCCTTACCTTCCCTCAGACCCTCCACGGCGACCGCTTTGCGGCGGAGAGGAGTCGGTTGGCCTCTTCGTCGTTCACGAAGCGTTCGCGTCTCGGGTCCCACGTCAGGGGGCGTTTGAGGAGCTGTTCGATGCCGCCCAGCAGCAGCGTGCTGGCAGCGCGGTGGGCGGTCTCGGCGTCGCAGATGGGCCGCTTGCGCGTGCGGACGCAGTCGAGGAAATTGCCCGAGTGGCTGTCGTTGGTGTAGAGGTGCACGTCACCGGGCCCCAGCGGCTCGAGGAGGCTCGACGGATACGCCACGAGATTCTCCCGGTCCACGGCGATCCGCCCCTCCGTGCCGACGAACGTCGCTCCGCCCGAGCCGCCGACTCGCTCACCCGGATACGGCGAGCCGTAGACCACCACGCCGTTGGCGTAGCGCATCGCCAGCCGGCCCTCGTCCTGGTACAGCTCGACCGGCCCGGTCCGGTCGGCGCCCAGGGCCCACTGCACGATGTCGTAGTGGTGCTGACCCCAGTTGATCCCGCCGAAGCCGAACAGGTGCGCGTGGGCGTTGCCCTGATACGGCGACCACGGCGCCGGACCCAGCCAGAGGTCCCAGTCGAACCCGTCGGGGGTCGGCTTGGCCTGATTGAAGACGCGCCACCACGCGAACCCCCCGCCGCTGCGGACGGCGTGGATCTCCTTGAGCTTGCCGATCCGCCCGCTGCGGACCAGCTCGCAGGCCGTGCGGAACTTGCCCCCGTACTCCGACCGCTGCTGCGTCCCCGCCTGGAAGACGCGCCCGTAGCGGCGGATCGCGTCGGCCATCGCGCGCGACTCGCGGACGGTGACGGCGGTGGGCTTCTCGCAGTAGACGTCCTTGCCCGCCTTGGCGGCCAGGATCGTCATCATCGCGTGCCAGTGGATCGGCGTGGCGATCAGCACGGCGTCGACGTCGTCCCGCGCGAGGATCTCCCGGAAATCGACGTAGGCCTTGCAGCCCTTGTACGTGCCCTTCCCGCGCGTCTGGGCGTAGTACTGGTTGACCCGGTGCCCGGCGGCCTCGCGCCTGTTGCGCCACACGTCGCAGACGCCAAGCACCTGTACGTCCTTCCGCGCGACGTACCCGCCGGTCAGGTACGTCCACGCCCCGCCGAGCAGGTGGCCCGTCCCCTGGCCGCCGAGCCCGATGAAGCCCATCCCGATCCGATCGCTGGGCGCCGCCGCCCCGCCTCTGCCCAGCGCCGACGACGACGCCAGGTACGGCGCGGCAACCGCCGCGCCCAACACACGCACCCCGCGCCGCAGCAGCCGCCGCCTCGACAGCCTGCCCGATCCGTTCATCCGCCGCTCCTTCCTCGCGCCCGCCCCGCACAGGCGCTTGCAGATCCGCAGCACATAACACCCGGCGCGCCCGTCTCGCCCGCGGACCATAACACAACGATCACCGGGATGCGCCACCTGCGTCTGGGAAGGCCGAGCCCGTCGTCAGCTTCCGCCGGCAGGAGATCCGGCGGTTCACCCGCCTTTGGCGGACCCCTGAGCGGGCTTTTCGGATCGCGCGTGCGTACAATGGGGCTCCGGCGGCGGATAGCCAGGGAGAGCAGAGGCCATGAACGCACGCGGATCTTTGGGACTGGGGCTCATCGGGTGCGGAGGCTTCGGGGAGTTCTGCCTCGACGCCTTCTCGCAGATGGCCGAGGTGCACGTCGCGGCGGTGGCGGATACGTTCGCCGGCGCAGCCGAGCGGCTGGGGGCGACCTTCGGCGTCCCCGCCGAGACCGACCCGATGGCGCTGATCGCGCGCGAGGAGGTGAATCTCGTTCACGTCGCCACCCCGCCGAGCTCGCACCACGAGCTGGTGATGGCCTCGATCGCCGCGGGCAAGCACGTCCTGTGCGAGAAGCCCCTGGCCACCCGCCTGGCCGACGCCGACGAGATGCTCGCCGCCGCCGAGAAGGCCGCCCTCGTCCTGCCCGTCAACTTCGTGCTCCGCTACAACCCCGTCACCGACGCGGTCAAGGCCGTCATCGACTCCGGCGCGCTGGGCAAGGTGCTCGGCGGACGGCTGACCAACTGCGCCGGCGACAGCAAGCTGGGCCCCGGCCACTGGTTCTGGGACAAGCCCGTCTCCGGCGGGATCTTCGTCGAGCACGGCGTGCACTTCTTCGACCTCTACACGCACTGGCTCGGGGCGGGCGAGGTGATCGACGCCCACACCGAAACGCGCGAGAACTCCCCCCAGGAAGACCGCGTGATGTGCACGCTGCGCTTCGAGAGCGGCGCGGTGGCGAACCACTACCACGGCTTCGACCAGGTCCTGCTGCTGGACCGCACGGACCATCGGCTCGTCTGCGAGCTGGGCGACATCCGCGTCGACGGATGGATCCCCCTGTCCCTGTCGATCGACGCCGTCGTCGACGACGAGGCCGAGGCAGCCCTCCGCGCCGCCTGCCCCCGCGCCGAGGTCGAGGTCACCGAGACGTACGAAGGCGAGGCCGCCCAGCCGATCGGGCGCGGCGTCCGGCGGCACGTCAGTCGGCGGATTCGGCTCGACTGCACCCCCCGGCCGGACAAGCAGTCCGTCTACGGCGCCAGCGTCCGCGCCCTGCTGGCCGACCAGATCGCCTACATCCGCGACCGGTCGCACCCGCGCCGCATCGCCGAGTCGAACGGCCGGGCCGCGCTGGCCCTGGCCACGAGAGCCGTCGAGCTGGCCGCCGCGAAGGAGTAGGACCGTGCCGAGCAGCGCCCCCTCCTGCTGATCTCTTCGCTGCCGGGCGCCGCCGGCGCCGACGTGCCGAGTGGAGAAAGCACTTGCCGACCTCGCAGCCTGTGATAGGATCGTCGGGAAGGCCGACGGCGGTCGTCGACCGGAGGCCATCCGGGGCATCCTGGTCAGGGCCCTTCAGTCCTCACGCCGACGAAAGAAACGCTCGGGAACATCCAGATGGCAAGGGCGGACATGATGATCAGACTCACAACAGCGTGCCTGGTGGCGTCGGCGGGAGTCCTGTCGTGCGCGGCCGGCTCGACGGCCCGGGCGAGCTCGACAGAATCCCGAGGTGACATCCTGATCGCCGACTTCGAGGGGAAGGACTACGGCGACTGGAAGGTGGAAGGGACGGCGTTCGGGGCCCGGCCGGCCCGGGCCAACATCTCGCCGCCTAACAGGGTCATCGGGCACGAGGGCAAGGGGCTGGTCAACACCTTCCTCGACGGGGACGCATCCACCGGCACGCTCACGTCGCCGGAGCTCGTCATCGAGCGGAAGCACATCAACTTCCTCATCGGGGCGGGGAACTTCTCCGGGAGGACGTGCATGAACCTCCTGGTCGGCGGCAAGATCGTCCGCACCGCGGTCGGCCTGGCGGTCAAGAACGCCAACCGGCAGGAAGTGCTCGACTGGAAATCATGGAATGTCGAGGAGTTCGTCGGCAGGAAGGCGATTCTCCAGATCGTCGACGACCGTACCGGAGGATGGGGACACATCAACGTTGACCAGATCGTGCAGTCTGACAAGCCGCGTAAGCCCACGTATGTCCACGCAGCCAAGGCGCCCGTGTCCATGAAATCGAAGGTCCCGAAATACACGTTCGCGAACACGCTGAAAGAGCAGGAAGAGCAGCTGAAGGCCAATCCGCTCCTGGCGCGCTTCCGCGTGTCTCGCAAGGAGTTGGTCAAAGACCCCCACCATCCGCGCTACCACTTCGTCAGCCCGGAACACCGGCTGAACGACCCGGACGGGCTCTGTTTCTGGCAGGGCAGATGGCACCTGTTTTACCAGGGATACCCGCCGGAAGACCCGCGTCAGCACTGGGGACACGCGGTCAGTGAGGATCTGATCCACTGGCGCGACCTGCCCTACGCGATCTATCCCGATCCGGAGCGGGCCTGCTTCTCCGGATCCACGCTCGTCGAGGACGACCGCGTCATCGCCATGTATCACGGCACCCAGGTCGGGAGCATGGTCGCCGTGTCGAGCGACCCTCTCCTGCTGAACTGGGAGAAGGTCACGGGCAAGGCCGTGATTCCCTTTCCCAAGCCCGGCGAGCCCGCGATTCCCTACAGGATCTTCGATCCCTGCATCTGGAAGAAAGGCGGGATGTACTACGCCCTGACCGCGGGAACGCTGCCCACCGGCCCCGGCGGGAAGCCCGTTCGCGCGGAGTTTCTGCACCGCTCGAAAGACCTGGCCAAATGGGAGTACCTGCATCCGTTCCTCGAGGACGATCGATACGGGATCGTCGGAGACGACGGGGCCTGCCCGTACTTCTGGCCGATCGGAAACCGGCACATCCTTCTCCACTACAGCCACACCAGCGGCGGGAAGTACCTGCTCGGGGACTACGACAAGAAGCGCGACAAGTTCAAGGTCACGTATGGCGACGATTTCAACTTCGGGCCTTCCGGGCCGAGCGGCGTGCACGCGCCGTCCGCGACCCCCGACGGGAAAGGCGGAGTCGTCGTCATCTTCAACATGAATCCCGGCAAGAGGCACGAGGGCTGGAACCAGATCATGTCCCTGCCCAGGCTCCTGACGCTTGCGAAAGACAACGAGATCGGTGTGATCAACACTCAGCCCGCCGGAGACATCGAGTCCCTCCGCCACGATCATCAGCACCTGGACAAACGGACGCTCCCGGCAAACGAGGAGGTCGTGCTCGAGAAGATCAAGGGCAGCTCGATGGAGCTGATCGCGGAGATCGACTGCAAGGGGTCCCAGATGATCGAGCTGGGCGTTCTCCGTTCGCCCGAGAGGGAGGAAGTCACGCGGATCATGTTCTTCAAGGGCCGAGGATACAGACATCGCGGGCCCCGAAAGAAGGGCAGGATGGTCGGCAGCGCGATCTCGATCGACACGTCGTACTCGTCGGCTCTTCCGGACGCCCGCTCGCGCGCGCCGGAGACGGCGCAAGTGCTCGTGGGCCCGCGAGAGCCGCTCGCGCTTCGCGTGTTCATCGACCGGAGCGTTGTCGAAGTGTTCGTGAACGGTAGGCAGTGCGTGGCGGTACGTGTCTATCCGGGCCGGGAGGACAGCGTCGGCGTGTCACTGCGCTCTCAGGGCACCGACGCGGTGCTGAAATCACTCGACGCGTGGCAGATGAGGAGCATCTATGAGTGAGGCGGGCGAGGGCCTCCCTGACCTCGTTGCCATGACCACATGTCACGTCGAGGACGGTGTTTCCTCGGGTTTCGGACGGCCACCACACTCCCTCGTCCGCTACAGTCCCCATCGGAAGGAATACAGGATAGGAGCCGCCGCGTGAATGTCTTTCTGCTGATCTCCGACACGTTCCGGTACGACAACTTCTTCGACCGCGCCGCCGCGGGGCCGATGGGCATGCCCGTCCGCACGCCGAACCTCGACGCGTTCAGCGAGCGGGCCGTCAGCCTCTCGAAGATGTACACGTCCAGCTTCCCTACCATCCCGCATCGGACGGACATCACGACGGGCCGATTCGGCTGGCCGTGGTATCCTTGGCAGAGCCGGCTGAAAAGCAGCGAGAACCACCTGCCGCAGATTCTCCACCCGGCCGGCTACGTCTCGCAGCTCATCTGCGACTGCCCCCACCTGTACCGGGCGGACTTCGACGACGGCTTCCACGCCGCCATCGCCACGCGGGGCCAGGAGTCCGACAGCTACCTGCTTCGCATGAACCACCCCATCGCCCACGCCATGCCGCCGGAGAAGACGCGGACCGGCCATCACTTCCAGGGCCGAAACCTGCCGGACCTCGCCGCCTGGATGAACCCCAACTGGGGCCGCGAGGACGAGTGCTTCCCGCCCAGAACGGCCGGGCTCGTCGTCCGCTGGCTCGAGGAGAACTACCGCTGCGGCAAGCTCTTCCTCTGGGCCGACTTCTTCGACCCGCACGAGCCCTGGAACCCGCCGGAGTACATGGTCCGCCGCTACCAGGCCGACTACGATGGCGATCCGATGCTCCATCCCAACTACGGGCGGGCGTCCGACTACACGTCCGAGGAACTCGTCAACCTCCGCGCCCACTACTGCGCCGAGGCCGAACTGGTCGACCGATGGGTCGGCCGATGCCTCCAGAAGATCGACGACCTGGGGCTGTGGGACGACTCGATCGTGATCTTCACGGCCGACCACGGCATGAGCATCGGCGAGCACGGGCGGACGGGCAAGAGCAACATCAACGACGGCGACGACCGCTACTGGCCGATCTACCCGGAGATCGCGCAGGTGCCCTTTCTCATCGCGGCGCCGGGGCTGGAGGGCGGTCGCGAGGTCGCGGGAATCGTCCAGCCGCCGGACGTGCTGCCGACGGTGCTGGAACTGGCGGGCCTGGACGTCCAGACGCCCGAGCCGCTGCACGGGGAGAGCTTCGCGCCGATGCTTCGGGGCGAGTCGGACCGGCCGATCCGCGAGTTCGCCGTCTCGGCGAGCTTCCTCCGCAGCACCGACGAGCACAAGGTCCGCCCCGAGGCCGTCACGCCGGTGGTCTACACGGCCGAGTGGGCCTACGTCCCCGTCGGCGCCGATGGTGCCCGCGAGCTGTATCGCTTGAGCGACGACCCCTACGCCACAAAGGACGTCGCCGCCGACCACGCCGACGTGGCCGACGACATGCACGCAAAGCTCATCGCCTTCCTCAAGGACCTCGACGCCCCGCCGGAAGCGGCCGCCGTCTACGAGTAGTCCACAGATTGCACAGCGCGGGCTTCGCCCGCATTGCGGATTGCGGATTGCGGATTGCGGATTCCCCGAATCGCTGCGTCCTGCGGCGGATCGGCAACCAGTGAAGCCTGCTGCTCAAACTGTCAGAACGGATCCACCAACGCGGCCGCGCAGTCCACCGGTCGCTCACCCGACGTTCGCCGCTACCCGACGGCTCGCCGTTTGGTGCCGTCAGTGCCTTCCCCCCGCCGCCCGTGACTGCTGCCACTCGTAGATCGAAGCAACCGCGGGCCTCGGCCGTCCCCCAGCGCCCTTGCCCCGCTGCTCCACCTTGTTGCCCCGCACGACCGCGGCCTCCGCCGCCCCGCCGAGCAGCTTGCCCCCCCCGCCGACCAGCCGGTTGTCGATCACTTCCACGCCGATGCAGTCCGGCGTGGCGAGCTGGACCATCGGGCTCCTGCCGTCCTTCAGCACGAACACGTTGCCGCGGAGGATATGGTCGAAGCTGGCGGTCTTCGCGAATACGCCCGGCCCGCGGTCGACGACGAAGCGATTGTGCAGGATCAGCCAGTTCTCGTTCATCCCGCCCATCCACAGGCCGGCCCGCTGGCTGCGGATGTCGCAGTTGTAGACAACGTTCCTCGGCCCGTTGGGCCCGTGGGCCGTGTCCTCCGGCGGCGAGGCCCACATCCCGTACCCGTACCCGCCGTGGCCGCGCACCGACGTGACGACGCACTGCTCGATGAGGTTCTCGTTCGTCCACCCGGAGTGCCACTGCGCGTCGGACTCGTGGAAGACGCCCTTGCGGATGACGCACCCGCTGGCGGCCCACTGAAACAGCGGCCCGTGGCGGAACCGGAACGCCTCGACGTTTTCCATGAGGCAGTCGCAACTGCGTTCCCAGCCGACGTAGGCCGTCCCGCCGCCGCCCTTGAAATGAGCGTCGTCAAAGACGCAATCGCGGATCTCGCACCACTTGGCGTACAGCGCATAGACCGGCTGCCGCCCGCACATCCGCACCTTCACGTCGCGGGCCCAGCACTCCCACGCGTTCAGGAACAGCACGCTGGTGATCCACAGGTTCTCGGTCTGCTCGATGGTCAGCCCCTCCACGCCGCAGCGCCGGATCGGCCGGATCTCCTGCACGGTCGAACCGTCGACCGTCGGAAACTCCAGCCGCAGCGGCTGATTCACGTGAACCGTCCTGCCGCCCACGCGCTCGACGCGAAGCTGGTATCGGCGGTAGAAGCCCCACTTGCAGGCGTTTCTCGTGAGCGTCTTCCATCGCGGCGTCGCCGGGCCGTCCAGCACGATGCGATCGCCCGCCCGAAGGCCTTCGGTCGAGCGGAGCGTGAGCTTCATATCCCCCCGCTTGCCGTCGGCGGCCAGCGGGAGCTTCGGCCCGGCCGCCCCTCGCCCGCGGAAGCAGATCGCCGCCGTGCTGTACGCCACGGGCGTGCGATCGGCGTGTTTCGAGTCGATCACGACGGGGATGCTGCACCGCCGCTTCGATCCGTCGCGGTACTCGGCCAGGCCGCTCAGCTTCGCCGGCCCGTCCGGCAGCACGGCGGCCGCCGCCCGCCCGGTCGTGGACATGTTGAACGTGTTGCCGGAATGCTTGCTTCGCGTCCACACCTTGATGGCCGTGCTGCCGAAGGAGATGGTCATCTTCATCAGCCCCGCCGGCGAGCAGTGCAGCTCGATCGGCGTGTCGCGCCCGATCCGGGCGCCGGCTTTCGGCGTGTAGAACGTCGCGCCGGCCTTGCCAATCGCATAGCGAAAGACGACCTTCGTCCTGTCGCGACCGGCCCCGCGGATGACCACGCCGTCGTGGCCGACCGTCACGGGGCGATCGAGGTGGTACGTTCCCGGCCCGAGCAGCACGGCCCCGCCGCCCTTGCCGCCGACGGCGCGGCAGGCGCGGTCGAGCGCGGCCGAGTCGTCCACGCCGTCGTTCGCCTTGCCGCCGAACGCTTCGATCCGCGCCCCGACGGCCACCTTCGGTATGCCGCCCGGCACGCCGCACCGCGTCCAGTTCGGGTAGACCAGCCCGTCGGGCCCGACGACGTCGGCGGGCGTCAGCCGGGCCTTCTGATCCGGGCGGATCTTGTACCGGCCCTCCCAGGGCGGGCGGGCCGCCGGGTCCGCCGCTGTCGCCGCCGAGATCGCCACCGCCACCGCCGCCGCCATTGCCCTTCGCATCGCCTCACCACCGATCCGTGATTCGAGACTGTCCCCCACTCGCCCGGACACTATAATCTCCGGTGCCGCGGGCGGATACCCCCAACGCGCCGGCGAAGGGAGACAGCATGAGCAGACCGTTGACCACGTGGCTCGTCGCAGCCGCCCTGTGCGGCGCGGCGGCCATCTGTAGCCCGGCGAAAGGCGACGACGCTGATGCGAAGCTCCGCGCGGTCCTCGCCGCGGCGCGACCCGCGGGCCTTTGCGTGCATCTCGGCTGCGGTGAGGGCCGCCTGGCGGCGGGCCTGTCGCGCGGCGGGTGGGCGCTCGTCCACGCGATCGACGCGGACGCCGACGCCGTCGAGGCCGCCCAGGCTTCCCTGCGTTCCCAAGGCATCTACGGACACGCCTGGGCCGAACGTCTGACCGGAACGCGGCTGCCCTACGCCGAGAACGTCGTCAACCTGCTCGTCGCCGAGGGCCCGACCGGCCGGCGGATCGGGGCCAAAGAGATCTTCCGCGTATTGCGCCCGGAGGGCGTGGCAACGTGGGGACCGGACGCGGGCGACGCGAGCATGCTCAAACGCAAGCTGACGGCCGCCGGATTCGTGAACATAGAGCCCGTCGCACCGGGCAGCGGATGGCTGAGGGCGCGGAAGCCCCGGCCGGCGGAGCTGGGCCAATGGAGCCATCCGCGCCACGGGCCGGGTGGCAACGCGGCCTGCGCCGACCGGCTCGTGGGCCCGCCTCGGCGGGTGCGATGGCAGACGGGCCCGATGCACGAGTCGAGCAGCATCGTCTCGGCGGGCGGGCGGTACTTCCACTCGGGCCTGATCGCGCGGGACGCATTCAACGGCCTTCGGCTGTGGTCGCGGCCGATCACGCCCCCGCCGTTTCGCGTGGGCTACACGTCGCGAGCCCCGGCGGGCAGCGTCCTGCCCGTGGCGGCCGGCGATCGGCTGTATGTCGTCACGGAGGGCAAGCTCCAGGCGCTCGACGCCGCGACGGGCAAGGCCATCTGCACCTATCCCGCCGGCCGCGAAATCCGCGAGATCCTCGTGGCGGACAACGTCCTGCTCGCCACGGGCGCCCGCTCGTTGCAGGCCTTCGACGCCGCCGCGGGAAAGCGGCTGTGGTCGATCACCCCCTCCGAGCCGGCCGGTGTGATCGCCGGCGACGGCGGGGTATACCTGCTGACGGGCACGTCGCGCCGGGGCGGCAAGAGGGGGATCGTCAAGCTCGAGTTGGCCGCCGGGCGGGTGCTCTGGCAGCGCGACGAATACGCCTGGGCGCCGGGCGTCCGGCGGCTGAGCTACCATGATGGGCTTCTCGTCTGTGAGGTCAGCACGTTCAACAACGACCGTCCGGGCAATGCCATCCACGTGCTGGCCGCCTCCGACGGGGCGGTGGCCTGGCAGCGAAGCTACGAGCCGGGGATGACGCACTGGATGCAAGCCCGGGCGATCCAGGCCGGCGGTCTCGTCTGGGTACTCGGCCGCGGCGTGTGGGAAGGGCTCGACCGGCTCACCGGGAGGACGGTCCGCAAGCACCGCGCCGGCAGCGGGCACTGCTACCCGCCGGTGGCGACCGCGAAGTACCTGTTCGCCGGGGAGATGTCGGTCACCGATCAGCGGACCGGGCGGTTGGACAGCAACCCGATCACCAAGGGCGCCTGCGGGCGCGACGCCGGGTTCGTGACGGCCAACGGGCTGATCTACACCGCCCCCAAGCACTGTGCCTGCTGGCCGATGCTCCAGGGCTACACCGCCCTGGCGGTCGCCAGGGGCGGGCAGGCGTGGGGCGAGCCGGCGGCGAAGGACTTTCCCCTCGAGCGCGGCAGCGGCGCAATCGCCGCACCGAGGCCGAGCGGCACGTCCTCAGACGGCGCCGATTGGCCCTGCTACCGCGGTGACGCCTGGCGAAGCGGCTCCACGACGACGGCCGTGCCCGCACAACTGAACGTGCTCTGGACCGCCGATCTGGGCGACCGCCCCGACGGAATGCTGCTGGAAGACTGGAAGCAGAACCTGTTCGTCGCCGGACCGGTCACCCCGCCGGTCATCGCGGGCGGGCGGGTCTTCGTCGCACGATCCGACGCCCACCAGCTCGTCGCCCTCGACGCCGCCACGGGCCGGCCGCGATGGCGGTTCACGGCCAACGGCCGCGTCGACGGCCCGCCGACAATCCACGCCGGCCTGTGCCTGTTCGGCACGCGGAGCGGCTGGGTCTACTGCCTCCGGGCCGCCGACGGCAAGCGGGTATGGCGCCGCCGCGCCGCCCGCGACGAGGACCGGATCGTCTCGTTCGGCCAGCTCGAGTCGCCCTGGCCGGTGGCGGGCAGCGTGCTGGTGTTCGAAGGCGTGGCGTACTTCGCAGCCGGCAGGCAGGCGCTGGCCGACGGCGGTGTGCTCGTCTTCGCCGTCGAGCCGGCTACCGGAAAGGCGCGGTGGATCAGCCGAATCCACAAGCTGCCGATGCGGGGCTACTACGGCGGGGCGGGGCTGGAGTTCGACCCGATCGACCTGATGGTCGCCGAGGCGCCGCGCCCGACGGCCGATTCGCCGACAGGCCCCGACCGCCGCGACGACTTCGTCACGATGAGCCGCTGGCGGATCGATCGGCGGACGGGTCGGCCGGAAGTCATGTGGAAGAGCGGCTTCGGCTACTACCGCACGGGGCGAGGCGGGGTGATGGCTCCGCGCGGCATGTGGACCTACGGGCCGCGGATGGAGTACCACGCCGCCACCCCGCAGTCGGTTCGCACGGCCCGCCGGCCGCTGATGGTGTTCCGCGACAATGTGCTGATCGGCAGCAGCAACGACGGGCGTCGGTTGTTCCGGCGGGAGTTCACCGACGCCGACGCGGCGGCGTTCAACGACGAGTGGTTCAACCAGCGACACGTCCCCCGCCGGCGCGGGCAGAAGGGCGACCGCAACCGCAGCGAGCGGCTCGCCCGCCGCGCGAAGTGGACGGTCGACGCCTTCGACGCCGCGTCCGCAGGCAACCGCATCGCCGCGATGGCCCTGACGGCCGAGAAGGTCTTCCTGCTCGGGCGAGACGGGAGGCTCCGCGTCTTCGCCGCCGACAGCGGCAAGCTGCTGGCTGACCGCCCCCTGCCGGCGGCGGTATGGGACGGCCTGGCGGCGGCCGGCGGATCGCTCTACGTGACGGCCGCCGACGGCAAGGTCTCCCGCCTCGGAAGCAGGTAGCGGCCCGAATGGACAGCAACATGACAGACCACGGCACGGTACCGAGACGTCCGACCCCGCGGCTCGGCCGCCGACACGGCCCGGCGGGGCCGACGCTCTCGTCGCTGCTGCTCTGCTGCGCCTGCGCGGGGGCGTGGGCGGCGGCACCGGCCGTCACGGGGCGGCCCCGCGAGCAGATCACCGCACGCCTCGTCGAGCCCGCCAAGGGCGCGGAAGTCACCGTCGCCCACGTCGTCAGGGACGGCAAGCCCGTCGGCGTGCCGAAGGGCATGGCCGTCGAGCCCGCCACGGGCACGCTGCGGTGGCTGCCCACCGAAAGCCAGGCCGGCGCCTACGACGTCGAACTGCTCGTCCGCCCCGCCGGGTCGGGCGAGCCGACGAAGATCACCCGCCGCCTCGTCGTGGAGCGCGGGCCCATCACGACCGATCAGAAGAAGGTCGGGCAGCGGCTCCGCGCGTGGTACAAGCAGGGCACGGCCGCGGGGAACACGGGCGACTTCTACGACAACCGCGACCGGGGCCACTCTGCCCTGAAGCTTCAGCGGCACCCTCAGCTCGACCGGATCGAGTACAGCGACGAGATGAAACAGAGGCGCCTGGACTTCGGCCTCCAGTTCCGGTTCATCCATCCGCACGTGACGTTCGGCAACTCCTCGACGGCCTCGGGGGACATGACGTGGGGCAGCAACGCGCGACGGATGATGCTGTCGGGTCGGGCGATGATGGCGCTGTGGCGGCAGTACACGGGCAACCACCTGTATATCTACCCGGAGCATCGTGACCACGACCCGGGCCGGAACGGGCGGGGCGGCCACGGCGACCTGTTCCCCGCCAACACGCCCTACGTGATCATCTCGCAGGGCTCGTCGGGCTCCGACCAGGCATTCGTGCAGGCGGTCGCCTTCACGCTGGCCGCCTTCCGGCCCGAGGTCAAGAAGACGCTCGTCGAGACCAACCTGCTGATGCCCACCATTCAGAAGATCCTCCGCCGCTCGATGGCCGACGCGCGGAAGCGGACCGACTACCTGACCGGGCGGGCGCACCCGACCGTCTTCGACGGGCGGAAGCTCGACACGTTGAGGATGGTCGAACTCGCCCACGCCCTCGAGCCGAACGCCATCCCGCCGATGGTCCGCCTGCGCGTCATCGAGGAGGACGGCGCCGTCGAGGGGACCGACTACTTCGACGCGGGCCGGCCCGAGAGGCTCTTCGACACCCCGGCCGCCATCTGCCGCGTGATGCGCTCGATCAAGCAGAGCCGCCGCATCGTCGTCAGCGCCGCCGCCAGCCACGACGTCAACCGCCGCCCGCTGACGTATCGCTGGGTCCTGCTGCGAGGCGACCGGCGGCGCGTGACCATCCGCCCGCAGAACGCGGCCGGGTCGGTCGCCGAGATCCGACTGAGCCACCACGAGCGCCGCCCCAGTTACCCGGGCTCGCCCATCGAGTCGACCCGCGTGGACGTGGGGGCATTCGCCCACAACGGCGTGGCCTACTCGGCCCCGGCGTTCGTGAGCTTTTACTATCTCGACAACGAGGTGCGGACCTACGCCGACGACGGGCGGGTGCTCGAGATCGGCTACGATTACGGCGATTCGACCATCGGGTACGACGGCACGGGCTTCCGAGTTGGCGACAGACGATACGACGTGACCGACTGGCAGGCCGCCTTCGATCTGCTGCGGCCGGGCCGGTCGGACCTCGCGGCGAAGCTGTTCGTCGAGCAGCTCAGCCGCCCCGCGGTCGCGCGGCTGCGGCAGATCGACAAGGAGTTCCGGCCGATCCTGGTGTCATTGGGGGAGCTCCGCAAGGCCAGCGAGTCCGCCGCCGCGCGGCGCAGTTCGGTGCACGCCACCCTCAGCGACGTGCGGAAGAAGACGGCCGAAGCTCGCCGAGCCGACGATGACGAAACCGCCGCCGCCGGAGAAGCGGAGATCGCCCGCCTCGTCATCGCGGCGAAAGAGGCCTACGAGGCGGCCTCGGCTGCGTCGTTGAAGTACGGGCAAGCCCGCCTGCCGGTCACGAAGCTGCTGACGAAGCACGAGCCGCGAATCTCCTGCTCGCCCAAGCAGCGGATCGAACGGGCTTTCAACGCGATCAAGAGCGATCCGGGCTTCTACGTCCGCCACGCCCGCCAGATCGACGCGCTGTACGAGGCGTCCGAGGACGCCGCTCGGAAGAGAGCGTTCCTGGCCGCTCGGAGCGAGCTGATCCAGATGGACATCCTCCAGGCCGACGGGCAGGGCGGATGGCGCCTCACGCCGCTACGCGGGGGCGGCGAGCCGCCCGAGAAGCGGCTGACGAAGTACGAGCGCAGCCGCGTCGAGTGGTTCAACGTCGCGATCCTCGCCAACCTGCTCTACCCGGGGCTGATCCACCGCCCCTACCGCGCCAATTTCGTCAACCCGATCCTCGCGACGCCGAAGAAGTGGCGCGACGTGTACCATTACGACAGCGAGAAGCGGATGCTCGGATGGACCCGCTACCACGTCGGGCAGAAGCGCCGCTTCACCGCGGAGGGCGCGATGGTGGAGAAGGCGGACAAGCTCGGCCGCCCCGTCGAGGCGCGGCACGTGAAGTACGTCATCGACCGCGACGCCAAGGGCAAGCCGCGCGAGTTGAGGTACCAACCGGTGGGCGACCCGCTGCGATACGAATACGCCTCCGAGACCGACCGCATCGGGCGCCTCCGCAAGGACGATTGACGCCACGGTCGCCTCCGGAGCCCCGAAGGACGATTGACGGCACGGCCGCCTCCGGAGCCCCGAAGATGGCATGAGTAAGAGATGGACGTCAAATGAGTATAGGCGGTCCCCTCGCGGGTCGAGTTGATTCTCGCCCGATAAGAGCCCTAGTAGGCTTTTAGGGTTGACGCTGAGGCGTC
>Ga0180437_10002374_pt1 | contig 30190 bp, 18 predicted proteins | sample SS_ome_4_FD_132410 | JGI IMG/M metagenome (GOLD analysis project Ga0180437, IMG submission 132410) | Hypersaline lake sediment archaeal communities from the Salton Sea, California, USA - SS_3_D_1 metaG | ecosystem: Environmental > Aquatic > Non-marine Saline and Alkaline > Hypersaline >...
GGTTGACTCGAAAACCCACCATCGGTCCGATGACTATCGCCCTCCCGGCCAGACTCAGGAGTACGCCCAGGGATGGCTTCTTGTCCAATCCGGACCACAGGTGCAGTACCAGCGCACCCAGACCCAGCCCCATGACAGCAAGAGAAAGGGTCAGAAACGCAAAGGTGTAGAAGAATTCTGCAGAGAAAAGCCGTGTCCACACCAGTTCCATGGCGATGAGGGACGAGGACATCAAACCCACAACGAAGAGATTCATGGTCTTCATGCATTGTCCTTCAAAGAATGTTCTCTGTCAGGAGAATATCCGTACGTGTAATAAAATAAAAACGTGTTACATTTGCAAGGATTATGGAGAAGTATTACAGATAATACGACCCAATCTGTCCTGAGAATGGTTTCATCATCCCTCGATTTGTCGATATTCGTATCGGGATGGCAGTGTCATTCCTGGCGTTTAACGAATGCGTGCACAGAATCCACTGAAACTGCTGCGAATATGCCGAGACCGCCCTCGATGTTGAAAACGGGCTGTTCAAACTCGCTGGACTGGGGTGTATACACCACATTACAGGCCACCAGGTCCCACAAGTTTTCATCGATAGCATACAACTTGATGGTATAATCCCCATAGTAAGAAAATGCATACCATGAGATTTCTGCGGATGTTTGATTGTTGTTCACTGGGAAATCATGCACGGGTCTGAACGCCCGCAGGGTATCGTTATCGTACTCTTCCAGAATGCTCTCAACTAGTTTTTCCATCCCGAAATCCACTAGCTCGTAGGGTGGCTTCGCTATGATAGAGATATCATAGGCGGCCGTATGTTCCGTGGGATTCCACGTTATTTGAAATCGGGGACTCATGGATGACTCTGGATAGGGGTAATACGCTGTGTCGTTGTTCAGGCTGACGATGTGAACCTGTTCAGGGGCCACGGTGGAAGACCGGAGGACTTTGTCCTCCACTCGAACTTCAAGGTCGTATTGTTTCCCCGGTGTGATGGTGAGGGTATCCTCATGGAGATAATACGCTCCGGGTGTATCGTCATACTCCAGAAGCCGATACGAGTGACCATCCGCAGAGATCATGACGGATGCACCGGACACAGCGGCCTGGGTATCGTCATAGGGTTCTGCGATGGGCAAGGATTTACTCACAAAAATGGAATCCACGCCGTGGCCGACGACCAGGTACCCGTTGATGATGAGGTCCTCCTGGAATCCGGGCTCTGTCGGGGAGGAAACGCAGTTGATCAGGTACAGCATGCCGCATGCTAAGATGAGAAATATGAAAACCTGAAGTCGTTTATACATGAAACTATCCTTCCATACCATCAGAATGATATTAAAAGAGGAGCTCGAATCCGAAAGTCGGAATGATGGGGAGCATGGCAATCTCTGTGATCTCCGGTGGATACTTTTCCGGATCGACACGCCGAAACCAGATATTCTGGCGGTTGTACAGGTTGTAAACCTGAAAATAGAAAGCCCATTGCTTGAGCAAACCCTTCTTAGGTGGACTGTCGCGCCGAATACCGACATCCATGCGATGGTAGGCCGGCAGGCGAGAGATGTTTCTTTCCTCTCCGATGACCAGAGGAACGTCCCGGTCGGGTAACTGAACCTCGTAATGAGACACGGGTTGGGTGAATGCCTGACCCGTGGCGTAAGTCCAGGTGAAATTCATTTTCCAGCGTTTCGAAAACATCCATGTGGCCACCAGACTCAAGGCATGCCGCCGGTCGTATTTGGGGTAAAACGGTTTCCCATCGTTCAGTTCCGGGAATTTTCGTTTCGTCCAGCCCAGAGCGTAACTGAGCCAGCCGGAGAGGGAACCGATATTCTTTTCCAGATAGATATCCATGCCGGTGGCGTATCCTCTGCCGGAATAGAATAAATCCCGGCCTGTGGGTATTTCGTTTGCGTTGGGATTGAATTCATACACATGGGGGATATCCTTGTAATAGACTTCTATATCGAATTGGATGTCCCACGGCAGCCGGGTTTCCATTCCTGTGATATAATGGTAGGCTGTGCCGGGCAGGTAACTGTTGTCGCAGGGAAACCAGATGTCCATGAAGGAGAAGTCGGCATTCCCGAAGGGGACGATGGTGAGGTACTGCAGGTATCGGCCCCAGGAACTCTTCAGGGTAGTGTTTTCGGTGAGTTGGTATTGAAACGCAAGACGCGGTTCGATGTTCCACTTTATATCTCCCCGGTATTCGACCTGGTCGAACGTGTTGATGAACTCTCGTGGCTCGTATAGATTCAGTCGCAGACCCATCTGCAGGTTGAGGAGGGATGTCAACGACCAGTTGTCCTGCAGATACAGACTGTATTGTGTGCTGTTGCTCTTGAAGATGTATCTGGACAGGTTTTGCTGCTGCTCGTATGTAGAGTTTAGGTGTTTGAAGATAAAACCCAACCGTGCCGTGTGACGGACATTCGGAAAATATTCGATGTCTGATTTTAGAGTGATGTCATCGACGGTGTTGTCGAAACGGATCTTGGCCAGGGCATCGTCTTCATTCATTAATATATTGTAGTGACTCAATGTCGTATAGACGTTGATGAAGACATTCTGATTGAGGATGTGCGTCCATTTCCCGGTCACGGTTTTATTTCCCCATTGAAACGTCATGTCCATGGGATCTACGGAAAATCGCATATTGTCCCGACCCATGTAGGCTGTCAGGGATACCTTATTCCGGTGGTTGATATCCTGATAGAGCTTAAAGTGCGTGTCATAGAAGTAATAATCGGGGATCATCTCCAGTGTTTCAAGGTCCTCGCCCGATGTCATTTGTTTAGCCGCGTTGAGGATGACATCGATGTACGTCCGCCGGCCTGAGAAGAACCATGAGCCCTTTCCCAGGGGGCCCTGAAGGGAGGTCTTGGCACTGATAAGACCGATGGAGGCTTTCCCTTCAAACATTTTCTGATTGCCGTCCATGTTGGTGATATCCAGCACGGATGACATGCGGCCTCCGTACTGAGCCGGAAATCCTCCTTTGATCAGGTCGACCTGCTTGACGGCATCCACGTCGAACGTGCTGAAAATGCCAAAGAGGTGATTGACGTTGTAAACTTCCGTCCCATCCAGGAGAATGAGATTCTGATCCGGTGTGCCGCCTCGTATGAAGAGTCCACTGGAGAATTCCGAGATTGTCAAGACGCCCGGAAGGGTCTGGAGCATACGCATCAAATCCGGCTCGGCCATCTGGGGTACCGTCTGGAGCTGACGGGGTGTGATTTTCAATAGACTCGTCTTGACTTCCTTTTTTGACGATCTTTCCGCCACGATCTCCAGTCGTTCTCCCATCAAAACTTCGGGTTTTAACGCGACATTAAGGACTCGGGGCTCGTCGGGGTTCATCGTCAATGGAAACGCTTGTTTTTCGTATCCCATGTACGACACGATGACTGTGATCCCTCCCGTAGGAACGCTGCTGATGATATAGTATCCGCTCTTGTTGGACGTGGCTCCGAGAGAGGTTCCTTTGATGTAAACATTCACTCCGATCAAAGATTCGCCGTTGGTTTCGTCCTTGATAAAACCGCTGATGGTCTGATCGTTGGCCGAAAGTGCAGTCTTACAGAGTATGCCTATCAGAAGGATACTGAGGATTCGCTCATGTCTATACATAAATTCCTTCGACGGTGGTTATCATTTTTTTGGTTGTCGATACGTCGGATATGATCTCATCATAACTATCTAAAAGATAAGCTAGTGAGACTACAAATAAAAATTTTATTTATGTACGTCATTCGTGATGATTTGGTTCCAAGAACGGGCACCTGTCTTGTCGGAGATAATAGCATCCTTTTAAAGGATTATCGGAGAAAATCGGAAATAGGAACTGAAGCAGAGATTCATCATGCTTGGTCTATCGAAATGCTTTTTTTATGTAACAATACCTGCTGGTTTATCGTATATATACTGTATTCCAGTAAGTATTACAATCCAAGGAAATGGCATGAAAACGCTTACACGGCAGGAGGAGATTTTTTTGCTGGCCATATGGCGGCTTCAGGACGATGCGTATGGCGTGAAGATTCGAAAACAAATTAAAGAAATGGCGGGAAAAACCGTTTCGTACGGTGCCCTTTATTTTACGCTGGAACAGGTGACGAAAAAAGGGTATGTCGCGCGAACCGTCGGCGATCCGACACCGGTGCGTGGCGGGTGCAGTAAAATTTACTACCATCTGACGGATCGAGGTAAGAAAGCGTTGAAATCGACCTATCAGCTCCAGATGGATATCTGGGAAGGTCTATCCGACCTGTCGTTCGATTCTGGAAACGGGACATGAGCACCGATAGAAGAAAACCACCACGATTGGCCGTATGGCTTATTCGCAGGGTTTCCGATTCCCCGTCCAAGGTATCGATTGCCGGAGACCTTGAAGAAGAATTCCGGGAACGAGCCGCGCAGTCACGAATCGCATGGGCCTGGCTCTGGTATATGGGTCAGTTGGGATTCGTTTTGATGAGCTATATGTTTGAAACCTGGTACTGGAGGATTGTCATGTTTACGAATTACGCAAAAACTGCTCTGCGGAATATTCAGAAGCATAAGGGATATGCCTTCATCAACATCGTCGGATTGGCCATCGGCATGGCATGCTGTATCCTCATTCTGCTCTACGTTCAGTTCGAACTCAGCTATGACCGGTATCATGAAAATGCGGAACATATTTATCGAGTGGCTGCCGAAGGAAACGTGATGGGTCGGTACTTGAAGCTTGTCAGCGTACCCGATCCTGCGGCACCGGCGTTGATGCAGGATTATCCCGAAGTGATTCATGCCACTCGATTTCGTCAAGAAGACGAGACCCTGGTGCTTTACGGAGAAAATAAATTTTATGAGGATCGCTGGTTTTTTACGGACAACGAGACGTTCAGCATGTTTACGCTTCCTTTTATCCAGGGCGATCCTTCCCGTGCACTGGTCGATCCGTTCACCGTTGTCTTGACGAAAGAGACGGCCACACGGTATTTCGGCAGCGATGATCCTATTGGCAAGACGCTTCGGTTCGGAAACCAGCACGATTTTCTCGTCACCGGCGTGATCGAAAACATACCCGCGGCCTCTCATTTCAGGTTCGATTTTCTTGCTTCATTTCTCACAATGCGTCAGCTGGGATATAATATGGATTTCTGGGGCAATTTTAATTATTTTACGTATGTGCAACTGGAGGAAGGAGCATCGCCAGAAGCGTTCAATGAGAAGATGCCGGCATTTGTACAAAAATACCTGGGCGCATTCATGCAGCAGTTCCTGGGAATACAAATGGAGACCGATTTGACGTTCTATCTGCAACCTCTGACAGATGCCCATCTACATTCCGATTTCATTTATGAGATCGCACCGCAGAGCGATATTTCTTACATCTATATTTTTTCGGGGATTGCCCTGTTCATCCTGGTCATCGCCTGCATCAATTTCATGAACCTCTCCACGGCGCGATCGGCGAACCGGGCTAAAGAAGTGGGTTTACGAAAAGTGATTGGTGGGTACCGAAGTCAACTGGTGAGACAGTTCCTGAGCGAGACGGTTATCACGGCGTTGTTCTCACTCATACTGGCGGCTGTTATTGTTGTCCTCTCATCAAAATATTTTTATGCGATCGTCGAAATTGAGATGACGATGGCCCAATTTTTTACGGCATCCTTCCTGATGGGAATTCTCTGTATCGCGCTATTTGTCGGATTACTGGCTGGCCTTTATCCAGCCATTTTCCTGTCTTCGTTCACGCCGAGCCGCGTGTTAAAAGGTTCGCTGCGTGCGGGTGCAAAAAGCGCGCTTTTCCGCAGTGTGCTCGTCGTCGTACAATTCGTGATCTGCATAACGATACTGACGGGTACGTTCATCATTGCCGATCAGATGGAATACATCAGCAACAAAAAGCTGGGCATCGATCGAGAGCAGATCGTCGTGATACCCATTCGAGATGCAGATATCACGACAAAAACGGAGGAGATAAAATCGGAGCTGCTGAAACATGCGGGCATACTGAAAGCGGCGGCTTCCAGGCATCTACCCGGAGAAAACTTCAATCGAGAAGGATTTTTCCCGGAGGGATCTCAGAGTGAGGAAGGTCAGATTATCGCTCACATGCGTGTGGATTCCGATTTTGTACCGACACTGGGCATCGAAATCCATCAGGGACGGAATTTTTCACGAGCATTCACGACGGATGCCGAGACGGCTATTCTGGTGAACGAGACAGCGGTGAAGCGTTTTGAATGGGATGATCCCATCGGTAAAAAACTGACCTATTTTATCGGGGAAAACCAGTCTATCGATTTCAGGGTCATCGGTGTGATGAAAGATTTTCATTTTACCAGTTTCCATCAGCCCATCGGCCCTCTGGCCCTGACCATGCGTTCGTCCTTTTACGAGAATATCATCTTGAAGGTTCGTTCCCAGGACATCCCGCGCACGCTGGAATTTATCCGGGCCACGTGGCATTCGTTCTCTCCCGATTATCCGTTCGATTATTACTTCTTGGATGCACATTTTAATCGTCTTTACGCCTCGGAAATCAAGATGCGGAAGCTGTTCACATATTTCTCCATACTGGCTGTCATTATCGGGTGTCTCGGTCTTTTTGGCCTGGCGGCCTTTTCCGCGGAACAGCGTACCAAGGAAATCGGTGTGCGGAAAGTCCTGGGTGCCAATACAGGGAATGTCCTCCTGCTGCTTTCCAGAGAATTTATCAAACTCGTCCTTATATCCATGGTGATTGCATGGCCTTTGGCGTACCTGCTCATGAGCCGGTGGCTGGAGAATTTTGCCTACCGCACCGGTATTGGACTGCGGATGTTTGTCTTCTCTGGAGTGCTGGCGTTTGGTGTGGCTATCGCGACGGTCAGTTTTCAGGCAATCAAAGCAGCACGGACGAATCCCACGCAGGCGCTGAAATACGAATAAGTACCTTTTATTGATCTGATCAACGTAGAAAATGGCTTTAGAGGTTTACTGGGGAAGCTACAAAGTCCAATCAGAGGCATGCTTCCCCAGCGTCTTATCCGGTATGACGTTAATAAACGCTGTTGGTGTACTGTGTAATCAACGTGTTCCTGAGGTCCCGATACATCTGCACAACCCGTTCCATTCGCGTTCGGGTTAGCATTGTCAGGTAGTCCTTCGCCTTTTTTGGATTCTTTTCGAAGAGCCGCAGAGCTTCCTTCTCAACATCCGCCTGTTCATCGAAGAATGATTTTTCCAGGGGATTCCGTATGGCCTCCAGGTCTTTGACGGCGTCCTGCCAGCGGAGGTGGAGGAGGTTGTCGACGAAATCCACGGCCCAGCGGGCGGAGTTCTCATCGAACTTCTGGATATCGTACGTCTTGTACAGCGGGGAAATTTCCTGAACGCCGGCATAGATGGGCACGTATGTACTGACGTATGGATTATCCACGTAGAACCAGTAGACACCGCCGATGGGATCGGGCAACGCATCGCGGAGTTGGGCCACCATCCCATACCCGTGAGCGGCGATGTTCCGGTGACTCGTGATGCGCAGGAGTTCCATCAAAGGGTAACCGGGGAAAGGGGTAGCCAAGGGGCTCTTGACGAACCGATCCTTGCCCCTGGGCACGAGCCAGGCGCGGTCGGCTTCCATATCGTAAATAGTACCCTTGGCCACGGATCGTTGAAAAGCGAAGATGTCCTGCACCGAGAGCTTCCTCTCCGGTTTGATGGAGAACGGATAGAACGCCGCTCCTTCGTATCCTTGACGGTACATGGTGGACGAGCCGGTGGGGCCGCTTATTTTCCGGCGGGGCCATGGCTTCAGGTTTGGTGCCAGGTCGCTGTAGACCAGGTACAGGCGAGACAGGCTTCCCTCGCGAATGGGTGGGGCGTAGGCCTCCTGCCATACGAAGGGTTTTCCAGACTGAGGATCGTACCAGCTGTGGTCGATGGCGAACTGCATGTAATTGGACGAGGCCATAAAATCGGGATCGGTCAGGTCGATTTCGCGGATGCGTACATAATTAGGAATCACGGTCACATGGTCGTCGGGTACCCGTCGGGCTGCCCAGAGGGCTCCCGGCTCTCCGCTATCCGGCTCCCAATCCGGGCCGACACTGAATATTTCCAGGACCCAGACCTCTTGAGGATCGGCAATACACAGCGCCTCGGCGCCTCCGCAGGAGGGCAGGAAGCCGTATTTTTCCACGAGCGCTGTGATCAACTCGATGGCTTCCCGGGCGGTTTTGCATCGCTGCAGGGCGAACACCTGCGCCTGCTCGATGGTCATGATCTGACGGGTGACGCCTTCGATATACGGCGTGGCCAGTTCCTCCCTTTGACTGCACGTGGATTCGCCTATGGCCAGTTGATGCTCGTTGAATTGGGAGTACCCCGTGTGGAAGTACGTGTAGGTCTTTTCGGCCTGGGGAATCGTCCCGATCACCTTCCCGTAGTCGGTCAAGGGCCGGCCTGCCCTTTCGTCATCGCGTCCAAAATGAACCATACCCCAGTAGACGGGAGCCATATCTCCTTTTTTGAACGTCCGTCCCGGCACGACATGCACACGGCACTCGCTGCAGCAATCGGTGTGAGAGGTAATCACCGATCCGTCGACGGTGGCGTTCTTGCCAACGCCGATGACGGTACATCCTTGATTATCGATAACGTTTTCCTCGGCCGAGGCAAACGATAAGCAGATAATCAACAGAATCGATCCCATGCGTCTGGTCCTGTCCATGTTGTTCTCCTTCGTCGTTTATAAATATTGATATATAAACATACTCTTAACCTAAGTTGCGTTATATTTCCCAGAAATTTTTACTCTGTACTGGCTTGCCGTATCCCAGCAAATCGTCCATCCAGACCAGCGCCTGATTGAACCGGGGCATTTTCCGAATGACCACTCGGGCGGTATCGTGAAAAAAGCCCTGCGGTTTGTTGAACGGGCAGACTTTGATACAGTGACTGCAGTCCATCCAGTTCTTGACCCAGAATAAGAAGCACCGCTCAGGATCGATGTACCATTTCTCCACGCCCGAATGATTGGAGAAGGACGGGCCTTGGGTGGTGGGCCCGTCATGGCTGATGGCCCCCGATGGACACCGATCGGCACATTTCTTACACGACTCACAGAACTGCGCCACACCGAAGGGGCGATACGTGTCGTGGACGAGGGGCAGGTCGGTGAATACCTTGCAAATCCTGACGCGGGGACCGTATTTTTCTGTGATGAGAAGGCCGTTCCGGCCGAGTTCTCCCAGACCCGCGGCCATGGCCAGGGGGATGGACAGACCCGTGTCATTCCCGGAGGGGATCGCCCGGTATCCCAGGCCCCGTACGAAGGCGGCAACCAGGTTGGCGAGGAAGGCCATTTTGGAATACCCCAGTCCCGTGGCCGTCCCGGCGATGGCATCGGGGGAATGCTTCATCGTATTATAATCCATCTCGATGGCCATCACGATGGCATGGGTGCATCCTTCCGGAAGGTCCAGGGGTTTGTGATCCCCATGCAGGAGATCGTATTCGTGGGAGTAGATCAAGTTGGGATGGACTCGGCAGACGCCCACCAGATCGGCTCCGAGTAACCGGGCGGCTTTCTTGATGATACGGATATGGTCTTCGGGTGTGTGCGTCACCGGTCCTCCGGTTTCGATGAAGCGCTTGGCCTTTTCAGCCACATCGGTCCAGGAGTACAGTCCATAGTCACTCCGCATCGTTCCGTATCCGAAGCCGTACTCCAGATTCCATGAGGCGTTCCTCAGAGCATAATCGAGCTTACGATATCCTTGTTTATCTTGATACTTGACCTGGGAGTAGAGTTTATGGGCATGAGGTATGATGTTTTCATCCCAGGCTCTTCTCTTGAACATCTCGTTTTTTTGATCGAAGCGGGTCGTGGGCACGGGAAACGCGTAATCGATGGTATCCGGTTTCTGCACAGACTCTTTTTCACGATTCATGATGGAATTCCCTTCCTTTGGATGTCCATTATGATAGTATCTTTTCGTCTGTTTGTCAAGGAATAATATTCCAGCTATCCTTGACGAATCGGATGTTGAAGTATATCTTAAGACGCGTCAGAGTAAAGGTAAGACGCATGACCCCTAAGAGGAAATCTTATTGAATACTTTCGAACAGAATCGCTGGAATGCTGTAGGTCGAGTGATAATACCATGAAGTTTCATCCTCCCTGAACATGACAACCTTTCCTGTCTTTTTTGCGTCTAAAAAATTGAAGCGTATGACGGCCTGCCGTTACTTCGCGTTGTTGCGTGTTACGGCTCATCTGGAAAGGAGGGGACATGTTCTCCAATTATGTGAAGACCGCTTTAAGAAACATTTTTCGACACAAGGGATATTCGTTCATCAATGTGGCCGGCTTAGCCCTGGGTATGGCGTGTTGTTTATTCATCATGGTCTGGGTGATTGACGAGCTGAGCTATGATCGATTTCACGAGAATGCGCAACACCTTTACCGTGTCGAACAGGATCAGTATTACTCGGGCGATATTTATCATGTCACCGTGACACCCTATCCCATGGGACCGGGTTTAGAAGCTGAGATTCCAGAGATAAAGGATGCTGCGCGGTATGTATGGATGGGTACACGGCTCCTAAGGTACCAGGAGAAGGCCTTCTTTGAAGATGGCATCAGGGCCGTGGATCCGTCTTTTCTACGGATGTTCACGTTCCCGCTCATTAAAGGAGATGCGGCAACGGCGTTGGACGGACCGCATTCGTTGATCCTTTCCCAAGAGATGGCTCAGAAATACTTCGGTGACGAAGACCCGCTGGGCAAGGCCGTTATAATCAATAATACGTATTCCTTCTCGGTGACGGGTGTGCTGAAAGAGATACCCAGCAACTCGAGCTACGAATTTGATATGCTGATCCCCTTCGAGTTTGTACGCCAATCGGATTGGTACAGCGATAGCTGGAACAGTAACTCCATCACCACCCTGGTACAGCTTCACGATCAAGCCTCTGTACCCGACGTCAACAAGAAAATGACTGAGATTGTTACCCGACACGTCGCAGAGACCATCGAAGACCCGGAACGCCTTCGACGATTCCAGGAAGGCCCGTTGACGCAGTTCATGCTCATGCCACTGACAGACATCCATCTTCACAGCTATTTTGGTTACGGCAAGCCCATGGGAGATATTCAATACGTTTACATTTTTACCGTCATCGCTCTTTTCGTCCTTCTTATCGCATGCATCAATTTCATGAACCTGGCCACGGCTCGTTCGGCAAACCGCGCCAAGGAAGTGGGATTACGCAAGGTAGTGGGTGCACTCAAACGGCATCTGGTGGGACAATTCTTCGGTGAGTCGATTCTTTTGTCCTTCCTTGCTCTATTATTTGCCCTGATTATGGTTGTCTCACTGCTCTCAAGATTCAATACACTGGCGGGAAAGGAATTGGGTCTGAATGTCCTGTTTCGTTGGGAGTTCGTGGCGGGTATGGGTGGCATCACGCTAATTACGGGCGTGATCTCCGGCAGTTATCCGGCATTATTCCTCTCGGCATTTCAGCCGGTCAAGGTCTTAAAGGGAACGCTGAAGGCAGGCATGAAGAGTACCGTCTTTCGGAAAGTACTTGTGGTCACGCAGTTCGCGCTTTCTATCCTGCTGATCGTCGGAACGGGGATTGTATACAAGCAAGTGAGTTACATGCGATCGAAGAAGCTGGGCTACGATAAAGAACACATGATCTATATTCCCCTGCGCGGTAATACGCCGCAGTCGTACCCCACATTCAAAGAAGCGCTGTTGAGGAATCCTCTGGTGGTTAACGTCAGTGGAACGGGTCATTCACCGACACATATCGGCAGCAATTCAGGCGGCGCCGACTGGGACGGTAAAGACCCGGAACTCAGCGTTCTCATCGGTCAAAACCGAGTGGATTTTGATTACATCGAAACGATGAAGATTGAGATGGCCGAGGGTAGACCTTTCTCCAAGACCTTTTCCACGGATACGGCCACCGCCTTTCTGGTCAACGAGGAAGTTGTCCGGATCATGGGCGATGAGTCAGCCGTAGGGAAGCGGTTTTCGTTTTTTGGCGTCGATGGTACGATCGTGGGTGTGATGAAAAACTTCCACTTCCATCCAGTTCGATATGAGATTGAGCCCCTGGCCTTCATCGTCAGACCGGAGAGAATCCGCCATGCGGTTATTCGTCTGGCTGCTGGAAACATACAAGAGGGCCTGGAATTTGTGCAATCGACCTGGGAGCAAGTGATTCCCGATTACCCCTTCAACTACCATTTTATGGATGAGGATTTTGACCGTATGTATAGGGCTGAATCGCGTATGGGATCGTTGCTGCGGGCGTTTGCCTTTCTAGCCATCGCGATCGCCTGCTTAGGTCTTTTCGGGCTGGCATCCTTCACGGCCGAACAGCGAACCAAGGAAATCGGAGTACGGAAAGTTCTGGGTGCTTCGGTGCCGGGCATCGTTTTCCTGTTCTCCAAGGAGTTTACCAAATGGGTGATCGCGGCAAACGCCATCGCTTTACCCGTGGCTTATCTTGTCATGAGGAATTGGCTGCAGAGTTATGCGTATCGAACGAACCTGGCATGGTGGGTCTTTTTTATGTCTGGTGCATTCGCTCTTGTCGTGTCCCTGCTGACGGTCAGCTATCAGTCTGTGAAGGCGGCTCTGGCGAATCCGTCAAAATCGCTGCGGTATGAATGATAGGAGGCCCACGGATTAAGCCGTGGGCCAATTTTATTAGAATAACCTTGAACTTTTCAAAGAAATGGCCGTATACATGTCTGAACGATGATCATCATGCTATGAATAAAGGGAGAAGCGATGAAATCATTGACGAGACAGGAAGAGCAAATCCTGCTGGTTATCCATCATCTCGGGGACAGTGCCTATTTGGTCAATATCCGGTCGACGCTCAAAGAAATGACGGGTAAGTACTTGGATGTCGGTACGATCTACGTGCCCTTGAAGCGGCTGAACCTGAACGGATACCTGGAGACGTATTTGGGTGAACCCACCTCTGTGAGGGGCGGGAAGGCCATTCAATTCTATCGGATTACGGCCAAAGGGTACGAGGCGTTGGCCGAGGTTAAACAAATACAGGATACACTCTGGGAGGGTATCGTACTCCCCGTTCAGGATGCTTAATACGCAGGAATATGATGACCCAGAGACATTACACCATTCCTAAATTGGCCGGTTGGCTTCTCAATCTCGTGTTGCCCAAAGCAGATCGGAAATACTTGGCGGGCGATAATCAAGAAATCTATCATGACATTGCCGTCGAGAAGGGAAGGGGCACGGCGAATCTGTGGATTGCCAAACAAATTATCAAGTTCTTTCCCATCTATCTGTTTGAAACCATTTACTGGAGAATGATCATGATCAAGAATTACATGACCGTGGCTTTCAGGAACCTGTTTAAACACAAGGGGTATTCGTTCATCAATATAGCCGGACTGGCACTCGGGATGACGTGCTGTCTTTTAATCCTGCTTTGGGTTTTCGATGAGCTCAGCTTCGACCGCTTTCACGAAAACGCCGATCTATTGTATAAAGTGGAGCAGGATTTTTTCTACTCCGGCGAGGTTTACCATGTGTATCCGACTCCCTATCCCATGGGGCCAGGCATCAAATCGGAAGTCCCCGAAATTGTTGAACAGACGCGGTACGCGGGTTTGGGCAATGTTCTCCTCAAATACGGGGAGAAGGCCTTTTTCGAGAATGGCGTCAAGGCTGTCGATCCATCTTTCCTCCAGATGTTCACGTATCCTCTGATACTGGGAAATCCGGAAACGGTTCTCGATGAACCTCATTCGCTGATCGTATCAAAGGAGATCGCTGATAAGTATTTCGGGAGTGAAGAACCCATCGGAAAAATCGTCACGCTGAATAATCAACATGCTTTCACGGTCATGGGTGTATTCGAGAATGTGCCCACGAATTCTTATCTCCAATTCGACATCTTGGTTCCGTTTGATTTCACGGAAGAAACCGGCCAGTATCAGGACAACTGGCGTGCCAATTCTATCATTACCCTCGTCCAGGTTCAAGAGAATGCATCAATACCTGACATCAACCAAAAAATTACCAAGATCCGTCACAGACACGTGGAAGAATCCTTCCAGGATGCCCAGAGTTTAAGGGAATTCAACGAGGGTCCGATGACGCAGGTTATGCTCATACCGTTGACAGACGTCCACTTACGCCGGCATTCCGGTTCCGGCCAGACCTCGGGTTCTATGGAATCCGTCTATATATTCACGAGCATCGCTTTCGTCGTTCTCCTCATCGCTTGTATAAACTTCATGAACCTGGCTACTGCCCGGTCGGCAGGAAGGGCGAAAGAGATCGGTATGCGCAAGGTTGTGGGGGCCACGAAACTGAACCTTATCGGACAGTTCTACAGCGAATCTATACTGCTGGCCTGTCTTGCCCTTGTGTTTGCCTTACTCTTGACGGCTCTCATTCTGCCGTCATTCAGTACCCTAGCGGAAAAAAGGTTCGCGGTTCATGACTTCTTTCAATTGAAATTCATCGTGGGGATGATAGCCATCACGCTCGTTACCGGGATTTTATCGGGGAGTTATCCCGCACTCTTACTGTCCGCGTTTCAGCCCGTAAAGGTGTTGAAGGGAACTCTCCGCGCAGGCGTCAAGAGTGGTCTGTTCCGTAAAATTTTAGTCATCCTTCAGTTCGGTCTCTCCATTTTCCTTATCATTGGTACCGGGGTTGTATACGATCAACTCACGTATATGCAGAATATGAAGCTGGGATACGACAAGGAACACGTGATTTATATTCCGCTCCGGGGCGATTCGATCAAAGACTACGACGTGCTTAAACAAGCACTGAAAAGACAGGCAAATGTTCTGAATGTATCCGGGAGCTGGCTGTGGCCGGCTTTCATCGCTGCCGATTCAGGGGGCGCCGAATGGGAAGGGAAAGATCCTGAACTGGATTTGCGTGTCTGCTTTAACGTCGTGGATTTTGATTATATCGAGACGATGAAGATTGACATGGCCGACGGAAGGGCCTTCTCAAGGACGTTTGCCTCGGATACAGCGGGTGCTTTTGTCATCAACGAGGTACTCCAGACGATCATGGGAATGGAATCTGTCGTCAACGAGCGCCTTAACTTCTGGGGCGTTGATGGACCCATCGTGGGTGTGATGAAAAATTTTCATTTCAAGTCCCTACATTCAGAAATAGAACCCCTGGCCATCGCCGTCAATACGAATGCAATCGAGTACGCCATTATCCGCCTGATGTCCGGTAATATCTCAGAAGGCATCAACACAGTCCAATCGGTGTGGGAGAGGACCGTTACAGATTATCCATTCGAATTTCATTTTCTTGACGAATCCGTGGAAAGTCTGTATCGGAACGAGAAAAGAACCGGAACATTACTCCAAATCTTTGCCGTATTGGCCATTCTTATCGCCTGTCTCGGTCTGTTCGGCCTGGCCTCCTTCACGGCTGAGCAACGAACAAAAGAAATCGGAATGCGCAAGGTCCTGGGTGCCTCCGTGCCCAGTGTCGTTCTCTTATTCTCCAAGGAATTTACAAAATGGGTTGTCGTATCGAACCTGATTGCCTGGCCCGTGGCCTATTTTGTGCTCAAGGGCTGGCTGCAGGGTTTTGCCTACCGGACGAGCATGGCGTGGTGGATTTTTCTCGGTTCGGGTGTGCTGGCTCTCTTGGTGGCCTTGCTGACCATGAGCTACCAGTCGATAAAGACGGCTCTGACGAATCCGGCGGATTCGTTGCGGTACGAATGATAACTGGCGTAGGCAAGAAGTGCTAGGGCACAATCTCCAATCGGCCCAAACGATAGCAAGACGCGTGTTATTCTTTTGCCTGTCGGAGAACATGATCGATGGATTGGTACAGGCTTTGGGCGATGGTGTCCTGGTTTTTACTGTTGGTTAAGAATTTTTCTCCGGCCTTGTTGGAAAGAAACATGATTTCCACCAGAACCGCGCCCATGCGGGCCGTGTTCCCCCGGATAACAGCAAAACCGCGACGCCGGATCAGGCCTCTGCCGTTGCTCAAGGTCTCTTGCAGCTTATCTCGGAAGATGCGGGCCGTGGGCAGACTATGCGTACTGGCATAGTAGATTTCCGTATGGTTCGCCTTTTTGTTCCGGGCATGGTTGGTGTGAATCGATATAAAAAGGTCTGATTCCCAAAAATTGGACAACCTTCTTCGTTCATGCAAACCCACATCCTGATCCTCTGTCCGGGTCAGAAAAACCTTGACCTTTTCTTTTTTGTTTAGATACTGGTGCAATCGGAGAGCAATAGCCAGGGTGATTTTTTTCTCCATCACGCCCGTAGATCCAATGCCGCCTGTGTTACTGCCCCCGTGTCCGGGATCGATGACTACGATGAATGTATCGTCCAGGTATCGATTGAAATGGATGTCGAAATGCGGAGGATCGTTGATGTATGCAACGTCGGGCGTATCCTTCAACGCAGAAAACGTGAATACCAGCCTGTTGATTCCTTTATCGAGCCGTTGGCTCGCTATTCGTGAGACGTCGCCAAACTCGTACTGGCGTTCGTATTCATATTGAATGTGACTGTCCGAAACATCGAGAAAGTATTCATTCTCCGAGAGACGGCCAAATTCATAGACAGGTTCAGTGATGACTGTTTCCGGCTGGAGCATGATTTTAATTCTATTCCTTCGATAGGAGATGTGACGGATCACGTTTGTGGGCGGGATTTCTCGAAAGATGAGTCTCATCGCAAAGATAGTGACGACGAAAAGGATACACAGGATATATGAGGGTTTCATGTATTTTTTCCGAAAGGCATAGAACCGGCTTCGCTGGATAAACCGATCAGTGCTGTATAATACGATCTCGTCCGGTTTCGTCATTCTGATGGACCCTCTATCCTTTTCACAACAGCATACGGGAAAACAAGGGGATATGATTCATCCCGAAGGGATACGTTGAATATCGGTCTATCGCAAGATACATTCTCTATACTTCGTTGCGATGAGGTAGAATGAGGCAAGAGGACGGGCAAACGATCATCGTCCGATCTTGTCTCCTTTATTACGAGTGTTAAATACGGTGTGTCGGCTGATCACAGAGTCCATGCCATGAGGCTCTGTTGGTTTTTAAACCGAACGTTTCTATCGATTCTCCCAATCATCGTACATCCTCATATAGTCCTTCATTTCCCATGAGTTTATTCGTTCGTACGTGCATTATCGCACACCCTCGAAATCGAAAATACTGAATCGAAACTTGGCAACCATTTCATCACAGTACAGTCTAACGAAGTGAACAGGTATATGGTTACAGTCTTGTTTGAAGTGCTTTCATCGTGATGGAGGGCATATGTTAAAAAATTATTTGAAGATTGCGATTCGGACGATTTTGAAGCAGAAAAGTTATTCGCTCATCAACATTGCCGGCCTGGCTCTGGGTATGATGGTTTGCATACTCATCCTGCTGTATGTTCAGTATGAGCTCAGCTTTGATAGGCACCATGTTCATAAAGACCGCATATACCGGATCGAACGCATTCATCTGCAGTGGTCTGACGGGTCGGTGGCACTCCGGAGAGCTACCCTTGCCCCCTCCTTCATACCCCTGCTGGAAGACGACTTTCCGCAAATCGAGCATGCCGTTCGTATCTTTGATGCTGGCGAGGGAATGGTGAGCTATGAGCATCGCCGTTTTGTTGAGAATCATATCTTCTTTGCCGAACACGATATCTTCGAAGTCTTTACGATTCCCCTGATTCAGGGCGATCCGGAGAGGGCGCTGGAATCGCCGAACAACATGGTCATCAGCCAGTCCATGGCGGAAAAATACTTTGGGCAGGACGATGCGGTGGGCAAACAGCTTCTCGTGGATGATCGCCTTTTGTTCAACGTCACGGGCGTCATGGAGGACACGCCTCAAAATTCTCATATTCATTTTGATTTCCTGGCTTCGTATATAACCCTGAAGGGATTTTACGGCGAGGGTGAAAATGATTACTTCTGGGGATCCACAAACTTTTCCGATAATGTGGTTTTGGTGTACGCACGCCTGTCCGAAAGTACGGATATTGATGATATCACTGCCCGCATCCCTGAATTCCTGGATCGCCGACTGCAGAGCTGGCAAAACGATCAGGGCATCACCGTTCTGCCCAGCCAGAGCGACGGGTTGGGTTTCAGAAAAGTCCCGGACATTCATCTTCATTCCCGCACCACGAATGAAGTCGAGCCCAACAGCGATATACGGTACGTCCGGCTGTTTGCCATCATTGCGCTCTTCATCCTCCTCATCGCCTGCATCAATTTCATGAACCTTTCCACGGCCAGGGCTATCAAGCGCGCCAGGGAGGTCGGATTGAGGAAGGTGGTGGGTGCGTATCGGCGTATGCTGGTTTTTCAGTTCTTGGGAGAGTCTTTCTTAATTGCGTTGTGCGCCATGGTTCTGGCCCTGGTTCTGGTGATGCTGGTTCTTCCGTTTTTTAGCGCCTTCTGCGGGCACGATCTCGGCCTGCGGCTTGCCGATCCTCTGCAAGTCTTGCGGATTGTTGTTGTGTTTCTCTTTACGGGTCTGGCTGCTGGACTGTACCCGGCATTCTATCTCAGCGTATTCCAGCCGTCTGCCATACTCCGGGGTGAAATCACACGCGGCATTCGCGGCGCTGTCTTCCGAAAAGGACTCGTTGTTTTTCAGTTTGCCATTTCTGTTGTGCTAATTATCGGCGTCGGCGTGGTCTACGGGCAGATGGATTTCCTTAGGAATACAGACCTGGGATACCAGCGCGAGAACATCCTGATGTTTCCAGCGGATGCGGTTTTAAAACAGAACTGGCGGTCGGTCAAACCGGCACTGGCTCGTCATCCCGGCATCCTGTCGGTGACGATGTCCAAACGGGCCCCGACGGGAGGTCTGCACGATGCACCCGGGTTTGCTATCGAGATAAACGGGGAGGCTTTGAACAATCCCTTTCATATGCCCCACAATCGTGTGGAACACGATTTTTTTAGAACCTACGGTATGCAGATCGTTGCGGGGCGGGATTTCTCGGTGGCGCATCCCACGGATTCAACAAAAGCTTTTATCCTGAATCAGATGGCGGTCAGGAGTCTGGGGCTAGAAAATCCCGATGATGTCGTAGGCGAGCCCGTGGAGGTTAGTGGAGGTCGAAAGGGTAGGGTCATCGGTGTTGTCCGGGACTTTCATTATGAATCGCTGCGCCGCCAAATTGTACCCATCATCACGTATATATCCCTAAGAGGTGCGAATACGATTGCTGTACGTCTGGCGCCGGGTAATCCCAAGGAAAAAATCGATCATATTCAGAGCGTCATCGATCAATATCATCCCGGGTTTCCTCTGAACTATACCTTTTTGGATGAGCGCATCGATGCACTCTACCGGAATGAGGCCCGTATGATGGAGATGTTCGGGTATTTCAGTATGCTTGCGATTTTTATCGCTTGCTTAGGGCTGTTTGGACTGGCCTCTTTTACCGCAGAACGGAAAACGAAAGAGATCGGTATCCGAAAAGTCCTGGGCGCATCTGTACCGGGAATTACGTTGGTGCTGTCCAAAGAGTTCACCAAATGGGTGGTGCTGGCCAATTTGATTGCCTGGCCGGTGGCTTTCTACGCCATGAATCAATGGCTTCAGGGTTTTGCCTACAGGGACGAATTAAACATATGGACGTTTGTGCTGTCGGCAATTCTCTCATTGCTGATTGCATTGCTCACGGTCAGCTACCAGTCTGTCAGGGCAGCGCTGGCCAATCCTGTAGATGCATTGAAGTATGAATAGGATAGCTCAAATATTCCATGAAAAATATGCGGTTAAAATGAAACACAGTAACCTTTTCTACCGTATTGAAGTCTGAGTATACAGAGAAATCACATACGTTGACCGATACGAGGAGCAATGACATGATTAAGGCCAAGGATCTTAGAAAAGTCTTTTTAACCGAAGAAATCGAAACAACGGCATTGAACAAGGTCAATTTCGAAGTGAACGAAGGCGAGTTCATCTCCATCATGGGTCCCTCGGGGTGCGGCAAGTCGACACTCTTGAACCTGCTGGGAATGCTGGATAATCCCACCGACGGGGAGTACCATTTTTTCGGTGAGGAAGTCTCCCGATACTCGGAAAGAAAACGGGCCAACCTGAGGAAGGCCAATATCGGCTTTGTATTCCAGAGTTTTAACCTGATCGATGAGCTGACCGTCTTCCAGAATGTCGAACTGCCATTGGTGTACCTCGGTGTACCCAAGTCGGATCGGAAAAAACAGGTGGATGACATTCTTGAGAAGATGAATATCATCAACCGGAGTAAACATTATCCTCAGCAGCTCTCTGGCGGTCAACAGCAGCGCGTGGCCGTTGCCCGAGCCGTGGTGGCCAACCCGAAGCTCATCCTGGCGGACGAGCCCACAGGAAACCTGGATTCGGCTCATGGGGACGAAGTGATGAAGCTCTTAACCGGCCTGCATGGAGAGGGGACGACGATTATCATGGTGACGCATTCGCCCGCTTATGCAGAATATGCCGAGCGAATCGTCCACCTGTTCGACGGGCAGATCGTGACTGAGAATATTCAGGAACGGTTTCACGTTTAGGAATCCGACTACCGATTGAGGATAAGCTGAGAAGCTGATCTCATTTTCTGCCGTCTACCGCTGTCAGGCTCAAGATCATGCTTTGGGAAAACGGTCATTTTGAAATAAATGGATGATTCGACTTCCATTGACTCGAAGAAATATGAGATACACGTTTTTATCGATGAATTAGGCATTTATATGTAGAAGTTACTATGTGAGAAATCAGTCTGATAATGTGAAACACCTCCCATCTTTGAAAAAGGTCAGGATAAGCATCCCTGACCTTTTTTCGTCATGTCCGACTCAGAAGATTTAAATATTCCTGCAACTTTTTCAAGTTTTTTCCGTATTACAGAATAAATAAGATCCTTTTTTTTATCATGTATTTTCTGTATTGCAGAAAAAATAGAAACCGGAGGAAATATGGAATATCTTTCGCGGAAGGAAGAACAACTCTTGCTCACGATCTGGAAGCTTCAGGACAATGCTTACGGTGTGCCTATACGCGAGCACGTCTCCAAAGCGACGAATCAGTACTGGTCCATCGGTGCGATTTATGATGTGCTCGACCGGCTCACGCGAAAGGGGTATGTAGCGACCATCGTCGGAGAGCCGACGGCCGAAAGGGGGGGGAAGAGCAAGCGATTTTACCGGATCACGAAAAAAGGTTTCGAAGCCTTGGACGAGATTAAAAGCGTTCAGGATAATCTATGGTCCGACCTGCCTAAAGCAGCTTTTGAGTAGCCACATCCCGATGAAGAACGTACAAAAAAAACCGCCTCGCTTGGCCGGTTGGCTTTTGAGAAGGATCATCCGATCGAATGATTACGATTATGCCATGGGTGATCTGTACGAGACATACGCGTGTTACGCCAGGGATCGTGGTGCCAGGAAGGCATGGTGCTGGTTCTGGGGTCAAGTGATGGTGTCCGCACCGAGATTCCTGAAAAATATCCTTTACTGGAGGCTTATGATGTTTAAGAATTATCTGAAAATCGCCCTGAGGAATATACGAATGTCCAAAGTTTATTCAGTTATCAACATCACGGGCTTGGCCGTGGGCATGGCCTGCTGCCTTTTCATCCTCCTGTGGGTTCATCATGAAACCAGCTTCGACAAATTCCACGCAAATAGGGACAGGCTTTTCCGCGTGCTTCAGCATATCAAGTATTCCGAAGTCGTTACCTGGGCTATTACACAGGGTCCCCTGGGACCGGCGCTGAAAGAGGAAGTTCCTGAAATCCAGGAGGTCTCCCGTTATGTGAATGCCTCCTGGAGGATCAAATACAAGGATCAGGCCTTCGAACGACGTGGTGGTTATGTCGACTCGTCGTTCCTTACCCTGTTCTCGTTTCCTCTGGTCAGGGGAAATCCCGAAACCGCGCTCACCGATCCCTATGCCGCAGTCATCACCGAAGAACTGGCAGTATCCATTTTCGGATCGGAAGATCCTGTGGGAAAGGTCATCAATCTGTCCGATCAATACGATATTCAAATCACCGGTGTTCTTAAAAATATCCCAGAAAATTCGCATCTTCAATTCGATTTTCTGGGGACGATGGCCTTTGCCCGTGAGATAGGATATACCGTCGATATCTGGACGAATAGTACGTTCAGTACATACGTGCTTTTATCGGAAAACCTGTCTCCGGAAATCGTTGAAGAAAAAATATACGATTTCCTCGATTCCAAGTTAACGCTGGAGGAGTGGGAAAAACTGACGCTCCAGCCGCTCATGAAGATTCATTTCTCAACAGGGATAGGGTATGATAATACCCTCAAAACCAATCCCCAGTATGTGATCATCTTCTTCGTAGCAGCGGTGTTCATCCTCCTCATCGCCTGCATCAATTTTATGAATCTTGCGACAGCCCGTTCCACACTTCGCGCTAAAGAAGTGGGTCTGAGAAAAGTGGCGGGCGCAGTCCGGGGTCAGCTTATTCATCAGTTCCTGGGCGAATCTGTTTTCCTGGCCATCGTTTCTTTCGTCGTAGCTATGGGGCTCGTATATCTTCTCCTGCCTGTTTTCAATCAATTATCCGGGAAACACTTTTCCGTCGCCGATTTTGGCTCCCTCGATATGCTCCTGGGTGTATTCCTCATCGTCTTACTTACGGGTATCCTTTCCGGAAGCTATCCTGCATTCATCCTGTCCGCATTCTTGCCTGTTAAAGTTATAAAGGGCTCCACGAGTGTCCGAACAAGGAAATCCCTTTTTCGCCGGGCTTTGGTCGTATTTCAGTTTTCCATCTCCATCATCTTGTTGATCGGTACGTTCGTTATCTATACCCAGATTCGTTTCATGCAGAATCAGGATATTGGATACAACAGCGAGAACCTGGTGTCTCTCTATATACCCAGGCAGGTTCGTCAGCAGTACGACGGCTTTAAGAATGAAGTTCTGAAAAATCCCCATATCCTAAAGATATCCCGATCCATGAGTCAGGCTGAATACGGCATCACGTTCACCAACGGCCTGTGGAATTGGGAAGGCAAGAATCCTGAGGAAGACATCCTGTTCCGGGCCAATCTCGTCGGCTATGATTTTTTTGACACCTTTGGGATGAAGATGGTGGCGGGACGGCCGTTCTCCAAGATGCATGCCACGGATAGTATGGCCATCATCATCAATGAAAAGGCATTGGACGTCATGGGCCTTCAGGATCCTATCGGAAAGCGCGTGAATTACGGAAGAACCCCCGATCAATACACACCGTTCCATATCGTCGGAGTGGTCAAGGACTTCAATTTCTTACCGCTGCATGCGGAGATCGAACCGTTGATCGTTCTGCTCTCCGGCGGTGTGTTCGGGTTCGCTAATCCCGGTTTTGTATACCTTCGGATTTCATCCGATTCAGTCGATGAGACTCTGGTATTCATCGAAAAAACATGGGCCACATATTTCCCAGGCTATGATTTTACGTATCAATTCGTCGATGACAGTTTCAAGCATTTATACGGGACTGAGGAACGCATCGGGAACATCCTGAAATCATTCACAGTACTGGCTGTGTTGGTCTCCTCCCTGGGTCTATTCGGACTGGCATCTTTCATGGCAACGCGCCGGACGAAGGAAATCGGCGTGCGCAAAGTGCTCGGCGCATCCGTATCAGGTATCGTAGCCATGCTTATAAAAGAATTTTCCAAATGGATCATCGTAGCCAATCTGATATCGTGGCCGGTGGCCTATTTTGCTATGAGTCGCTGGCTCCAGAATTTTGCCTATCGAACCGGCATACATGCCTGGATTTTCCTGGCAACAGGAGTCGTGACGCTGACGATAGCCATGCTTACTGTCACTTATCAGGCTTTGAAGGCCGCATGGACGAATCCCACTGAAGCGCTGCGGTACGAGTGAGAGCAGGGGCCGGTCGTATGAGGTTTTCAAGCTCATGAATACGAATAAAAAAACAAATGCGAATCATCCTAAGGTGACGGGCTGGCTGCTGAAAAAAATAATCCAAGCGAACGATTATGATTACGTCGTGGGAGATTTGAATGAGTTCTATCAGCACACCGTGATGGAGAAGGGGAGACTCCGAGCCTGGTTCTGGTGCTGGCAAGAAGTATTGCGGTCGTTCCCCAGGTTTGTCAAGGTTTCAGCTTGTTGTCGATACGCCGTGTTCATGAATTATCTAAAAATCGTGGTCAGGAATATTAAGAAGTACAAGGCCTATTCTTTTATTAACATCGCAGGACTGGCGACGGGTATGGCATGCTGTCTTCTGATCCTTTTATGGGTTCATGATGAATGGCAGTACGACCGCTATCATAAAAACACGGACCGCATCTTTCGTGTCTATGGGAAAGGGCTCATCAACACCAGCGAGATCAATATGGCACTCTCGCCGGCACCCATGGCACAAACATTGGTGGATGAATGTCCTGAGGTTGAATCGGCTGTGCGACTTTATAATCCCGGTAACGTGCTTATACGACATGGTGACCGGTATTTTACTGAAAATCGATTCCTTTTTGCCGATGCATCCATCTTCGAGGTCTTCACATTTCCGACGATACGGGGCAATCCAGAAACCGCCCTGATGCGGCCCAATTCACTGGTGCTCACAAAGTCAACGGCTCAGAAATACTTTGGGGATGAAGATCCTATGGGCCGGATGATTGTCCTAAATAACGGCACCGATTATCAAGTCACGGGCATCGTGGAGGACGTGCCTTGTCAATCGCATTTCCATTTCGATATGCTGGGATCCCTGAATTCCCTGGACATCAGCCGAACGCCTCATTGGATAAGCAATACATTTTATACGTATCTCGTTCTGAAGGAGGGTTATGCACCGGATGCGCTGGAGAGTAAATTCCCGGCTATGATCGCCAAGTACATGGGACCGCATGTGCAGCAGGAAATGGGCGCATCCTTCGAGCAGTTCTTGGCTTTGGGAAATCGATACGGATTTTTTTTGCAGCCCCTCACGGACATTCATCTTCATTCGAACTTGAACAACGAATTGGAAGCCAACGGCGATATGCGGTATGTCACCATGTTCTCGGCCATCGCCTTATTTGTGCTCCTGATCGCCTGTGCCAATTACATGAATCTGGCCACGGCCCGGTCGGCGGCGCGAGCCAAAGAAGTGGGTATACGCAAAGTTGCCGGTTCGAGCCGGACTCAGCTCATCCGGCAGTTTTTAACCGAATCGGTGACTGTCAGTATCCTATCCTTGCTCATCGCCCTCCTCCTGACCCAACTACTCATGCCGGTCTTCGGATCGCTTTCCGGTAAGTCGCTGAATGTTAAAGTACTCGCCAACGTGTACTGGATAATCGGCTTGGTCGGTTTTACGACTCTGGTGGGTGTTCTGGCGGGCAGTTATCCCGCATTCTACCTAGCCTCTTTCAGGCCTGCTGCTGTGATGAAGGGTAAACTAAAGGCTGGTATGAAGCAATCCCGTTTACGAAGCGGATTGGTCGTTTTTCAGTTCGGGATATCGATCTTCTTGATCGTGGCAACACTGGTCGTTTCCAAACAGCTTCGGTTCATCCAGAATAGAAAATTAGGTTTTGAAAAGGAGCATCTCATTCTGCTCCAGGGAAGTCAGAGCCTCGGACAACAGAAAGATGCATTCAAGGAAGCCCTTTTGAAACATCCGAACGTGTATGGTGTGACCGGTTCCAGTACCGTGCCGGGTAAACGATTCGGGAGCACGGGATTTAGAATCGACCAAGCAACGGCAGGACAGATGCACATGCTCCTTCAGATTTATGCGGATCACGATTTTATTCGAACGTATGGTATAAAAATAGTCCAGGGCAGAGATTTTTCACGGGAGATGTCCACGGATGTCTCCAGTGTTATCATCAACGAGTCGGCGGCACGTACGTTCGGTCTCCTGAACCCTACCGGAAAGCGGATCGTCGAGGTTCATCCCGATCCAACATTCAATGACATGCTCAATATCATCGGTGTTGTCCAGGATTTTCACTCTGAATCCATGCACCGCCGTATCCAACCATTGGCGATCCATCTGTATAATGCTGTGCGATACGTCTCGATACGCATTGCACCCGATGACGTGGCCGGAACACTGGATTATATCAAAAAGCAGTGGGTGCAGTTTGCGTCAGGCCAACCTTTTGATCCAACGTTCTTGGACAGAGAATACGATGCTCTCTACACGGCCGAACAACGGACAGGACAACTGTACTCGGTCTTTTCTGGATTGTCTATTTTTATCGCCTGTCTGGGGTTGTTTGGTCTAGCTTCTTTCTCTGCAGAACAGAGGACCAAAGAAATCGGTATTCGAAAAGTGCTGGGCAGTTCTGTACGTGGGATTGTTCTATTGACGACCCGAGAATTCGTGAAATGGGTAGTCATGGCCAATATTCTGGCATGGCCGTTGGCTTATTTTGTCATGCACCGCTGGCTCCAGAATTTTGCGTATCAAACTCAGATCGGCATAGATGTGTATGTGTTTTCGTCCGTATTGGCATTGATGATAGCACTTTTGACTGTGGGATATCAGATTATCCGGGTGGCGCGGGCCGATCCAGTAGATGCGCTTCGGTACGAGTAGTATCTCGGATACGAATCGGGTGTGTTGACTAAGTCTACTTTTATGTCATTTCTCCAGCTTTTCGGAAGATAATAATATGTGGGGTCGGTGAATGAAACCCGGCCCTTCTTTTTTCGTATGAGGATTGGTATGTCCTAAAATGTAGAACAAATAGTGCTTGCTTTTTTTATTTATTTGTCTTACATTTTAGGAGTAATAAACGAGGAGAGCAGTATGAAGTTTATCTCACGTTCTGAAGAGATGATTCTATTGGCGATTTGGCGGCTTGGGGCTAATGCATACGGCGTGACTATCCGAAACGAGCTGAAAGAGATGAGCGGGAAAACCTGGGCCTTTGGGGCCCTTTTTGTGATGCTGGACCGGTTGTCGAAGAAGGGATTGCTGGATTCGTATCTCACCGAACCCACCCGAGAGCGGGGAGGGAGGAGCAAGCGGATATACAAACTTACTCCCGAGGCAGTAAAAGCATTGAAGGAAGTGAGGAGGCTCCAGGAATCGATTTGGGAGGGGATGCCGGAATTGTCTGCCAGAGATCTGATCTGACCTGGTGAGCGTCAGGTGAAAGATTTGTTCATCATCAATGCAGAGAACGATATCATCAACACCAATGGATAGATAGGATGCATAAAAATCAAAGGCAGTTACATCCTCCGAGACTCGCCGAATGGCTGGTACGCAGGATGTTTCCTGACGGCGGGTCGTACACGACGGCCGGTGACCTGGATGAAGTACATCAATATCTAGCGGAAAAAAGCGGGCGTTTTTGTGCAAACGTGTGGTACTGGAGTCAGTTGTTATTCGCACTTCCGCATTGCTTGAAACATGTTGTCTATTGGAGGATCGTCATGATTCATAACTATTTGAAGATCACATGGAGAAATGTGAAGAGAAACAAGGTATATAGCTTTGTCAATATGTCCGGCCTTACGATGGGTATGGTTTGCTGCATACTCATTCTTGTTTATATCATGCATGAAGTTTCTTACGATGGATTCCATGAGAAAGCAGGGGATATCTATCGTGTTGCCATCCATGGACATGTGGGAGGTAATCCCATTGATTGGGCAACATGCGCGGCCCCAGCAGGTCCGGCGATGGTCCAAGATTTTTCCGAGATCATCGCCGCTGTACGCATAGATTTTTCCGGGGAAACGATGTTCAGTTATGAGGATAAAAGATTTTTTGAGTCCTGGTTTCTTTATGTCGATCATAGTTTCTTCGATGTGTTTTCTTTTCAATTCCTGAAAGGCGATCCCAGCACGGCCCTGAAGGCTCCATTTACTGTCGTTCTGACACCCGACATTGCGGAAAAATACTTCGGCCAGGAAGATCCTATCGGAAAAACGATCAAGATGAACAACAAGGAAAATTTTACTGTGACGGGAATCGTCCAAAAACCACCGTCCAATTCTCATATTCGCTTTGATATGCTCGGTTCATTCCAGACATTGTATAAGACAGTACCCATCCAGGTGGAGGAATATATTTACTGGAATTATCAGACCTATCTCTTACTTCAGAAAGGAACCGACCATAAAACCTTGGAGGCAAAATTCGATGCTTTCGTTGAAAAGGTTATCGGTAATATGTTGAGAGGTATCGGTGGGGAGCACACCTGGACACTCGAACCACTGACAAAAATCCATCTCTATTCACCCTTGGAAAATGAGTTGGGACCTAACGGAGATATACGTTATATCTATTCATTCATGACCATTGCCTTGTTTATATTAACAATTGCCTGTATCAACTTCGTCAATCTCTCAACGGCGCATTCAGCGAAACGGAGCAAAGAAGTTGGCCTGCGGAAAATGCTTGGTGCAGGAAGGATTGGACTCGCCCATCAATTTCTCGGTGAATCGTTGTTGTTCGCTGTGGCATCTCTTCTGGCCTCGATCGTCATCGTCAGGTTTGTCTGGCCATATTTTAACAACCTGATCGGTTTGGACATTCATCTGAATGCTCTGGTGATTCACTGGCTGCTGATTGGATTGGGCGTACTCCTGCTTTTTGTCGGACTGGCAGCCGGTGTTTACCCCGCCTTTTATCTATCCCGCTTTCGACCGGTGGATGTATTGAAAGGAGATGTTCGTCAAGGATTACGGTATTCCCGTTTGCGTGGTATACTCGTCGTGTCTCAGTTCTCGATTACTATTGCTTTGCTTATCGGAACGCGAATCGTTTTGAATCAACTGAATTATATGAGAAACGAACGTTTGGGCTTTCATAAAGATCAGATGCTGGTTATCAAAGTGCAAGATGAGGATACCCGATATAGGATAAATACACTCAAGCAAGAAATGCTTGCAATTGACGGTGTGCTGGGTGCATCCTCTTCTCTTTTGGTACCCGGAGAAGAATATTTTACGATGATGACCTGTTTTCCTGAGGGCTTTGGCCGTGGATTTGTCATGGCTAATTTTGATGTCGACGATCACTTTTTAGATGTGTATGGCATCGAGTTAGTTGAAGGCAGGGGATTCTCGAAAGAAATGATGACGGATGTGCATGAAGCGGCCCTGGTCAATGAGACAGCCGTAAAAAAATTGGGATGGGAAAATCCCATCGGGAAGAGAATTATGGATCGTGTGAATCCAACCAAACCTAAAATCAGAACGGTCGTTGGTGTATTCAAGGACATCCATATCCAGTCCCTCCATCATGTCATCGAACCCACATTAATCGATTATAATCCTGACTCGGCAGGACGGCTGACCTTGAAGCTCAAGTCTCAGAATATCCTGCAAACGATGGCATTGATAAAAGAGAAATGGAGCGGCATCGCGCCAAACCATCCTTTCGATTATTTCTTTTTGGACTCATTTTATAATGCGTTGTACAGAACAGAAGAAAAGCTGGGTTATATTTTTCAAGTTTTTACAGTATTGGCCATTTTTATTGGGTGTCTTGGGCTATTCGGACTGATAAGCTATACGACCGAACAGCGTACAAAGGAGATCGGTATCCGAAAGGTTCTGGGATCGCCCGTTCAATCGATCGTCGTTCTTCTATGCAAGGAATTCGTACGGCTCCTTCTGATAGCCAATGCTATCGCTTGGCCCCTTGCTTATTTTGCCGTGAGCCGATGGCTTCAACATTTTCCGTTCAGGGTGGGATTGAGCATCCGCGTATTTATAATGGCCGGTATCACGGCACTGGGCATCGCATCGCTAACCGTGAGTTATCGTGCCATCCATGCCGCACGTGCCAATCCGGTGGACGCATTGAGGTATGAATAGATCCGAAGTGTTGGATTGGGATTCTCTGACCGGCTAAAATTATTAAACGTCTATAAATGGTGGCCTAGAAAAAAGTGAAAAGAATGCATAAAACAGACCAACCGCCCAGACTCGCCGAATGGCTGGTACGCAAGATGTTTCCCGACGGCGGATCGTATTCGACGGCCGGTGATCTGGCGGAAGCCTATCGATCTCTGACGGATGTGGAGGGAATCCGCCAAGCTCGCAGGTGGTACTGGGGGCAGGTATCGAGAGCACTGCCGAATTATATAGCGAGTCAATCCTACTGGAGATGGAAGATGCTGGTTCATTATGTCAAGATCGGATGGCGGAATCTGTATA
>Ga0180437_10002377_pt1 | contig 30156 bp, 31 predicted proteins | sample SS_ome_4_FD_132410 | JGI IMG/M metagenome (GOLD analysis project Ga0180437, IMG submission 132410) | Hypersaline lake sediment archaeal communities from the Salton Sea, California, USA - SS_3_D_1 metaG | ecosystem: Environmental > Aquatic > Non-marine Saline and Alkaline > Hypersaline >...
AATTTTCGAAAATATGTTGAATATAGCACAGGATTTACAATTACCTGTAAATTTACATACAAAGGGTGCTGAAAAATTAGTATTTGAAACCTTACCTTCTTATAACATTCCAAATGTAAATATGCATTGGTATTCGGGTCCAGAGACTTATTTAAAGATCGGGATCGATAGAGGATATTATTTCTCAATAACACCTGCGATTAAATATTCTCCTGCTGTCAAAAAAACAGCAACTTTTGTTGAAAAAGAATATCTTCTTTTAGAAAGTGACGGTCCAGTAAAATATGCTAATGAAACTGGGGCTCCATATATGATTGCCAATGTATTAAAAATAATATCTGATCTAAAGAAATTAGATATAAAAGAAATGGAAATTCAAATTGAAAATAATACAAGAAAAATTTTTCCTAAACTATTCTCAATTTAGTACGAAAATCTCCTACTTAGAGTTGCGTATTTTTTTTATACCTTCCCATAACCCAGATAAATACATTATCCCTAAAGCTCTATCGTATAAACCATAACCTGGTTTCCCTCTTTCTCCCCATATCATTCTGCCATGATCAGGACGAATCATTCCCTTAAAATCAATATCAACTAATGCCTTGATAACTTTAAACATGTCGATGTCTCCAAATTCAGTAGGATGAGCAACTTCAATAAAGGATTGACCATTTTTCCTCTTTATATTGCGTATATGGACAAATGGAATCCTATCCATGGAACCAAACTTATATATACTTTTAATTAAATCCATTTTTAAATTTGGACCAAATGAACCTGTACAAAAAGTAATTCCATTCGAAGGGCTATCTATTATATCTATTAGTCTATCTAATGCTGCTTCATGAGTAATTATTCGTGGAAGATTAAAAATTGACCACGGAGGATCATCTGGATGAATACCAAGTCTTACCCCCGCGTTCTCTGCCACAGGTATAACTCTTTTTAAGAAATATTCTAAATTTGACCACAAGGTTTCTTCATCCACTTTAGAATAAGCCTTAAGTAAATCTTTTAACTCAGTCTTTCCATAATTCGTTGCCCATCCCGGTAATTCTATGGATTCTTCACTTATATTTATCTTATTGATTTCATCTTGATCATACGCAAGACTCGTTGACCCATCAGGATTTTTTTTTGATAAATTAGAGCGAGTCCAATCAAATACGGGCATAAAATTATAACAGAGAACATTTATTCCTAGAAAACCCATATTTTTGATATTCTGGCAATAATTTTCGATATATTTGTCTCGACTTCTTCTACCTATTTTTATATCTTCATGTACTGGTATACTTTCAATGACAGATAACCTTAAACCCACAGCTTCTATCATCCTTTTTAAGGATATAATTTGTTCTTGAGGCCAAATTTCACCTATTTTTACATCATAAAGAGCAGATACAATTCCACTTACTCTTGGAATCTGTTTAATATATTCAAGTGGAATTGGGTCACTTTTACCATACCACCGAAAGGTTAATTCCATAGGCTATCTATTTATTTAATGATAATTAAAATTATAAATTTTTGTTCTTTTATACTCCTGAAAATGCTGAAAAACCCCCGTCAACAGGTATTACAATTCCATTGACAAAACCAGAAGCTTCTTCATCAATTAGCCATAATAATGTTCCTAATAAATCTTCTGGTGTTCCAAATCGTTCTAATGGAGTGTGATCTAAAATTCTCTTAGCTCGAGAATTAAATGCACCATTCTTATCTATTAGAAGGGAACGATTTTGATCAGTTAAAAAGAAACCAGGTGCTATCGCATTTACTCTTATACCAACCTTAGAAAAATAGACAGCTAACCATTGAGTAAAATTACTAACAGCAGCTTTTGCTGCACTATAGGCGGGAATTTTACTTAATGGGCGAAAAGCATTCATTGAAGATATATTAATTATTATAGCACCTTTTTGATTTATCATTTTTTTAGCGAATACTTGAGTACTTAAAAAAGTACCAAGGAAATTTAAATCAAAAACAAAATTAACACCCTCACTATCTAAATCAAAAAAATTCATAATCCCTGGTCCTTCATTATTTAAATCATTTAAGGTTAAATATTCACTAGAAGTAGTTCCCTTAGGGTGATTTCCCCCTGCGCCGTTAATTAATATGTTCCATGGACCCAACTTGTTCAATATAAGGCTTTCAGCTTTTGTCAAACTGTTTTTATCTAACACATCAGCTTCAATAGGTAAAGCAGTCCCACCTTTTTCATTAATCTTATGTGCCACAGATTCTGCAGCTTCTCTTTTTAAGTCAATAATTGCAACTTTAATGCCATATTCTGCAATTTTTCCTGCTAGATATCCACAAAGTATTCCACCACCACCGGTCACAACCGCAATTTTTTTCTTTAAACTTGAACTAGAGGTAATCATTATATTCTATTAATTCTCAGTTTGATATATGATCTTTGGTTGGTAATTTTAATTTTTTTTCATTAAGTTTAAAATTTCATCACTAAGTTCTTCTCTATTTTTCATACGGTTTAGCATATCCATTACTTCTGGAATTGAATCACCATAAATATGTAATGAATTACTAAAATCCAAATAATGCCCCATCTCTAGATTTAACTCTTCAGCAACGTATTTTTGTATATGGATCATTCCGTTTACATTTGCTTCCCATGCTCTAAATAAATCTCTACTCCTCCAAGTAGTTTGCATTATTAACTTATTATTCTTAACTCTCATATAGATTCGTTGAAGACACGGAGGATCAAAATGGAACGGATCCACTAACGGTCTCCAAGTTATCGCTTGAGCTCTCCTTGAATAAGGTGTTTGCCTTAATGTTTTTATAATATAATCAATTTGATTTATTCTTGGAAATTGAAGTATTTCAATTGGTATTCTTTCTAATCCTAGTTGGTTTGAAATTTTTTGATTTAAATCGAATATAACATCATTTTTTAAGTTCCAATTAACGGAATTCCCTGACTCTTCTACTCTTTTTGCTTTTAAAAGTTTTTGATGTTGTTTAACAAAATTATGATTTATTATTTCTAAATCATAATTAACATGGATACTATCTTCTAATGAATAAGGCGTATAGTTAAAAATTCTATCGTGGTATGAATAGGGAAAACTTACATCCGAATCCCAGATATAATGATCATTCACTCCTTGAAGTATTTCTTCAATATAACCACTTTGAATTGACCCTATGAGGTAAGTATCAGCCATACATCCATATACTTCATAAGAATTTCCATATTTCGTTTTTATCTTTATGACTTTATCTTTCCTCATAATTGGACTGCTTAAGGGTTTTTTAACTTCAATTAATACTGAAGCATCCTGTGAGGGTAAATCTCCTGATTTATCATATTCGGTAGTTATTTTATCACCATTATAAAGAACCTGAGTAAGAGCAGAAAGCCAAGCCTCTCTAACATTATCTTTTGATACAAATATTACTTCATCCATAATTCGAAACCTTAATTAATACACTAAACAAGATATTTTTTTGATTTTATAATTTTTTTGTTAAAACTTTAACAAGGATCATTAAAAACACTTATTATTCAAATCTTTATTAAAAAGGATATTTTTTTTAAAATTTTGATAATATAGTTCATTTCTTTAAAAAATTAACGCCAAAAATTTATATTTTAATTAATTTAAACTATCAAAACTACATAAAATTAAGAAATAAATTAGGTATGATTTCTCTGAAGTTTAGGTTTGAACCCCCATTTAATGAAATAACTAAGAATACTAATCAAACGCTTTATTTTGATAAAGAGTTATCCCTTAATGAATTATTGGAGCAACTAAAGGTTCGATATGGAGAAACATTTTATGAATTACTTTGGGATAAGAAAAACAAATCCGATTTCAGTTCATTTCTCTCTATCATCATTAATGGGAAAAGTTATAGAGATGAAAACTTTCTTAATACAATTTTAAGAGATGGAGACGATATAGCCTTTCTTTATCTATATTTTGGTGGTTAACCTTAAAATATTTAGTTAAATGATATATATTAACCACATTGTAAAACCTGTCAATAAAGGATTCAAGATATTGTCAGAAATAGATAGGGTCAAATAATCGATTAAAAGAAAGATACAAGTTGATAAAATTGCCATCGTAAGAATCTTGATTATACTTATTGGCATTAAATAATAGTATCCATTTAAAACTAACAACACAACAAAGAATGTACTCAACCCTCCTGCTATGAAACCTTCGATTGTCTTTTTCGAATTTTTTCTCAATTTGTGAGACCCAAACTTCTTTCCTATAATACAAGCTAAAGCATCTGCTCCAGTAGTTATTATTGCAACTGAGGCGAATATTGGAAAGGGCGTGAATATAAATGGAGTAAATGATAAAACTAGAGGTGTAGATGCAATAAATGTTTCAGTTTCTTCAGGTCTCATAGATAAATACCACTTTCTTGCCCAATTTGGCAGCATATAATACTTATTTAATCGGGCAAGATCTGCAATTTGAAACATAAACACAAAAGCAAATCCTATTGTTACTATTAACCAATGCGAAAAACTATAATTATTCAAACCAAATTGCGACAAAAAACCACTATTTTCAAGAATAGTTCCTAATGTCCATAAAATAAAAATTACAGAGCAAGTAAATAGATGCAAAATTTTCCTTCCAAATTCACTCTTTACACTTTCATCCCAGTTATCATAAACTTTTTGTACATAATCATAATAATCTCTTTCAGCCATTATTTCAGGATTCTTCTTTGATAAATTTGAATTATATCTTAAAACAAAACCCCAAACAATCATTTCTATAATAAATATAAAAGAAGATGTTGCCCATAAGAAATTTAATGTATGAATGGATAAAGAGTTTGAATGATATTGGAACATAAAAGGAAAAATAACACCAGAAATAAAAAATAAAAGTACTAACATTAATTCATTTAAAAATAATTTTTTCTGAATTTTTTCTTTTCTATGCTGAATCAAATAGATGAAAGTTATGATTGAATATCCGATAAGAATTAAACTTGTAGGTAAAAACAACATAAATTATCTAATTATATCAATATTGATTATATAAATTAATTTGATCAGATCTTAAATATAATTTTTATTAGATCCAAATTAAAAAAATTGTAAACATTTCTAACCGGAATAGGAACTCTATTACTGTGTACACTAATCCTAAACCAATAGGTAATAGTAGATTATCAGATAGTTTCAAAGGTTTGTTGGTGATAACATCAAATATTAAAAAGAATAATGTAAATATAACTGCCCAGTTAAACCCCATAAATAAAAAGCTAATAATAAAACAACTAATAGTTCCAGCTATTGTTCCTTGCCATGATTTTTCTTGATTCCATTTAATCTTAGTTTTGCCATATCTAATTCCAATTTGGCTAGTTAATAAATCTGAAATAGAACTTATCCCTAAAATTGCGAAAAAAACCATTGGAGGAGTTATAAATGCAGCAAACATCTGACCGAGTGTAAAATAAAGATAAGCACCATAATTTAATTTTTCTTCCTCAGAAAAAAATATTCGGCATACAAAGTTAAATGGAAAAGCAAACAATGCTGTCTTTCTGGTAAATTCATTTGCTAACATAATTAAATTCAAACAATAAAAAAAGAAAAATAGAAGATAATAAAACCAACCTAATGAAAAAAGAACGTCTCTTATGTTATTGGGGTTCATTATTAACCCAAAATATAATCTGGCCATATCATTTATTTCAGGGATCATTCCACTAGTCGACCCTGAAAAATCAATTACAAAAACAGTTCCGATGTACCACATTATGAACAAGCCAATAAACATTATTACATGAGGTATTTTCCTCAGAGTATCCCTCATAATTTTAGACCTATTTTTTGAGCTCTCCTCAACCCTCAGCCAAAATTGATTAAAATCTCTATTTAAAGCAATTTTTTTAATTAGAAAAACTATAATCGTTGAAATGATGATTACCAAGCCTATTATTAATATTGGTAAACTTAGAGTATAAGAAAACATAGGAATTATATCTATATAGAGTGTTGGATCTTGATTCATTAATAGCATTACTAAAAGAACATTAATAAAAGTAAAAAGTAGAGCTCCAAATCCAAAAATATTGTTTATGAAATCTTTTTTAAAAGAAAAATGCATATACCAAAATAATATAAGAAAATATGATCCTAAAAGAAGCAAAAACCAAATTATATACAAATCCATAATTATTTCAAATTAATTATATTTATTGTACATATTAAATCTAGAGGTTTTAAAAACTTTTAAAAATCGTTATTGATAATTAATGAAAAAAATAATTCTTGCCTCAAGATCTGTAGATAGAAGCGAATTATTAAAGCGCGCTAAAATACCATTTGAAATAATATTCTCGAATATTGACGAGGAGTATTATAAAAGAGTTATTTCAAATCCTTATGAATTAGTTAAGGAACTTGCCAAAGCAAAAGTACTTGATGTTAAACAAAGATTATTTCAAAAGAAAGAAGATGCATTAATCATAGCGGCAGACACAATTGTCGAACTCAAAGGAAATATACTTGGAAAGGCAAATAACAAAGAACAGGCGTTCCAAATATTAAATAAATTAAGAAATAACTCTCATAATCTTATTACTGGATTTGCAATTACAGATGTAATAGGTCCTAAATTAGTATGTGGTTATGATCAAACTATTGTTTATTTTTCTAATATCACTGAAAGAGAGATAAATCAGTATATTGAATCAGATGAATGGATGGGAAGAGCAGGGGCTTATTCTATTAGAGATAAAGCAGCATTATTTATTGATTCAATAGAAGGTTCTTTTTCAAATGTAATAGGCTTACCTCTTAATAAAATATTTAAAGTACTGAAAAAGGAATTCAATTTGAATCTTTTAGAATTATAAAACCTTAAATTTTTTAAAAATATTTAAACCTCCCTATCTCTGCGCAAAGTTTTCAAACTTTCGTAAAACCTGAGTATTTTTTCTAATTTTGAGGCAATATTATTATAATATATTTGGTCAGCAAATTCACTTTTAGCTAAGTTTTTAGCAATAGCGATATCCTGTTTATAACTTTGTATTTTTTCATCCAGCATATAAGATTCTCAAAACCTACGATATTTATTTTAGAAAAATATCTATATATTACTTTCGTATTACAATGAGAAGAATGGATTAAATTCTAGAAGGAGTACAATGTGAAGAAAATTTAAATGCTATAATATGTTAATAACATAATTAAAATGAAATTTTCATTTGAGATGAGATATAATGGCTAAACATTATAAAAATGAAAAAATAATGAAGTTTCTAACTATTCTTGGAGCTTTAATTGGATTGGTTAGCTTAATTCTAGGTATTTTAGGACTTGAAAATTATGGTTTTGTCAACCCTGTTTTAGCTTTAGACCGCGTTTTCAACTTCATTATCGGATTGGTAATAGTCTTTCTTACTTTTCTTGTAGCATTGAAACCTGATAAACCTTTACCTTTTCATTGGCTTGTATTGTTCTTATTAGGTGTTTTTCTTGTTATATTCGGAGCAGGAATTATCTCTTGCGTTCTTGTAATTATTGCTTCATTAATTGGACTGTTAGAAAGCATCTAAAATCTTAATTCATTTTTTCCTTTTTACACTCTATTTCTTCCTTTTATAAAAATTAAACATTATTGAGAAAATAATTAACAATTTCTTCAGCAAGATTAATTTCTGTCACCTTCTGCAGAGCAGTAAATCCTGGAATGGAATTAACTTCCAAAATGGATAAGCCCTTCTCCGTTTCGACAATATCAACACCAGCAATCTCAGTTCTTGTTACTTTTGCGGCTTTAACCGCTAGATTTATAAGTTCTTTTGTTAAATCAATTGGTTTCATGGTTGCTCCGGCATGAATATTGGTTTTCCAAGTATCACTTACTCTATACATTCCTGCTACAGCTTTATCACCTAATACTAAAATTCTAATATCTCGATTTTTATGTTCAACAAATTCTTGAAGATAAAACACTTCATTTAGTTGTCCAAGAGTATAAATTACATTTTCAGCAAATCCTTTATCCCGTATTCTTGTAATACCGACACCTCTTGAGCCATAAAGTGGTTTTATTACCACATCATTCCCAAGTTCTTCGAAAGCAATAATAGCATCTTCAGGATTTTCACATATTATAGTTTTCGGGGTAGGTAAGTTATGTTTTTCTAAAAAAAGAGACGTTAAGAACTTGTCACTTGCTATTTCTAAAGATTGTCTAGAATTGATTAACCTCAAACCATATTCTTCCATAGCACTTAATAAATCTAACCTAAAAAAGATTTTTTGCGTAATAGCTGCACCAAAACCTCTAACAAGTGCTCCATAGGGATATAAATCATCAAAAAATGCTCCAAAACTAGATTTTTCTATATTTACCTTTACTGACGATGGTATAAAATATTGAATATCATAACCTCTCTTATTAAACTCTTTTGAGAGTATGAAAACTTCAGGATCAGAGGGTTTGGGAGTAATAATCATTGATTTCATACAAATACACAATTTATAAATTACTTAATTCTTCTAGCACTAAATAAATAAATAAATTTAATTTCTTTAAAAATATATATGAAAACAATGAAGCCTACAGATAAAGAACAAGAAACTGAAAAACTAACCCATATACTTACCCAGCTTCAAAATATATATTATAAAAAAAAAGAACATTTAGAAGAATTAGAATTAGAAATAGCAGAATTGCACACTGCTATAAACAATTTAAGTTCACTAATTTCAGGAAAGTCATTTGCTAGTGCTGATGAGTTATATCTAGATTTGAAATCTAATAAAAATCAAATTTCTGATAATGATTACTTTAAAGAAGATTTACCTGTAGAAAAGTTTAAAGGTACAAGTATAAAAAGAAAAATTTTCTCCAGTGATAAGCATTATGAAGAAGATTTAATTTGTGTTCTAAATTTAATTGATTTGAAAAGAGTAGAAATTAAATTTGTTGACCCTGAAAAAAGAGGTATAATAGAAACCTCTGAAGATTTTATAAAAATTTTTCTTAAGGGGGCTCTGATTAAAATTAAGGAGAGCAACCCAAACTTAAGCGTAAACTATAATTTTTTTAAAAATACAGATAAAATTGAGAAAATATATCTTTCAAATCTTACGTCAATTAAAGATTATGATCTCATAACTGAAAAAGTACGTGAATTATTAGCCTGTGAGAAAACAAGTTAATGAAAAGTTAATTTTGATAAAGTTTGAATAGTAATTATCATTACCAAAATATTATATTGAGATAATATATCGATTAAAAAAAAATACAAAAAATTAATTATACAGAATTTATATTATTTTTAAAACTATATTGGAAGTGCAAAAATAATGGCGAAAAGGAAAAAATGGCTTATTATGCCAGTAATCCATTCAAAATTCAACGATAATAAACTTGAGGAGGCTCTCATCAATAAGTCAAGAGATCTCCTTACTAAAGAACAAGGATTTGTACCATCTTTTATATTTCTTTCAGGTAGTTTCTTTGATATTAAAGGATTTGTGTATACAGGACTTCGAGTTTGGAAGGGCGCAGTGAAACCTTCTGATTCAGATGAAGGTAGACGACCGTTATTAGAAGCAACGTTTGCTTCATTATCTGTATATCTTAGCTCACTTTTAGCGCTTCAATCAGATTTTTACTTCGCTTACGATGAAATTAAAGATATCCTTCTAGATAAAAAAAGAGAAGATTTGTGGACAATCGTTTCTGAAAAGTTACCATTTATATCCTTACCCCCTAAAGAAATGTATGGAAATCAAGTTTCTCCAATATCACCTTATTACGTTATTGAACAAGATGATGAACTTATTTTAGGTGAAATTTATCCTTCTGCTTATTTGACTAAAATAATTAACTCGATTAAAACTAGATTTTTTGTATTTTTTCAATACCAAGGATACTCTGCCTTTGGATTCTTTGATTCTCTCCCTGAGCGAACTAATTTCGGATTTGAAGAAAGAGCAAGAAATTTTGATAATGATCCTTCACCAGAAAATTTAAAGAAGTATGCTGAAAATGCAAAAAATTTGAAGGAAGTATTAATTGCTTTAATTGAAGCACATAATAATGCTTATCTTGAACAATTTTTAATTCCTGACTATGAATTACTATTAAACAAACTACTTGAGGGAGAAGCGTAATGGTAAACATTGGTTTATTAGGAGATATAAGTGTGGGAAAAACATCAATCTTGCGATTGTTTGTAAGATACCTAAATAAGGGAGAAATTGAAAATGTACAAGGTGGATTGAAATGTACGGTTGTTAAAACCGATTTTTCAGGTGAAGCTACGGTTCCTGGAGGAAATAAGGATGATTCTTTGAATGAAAAGGAAACTAAAACCATTCATCCAAATAGAGTAGTATTTAGAGAAGATACATCAGGGAAAGCTCATACGATATTTGCACCAGGGGGTGATAGACAGCGCGCAGTTGTCAAGATGGGTATAATTACAATTTCTCGTATAGCAACTCAGATTATAGCTGTATTTTCCCTAGATAGAGAGTTAGAAAGGCAATTTGAATTCTTTAATGATGTTAGGTTCTTTCCAGACAAAATTTATGTTTGTATCAATAAAATAGACTTACTTGAAGGCGATAGAAATAAAAAACTCGAGGAATTGAGGGCAAAAATTACCACATTCTTTAGCAAAAGAAAAATTGCAATCAATGAATTTTTTGATACCTGTGGAGAAACAGTTGAAAATTTTGAAGAAGTACAAAAATTTAATAATCGTGTAGCAGAAATGATTTTAGAAATCACTACCACACATTAAAAGTACTTTTAAAGTTAAAATTTCTCAATCTTTTACTTTTAAAGCGGTATTTAATAATAATCTAGGAATATCTAATTGATATCCAATTAGTGGAGTTAATTTAACTTGCTCTGTTTCTTTTCTTATTTCAATATATCCTAATAGCTCTAATTCTTTTAAATCATCTTTTATATATTTCTTATTACGTGCCTTCTGTATTTCTGATATGTAAGCATTTCCTGATGATTTTAAACAATATATAAGAGTACAAAACAAAGTTGCGGCTAAACTTGGTTTTCCTTCAAAAGGATTAGCAGAAATCAATTCAGAAATTTCTGATTCAAATCTTATATACCAATAAGAGTTTAAAGGGTTATACCTAATCTGCATTCCAATCGGCTGAAGATAATTTGATAACTGTACTAATAATTTTTGAAAATATATTGAACTATTTTTATCTTTAGCACCTAGTACTTCTAAAATCTCTTCTTTAGGAGCACCTAATTGACCATTATATCCTTTTTTACTCAATAAGTTCATTAATAAAGATATTTCATTCATAATTTTCTCCTCATAAATATAGCATATTAGTTTCTTTATGATATTTTATTCTCCCTTGCTGTAGAAGGTGTAATAAATAAATAAATTTCTCATAAATCTTAATCTGATCATTTTCCCCATCGAATATTTGTTCAAATAAACACGGGAGTTTATCCCTAATTCCATCAAGAAAAATATCTAATTTTTCAATAAATTGCTGTTCTGGTATTTCAATTAAAAATTGTTCATTTGAAATTGCCCTTATAAGATGTTCAATTTCTAAATTAGAAGCTTTCTCTTTACAGTACCGATTTTTAGCATAAGTTAAAAAATTTAAGGATAAATCCTCAATATAAAAATTTTTATACCAACAATGGTCAAATAAGCTACAAATTTCTTCATCTTCCGGTTTTTTCTTTAAAAAATTTATTATTTTCTTATCATCATCTAATAATCTTAATAGTTTTTTTAATTCTTCAAACTTTTCCTCTAGAATTTGACAAGCTTTTTTATAGGTTGCAGAATAATTCTCTATATTAAAAATGTTAATAGAATTTTCCATTTCATTAAAAAGGATACTTAATTCTAATTCTAATAAGGTAATTTTACCTGAAATTATATCCTTCTTAATCATTTCAATCTTATTATCTAATTCTAAAGACATATCTTTATGATTAATCAATATTATTCCCTCACAAACTTTGGAATAAAAATGGTAGATGCTTCATTTTTCCCTACTCTTGCAACTCCTATCAACTTATCAGCTAACTTATATAAAATGTTTGAAGATTTTGGGAGAAACATAAGTAATTGGATCGCATTCTTATCCAGAGTCGATTTAATCATTTGGTATGACGCTTCAGCGTTCCTCTCATCTAAAAACATTCCAGCCTCATCAAACATACATAAAGGTGATGGTTTCATTTCTTGTAGTGATAAAATTAAATTAATTGAAATCATCGAAATTTGTCCACCACTTAATGCAGTAAATGTTTTTAGTTGGTCTTTTGAAGTTGCAGCTTTAATTTCTATTCCTAAATCCTCAAAATTGCCAATTAAACTCAATAAACAATACGCTTTAATATTCGAATCCTCAAATCTTTTATTTATCTTTAAATTTAAATCTTCCAGAGCTAATTTAAATCGCTTATAATAAGTCTCCTCAAGTTTATCTTCTGTTTTAAGAGCCGCTTTAATGTCAATATCAAGTTTCTTTTGATTTCTTGTTATTTGTTTTAAATTACTCAATATTTGTTCTCGTTCGATTAAAATGGATTCATCCACGTCATAGTATTTTAATAATTTTTTATTAATTTCTAAAACATCCTTTTCAATCTCTTCAACAGGTCGCATAGTAATAGAACTAAATTTAGAGAAATTTCCAATTTTTGTTTCAATTCGTTCGAAATCTTCCATTTTATGCTTTAATTGATGAATAAGCGAAGAATGGTTTATATTTTCTTGTTCTAAAGACAATTTCAATTGCAAATCATATTTGTTTAACGTATTTTTTTCATTATTTAATTCTTCTTTATTATCTTTAAGTTTTTTCAAATCTCTTTCAATTTTTTCTAGTTCTTCCTCGATATTTTCTAGATTTTTATATATTTCAAACGCCTTTTTGTCTAATTTTTTAAAATTTTCCTCTTTTCCTCTAAAATCATTTTTAAATGTTTGTAACGAATTGCTAGATATAAGCATTTTTTCAATTAATTCTTGATTTACTTGATATATTTCGCTTAATTTCAAATTCCATTTAGTAATTTCTTTGTTTTTAGTATTAAGCTCTATAGGTATTTCTTTAAGTCTATCATTCCATTTGAAAAAGTTCGGTTCTTTCTGTTTTTCTAATTCTTTTATATGAGAATTAAATTGATCAACTTTTTTCTTTATATTAGAGTTGGATTCCTCCAAGGAATAAATTAAGTTGTATAATTTATTTTTCTTTTCAGTTAATCGTTGTTTCTGAGTAAAATGGTAGAGTAGATCATTAAAAATTTCTTTCTTTTTATAAATACTTCTCTGAATCTCATCCATTTTGGATTGATTAGTCCTTAAAATATCAAATTTATTGTTTATATCAATTATTTCTCGTTCTAATATTTCTGCTTGTTCCCTTTGAGTACCAGCACTTAATAAACCCTTTAATCTTTTAATATGTGGGCTTTCATAAACATACTTATAGGAAACAATCTGTTCCCCCTTTAAAGTTACACATTTACCATTAAAATTATCATGAGTATATAGATATCTTCCAGATTGATAATCTTTAACAACAACACAATTTTTAACCTTGGAATATATTACTTTTTGAATATCCAAATCATTATTTAATATTTTAATAAGCTGAACTAAGTAACCTATTAACCCATCAGCTCTCATCTCGGGATATGAAGTGAGATGCACATTTTTAGGGAGATAGATATTACAATATGCATTGTATTTGGTCTTCAACTTTCTAAAAAGATTTAGATTATCCCAATCCTTGGCAATAAAGCTGTGGAGTAATCTCTCACCAAGGACAGATTCAATGGCATAACTTAGTTCATCATTATAACTTAAATATTCGATAATAGGACCCTTTACCTTATCACTTAATCCTCTTTTACTTATTTCTTCTTTTAAAACATTAATATTAGCAGGTAAGACAATTCTACGTTCTTTTAGAGCATTTTGTAAATCCTTTAATTTATTTATTTTTTTTGTTCTCTCATAATTTAGCTGCTCAAGTTCAACTTTAGTATCGAATAGTTTTAAGCTTGAATCTTTAAGCTCCTCATCAAATTGTTTCATTAAATCCTTAGTTGGGGTATCTAAGAACCACTTATTATTTTCCAATTTATGATTGATATCTTCTAAACTTTGAAATATATCGTTAATATCTTTTTCAGTATTATTTACAACTTCATTATTTTCAATAATATTTTTTTCTAAAGCATCTTTTTGCATTATAAGTCCATTATACTCCTCCAAGAATTCACGGTTTTCTTTAACTTTCTTAGTTAATTGATTTTGTTCGTCTATAAGGGTCTCTATTTTATTTTTTAACAAATCTTTTTCTTTGTTAGCGGTTTCAATTTCCTGTTCTATTTTCTTCTTTTGATTTTCTAAATTTTTATATTCTTTTTCTTTTATCACAATTTTTTCTGAATACTGGTCAAGGTCTTGTTTCATTATGATTTTTTCTTTTTGCCAGACTTGAATTTGATTCAAATAATCTTTTTTTTTAAAAGTATACTCTCCCATATCTAAAGTAATTCTACTTATATCATCTTCAATAATAGAAATTTTCTCCTCTATATTCTCTATTTGCTTTATATTATGATTAATATCATCTTTTAATTGAAAGATTATTTCTTCAGCTTTCTTTACATGTCTTTCAAGGTCTTCAATCTCGCTATTTAATTTTTCTTTATTTGCCCATAGAAGCTCATCTTCATATTCTTGTTTCTCATTAAGCAGTTTCTTTTTTTGTTCTAGTCTAATTAATTTTGGTTTTAATAATTCTAAATTAAAATTTAATGTATTCCTTTTAGTAATAAGGCTTTCAAAATCTCTTTTAAGCCTATATACACTATCCTTTTGTTGAATAATTTCTTCACGTAAACTTTTAAGCCCAATACCTTCCTCCAAAAAGTTACAGAGTTCTACTGGCTTAAGATTTTTAATTGCATCAATTTTACCTTGACTTACGAAAGCAAAGTGGTTATCAGGATTGATCTGTAAATTCGAAACAAGCTTTTGAAGGTCATTAGCATGAAATTTACTGAATTTTGCATAACCTTTTCTTTGAATTTCATAATAAGGGGCTTTTCCACGAAGAACTATCCTTCTGATTTTGATTAATTCCTCGTTATATTGAATATGTAGCTCCACCATCGCATGATTTTGGCCATTTCTTATAAAATCTGACCATTTTTTATAACGATCGTCTCTTTCATTGCTTCCAAGAACAAATTTAATAGCTTGAAAAATTGAGGTTTTTCCGCTCCAGTTAGGCCCAATTATTAAAATAAGTCTTGGTGATTCACTTCTTCTAGTTCCAGTAAAATCTAATTCATCCCTTTGGAAAGAGAGGAAATTTTCTAAGATTAGTTTTTTTAAATGAATATTATTGCTCTGATTTAAGGATGAAGTAACCGTTTTAATTCACCACTTCTGTTAATCATACCCAAAAACTTTTTTTATTTGATCAATTCGTTTCTTTGCTTTCTCAATACGAATTTGCGCCATTTTAGGGTTATCATTTAAAAGAAATGGATATTTTCCCAACAATTTTCTATCATTATCTTCTAGTACTTCATTCTTGCTTAATTTTTCAATAATTATAATAAGTTCATTATAATTTTTAGATGCAGCATCTTCATAGAGTTGTTCTAGCATAAATTCAGAAATATTTTCATTTTGAAAATGATTGATGTAATCAGTGGTAATTTTTTCTTGTTCCTCGAGTGGGATCATCCGTTTCTTTGAGTTTACATTAAAGGGAGAATCTTGTGATAGCTCAACATTAATAGACGTTCTCTTGTTAGATTTATATTTAATTGCGGAAGATGGAATAAACTCTCCCTCATCAATTATATTCACCAAAATATCTGTAATTTCGTTACTTAAATTATTCAATTCAGAATTTAAAAAATGTTTAAAGATACCTACTTTTAAAAGCTGATATAAATCCTCAACTTCCCAATCTTGCGTTTTTTCAACTATAATATCAATATCAAATACAATTTTCGAGTTATTTTCTGAAAAGTTTTTTAATAGTTCCTGCCGTTCAATATTATCTAATATAGGTATCTTTATGAATAAATCAAAAATATAATATATTTTATTTTGATTTGCTAAGATATCATCATAATAATTATTAATCCAAATCAATATGGTGTGATTTTTAATGAAAAAATCAGAATTTTTGAAATAGTTAATAAACCTGGAAAGAAAGTATTTTTCTTTAAAAAAATAGGGTGGAAACTCATGTTCATTAAAAATTAAAATCTTATAATTATTTTTTAAATCTCCTAAATTGTTATTTTCAATAGAAGATTGTCGAGAGATTTCCTTTTTTATATTTTTATTTGATTGATTAATTATAAATTCTTCAATAACTACAGGAAAATCATCTATAAAGTCTTTCGGATTATTAAATATTTCATTATAATTCAATTCTATTAACTTTAACTGATAATTTTTAGAAATCAGCTTTAAGTAAAATTCGATATCACTACCTGGATTGATGTTTATTAATAGGCAGCCCTTCGGGTTTATATATCTTAAATAATCGACACTAATAGTATCTTCGAAATTGGTTAAAATGATTTTTAAATAATTGATTATTGTATTATATTTCTTTCGATAAAATATATCTGCTTCATCAATATTGATTTCGGTTGATGAGGTTATTCGAAAATATTTCACTTGGTTCAAATCTTCTTTCGATCTTTCCATAATGGATTCATACTCATTATCGGCTTAAATTTATGAACATTATTTTCATGTAAATTCACACATAAATATTTAGTGATACTATTTTAGGTTTTGGCTAAAATTTTTATCCGTATATTGTTAAAATAATAGAACATCTTATAATTTATCAAATAAATTAGGTCTTTATAACCAATATGACTTATTAAAAATATTGAATTGCGAATCAGCGTTCAATTATTAAAAATTCCTTTTTCAATATTGATGTCAAGAATAGGAAAAAGTAAGTTCTTAAAGTTATTTTTTACCTTCCTTACCATAAATACAAAACCAGCCGCCTTCTAGTTCATACTTCTCAAAGATCCCACAACCAAAGCAGAAACATCCATTATCTTTTATTTCAGATAAATGCTGATCTGTTTTTCCCCGTGAACAGAAAAGAGCATGTGGTTCTATTTCATTTAACTTATTTGGTTTAAATGAAGGACAAGAACCACAAAATTGGCGACATATTTTAATGGAATCCTCCGTATCGGGGACAGGATCTGGCATTATAATCTCCTAAAATTTAATTAATAAAATAGATTTTTAAATCTGATAAATCTCAACTATATTCAAAAGAACTTTATAACCATTTAAAGTTAATATTTATAGTTTATTAGTTAAAATTGTAATAAAGCAGAGTTTAAATTAATTTTCAGAATTGAATGACACGCTACTTAGGTTTTAGTCAAATTGTAATTCTTTTTTAATTTGATTTAAATATTGGTTGAAATTCTCTTTAAGAAGTGAATAGTATGTAAATTTTCCTTTTTTCCAACCACGTATAAGATTTAATTTCTCTAACTCTCTTAAATGATGCGAAATAGAAGGTTGAGACTTATCTAAAATTGTTTCCAACTCACATACACATCTATCTTTATCCTTTAGAACGTTTATTATAATTAATCGTTCCCTATTTCCAACTACACTAAAAAAATCAACTATTTGATTAATTTTAGTGTCTGTTTGTAAGTCTTTTCCTAATCGCTGTAAAGATATGAAAAGCGTATTAATATCTTTACATTCATCACAAGAACATAACATTTTTTTAATGTCATTTTGTCGTTTAGTTTTAATTTGACGCACCACCATTAGAGTATTATAATCTCAACAATATACATTATAGTTATAAAATTATAAAAGTTTTATTCAAATAAATTATTTTCGATTCAAATCGAAATCTTTTTATTTGAGATAGAATAATAAGATCTCAAGCTCTAACCAATTATATTTAAATTTAATATAATAATGCAAACTATAAATAAATTAAAGGTTGGAGTAATTTCAGATGGGAAATACGGTGAGAGAGCTTACGAGAATATCAAAAAGACCTTTAATACGACTTGGATATTGGTACCAAATATTGAACCCAACATATTAATAGAAGATAATCTCGAATTAATAATTCCTGAATGTGATGTTTATATTTCCTATGCTAGACATCCGGATATAATATTGCAAATTGCTGAATTGAAAAAACCATTAATTTTAGGAGTGCTTCCTGGTTATGGACTTTATCAACAGGCAAAGAATATTAATAATCAAACCATTCACGCTCCTACTATGTGTTCTTTAGAAAATCACACGGGAATTGCTGAGGTTGACACATTCATTTCTTTCTATGGAAGACCAATATATGAACTAAAAATAAATGAAGAGGGAATAATCCAACAAATCAAAGTTTTGCGTTCATCTTTATGCGGATCTTCTGAAGCAGGAGCTAAATTCTTGCTAAATAAACAAGTGAATGAAGAAAACCTTCAACAATTTGCTCTAAACGTTTGCCATGAGTGTCGAGCTCCGAGATTTGGGCGTACTTGTGATAAAGAAGTAGCAGGAATAATTCATTTGTGCTCATTAATAGAAAAATTCCCTCCTGAAACATATAATAAATTTGATAAATGCTTAATAGAATTTATAGAAAATATTAAAGACCAATATAAAATTAGACAAGAAAAATCAATATTAGAGTAATTAATATGGTTGAAGAGAAATTTGAAAGTGAAGTTAAAGAAAAATTAGAAGAAAAGAAGGACCAAGAATCTCGAAAGATTAATTATTTTGAAAAGTTGCTACCACTCTGGGTCGCAATCTGCATTTTCATTGGGATCTTGCTTTCTCAAATGGTACCACAAATTAGCGAAGCGATTGATTCTCTGCAGATTGGTGGTATTTCAATACCTATAGGGATTTGTTTATTTTTAATGATGTATCCCGCAATGTTAAACTTACAAGCTTCTGAACTGAAAAAAATAGGTAAAAACCCGAAACCCATTATTTTAACACTTGTATCTAATTGGTTAGTAGCGCCATTTGTAGGTCTAGCAATGGTAAACATTTTTCTACCGGGTGATACAGTAGCCATACGTCAATTAAGCGTAGCTATCATTTTGTTATCAAGCTCGCCTTGTACTGCGATGGTATTAGTATGGGGTTGGATGGCAAAAGGAAATCAAGAACAAAACGTATTAAACACTAGTTTAAATACAATTACAATAATTTTTGGATATGTTGGAATGGTCTCTCTTTTAACAGGTATAAAAAATATTCCTATTAATACTTGGCTTTTACTTATTTCACTGATTTTTTTCATTGGTTTACCCTTAATTCTGGGGATATTATCTAAAAGATTTATTGTAAGATCAAAAGGCTTAGAATGGTTTAATGATACCTATAGACCTTTCGTGGGAAAAGTATCGATAATAGCATTATTAACTACCCTAATAGTCTTATTTTCTTTAAATGGAGATGTGTTGATTAATAATCCTGACTTACTTTTACTTGTTTCTATACCATTACTGGTTGGATTTGTTATCGTAGTTGGCTATAATATCTTAATAACAAAGGTCTTTAAACTGAAATATAAAGAAGCGGTTATAACAGTGATTATCGGTTCTTCCAGCCATTTTGAAATTGCAATCGCTACGGCCATTGCAATGTATGGAATTGGATCAGTTGCTGCGTTAGGAACAACGATGGGTTTATTTTGGGAAGTACCAGTGATGTTGTCAATTGTTTATCTAGGAAGATATTTAGGAAAAGTTGGATTTTGGAAATAAAGATTGATTAATTAATTTAAACCGATTACAAAAAAACAAAGAGATGAAAGAGATAAAGTGGCAGTAGTCTATATGAAAAAGTTGGAGGAAGAACCTGAAACCTATGATTCTAAATTTACAACGCTGACTAAAGGTGTTAATATAGACGTTCAGAGTTGGATTCTGGAAAAATTAAATACCAAACAGTCTATTTTAGACATTGGCTGTGGTCCCGGTACTTTAGCAAAAAAGTTAGCCTTAATGGGAAATAAAGTCAAAGCAATCGATACTAATTTCAATATGATTAAATATGCAATAGATAATTATCCAACTGAAAAGGAAGTCGATCTTTTATATCAAATCGGATCATTTGAAAATCTGCAGGACGAATCTGAGCTTTATGATACAGTAGTCAGCACTTTTATGCTTTCAGAATTGAATCAAATAGAACAACAAATCTTTTTAAGAACAGTGTGGAAATTAATTAAACCTAACGGGAGGTTAATCATTGGAGCGGAATTTATTCCATCGGGTTTATGGAAAATTAGCTTTAAATTGAAACGATGGTGGTTTAAAAAGAAGATACATCGACTACGATTAAGAGGAACTCATATTGTTAACCATTTTTTAGAATACCTAAACCCGATAGGATTTGAGATTATGTCTGAAAAACACTGGAATCATGGATCCATTAAGGCATTAGAATTGAAAAAGATCCAAAATAACGAGAACAATGAACCCGGATATTATCGGCCTAAAACTAAAAAATTTACTGGTTTCAAATCTCAAATTAGAATTTATCGTTGTCTTTTTACAGGACAAGTGGATAGAGTGCCAATAGAGCCTGGCCTTTATAGAAGCGGTAACCCTACTGAGGAGTCTCCTATTGTTGTTACAGCTAATTATGAATATACATATATAAAAGTTATGCGTGATCTTAGAGATTTGGACGCTTGGGTTTTATGTGTTGATTCAAATGGTATAAATGTTTGGTGTGCCGCCCGAGGTAATGATTTTGGCAATAAGCAATTAATCAACGCGGTTAATGGAAGTGGAATTGACAAGATTTCGAAAAATAACAAATTAATTCTTCCACAATTGTCCGCTGGAGGGATATCAATTCCAAAATTAGCTAAGAATTTTCCATTTAAAATTGTATATGGCCCTGTTTGGTCTAAACATTTGAAAAAATTTATAGAAAATCGTCCGATAAAAAAACCAGATTCGATGAAACTCGCAAAATTCACATTTTCCCATAGGATCAGAGCTGGAATCACTCACATAACATTCTTATTTCGTAAGATCTTTTTATATCCTCTTTTAGTTTTGTTGCTTTCACTTTTAATACTTAATCAAATTGACAACTTATGGTGGATTGGAGAATTAGCAATATGGATAATTTTTTCAAATGCTGTTATAGCAATTTTTTTCCCCTTATCTAACTTTACAAGGAATTTTATATTTAAAAGTTTATTTTTTGGAATTTTAAATTTGATACTTTTTAGCTTTATTACTTGGTGGATTCATAATTCGCTCATATTTATGTTAACAAATACAGGAATACTTTTTTGGTTAAGTTTCTTCTCTACCATGTCATTTAGTGGATACACGATGGCTACAAATCCAAGAGAAATTCAAAATGAATATCCCATCTTCCGGAAAGTAAATATTAGTCTAATTGTAATTGTAATAATTTTATTAGGGTTAAATATAATATTTTTCATAAATTAACAATAAATAATATAATTATAATTAATGGTGATGAGAATGGTTGAGGTAAATAATAATGCTTGTTGTAATACGAATACATTAGATAATATTCTTAATGTTCTAAATATAAGAATCATGATAAAAGAGCCAGAATGTACGGGTTGCGGACTATGTGCTGAAATTTGTCCATTTGGATTACCTAAATCCAATGGGAATGGTAAATTTGAGATACCACATCCAGAATTATGCACCGAATGTAGTGCGTGTCAACGAAATTGTCCTGTGAATGCCATTATATTAAATGAACAGAAAGGATGTGGATGTTTATGGAATGCTCGCCAAGCGGTCAAAAACAAACAAAACCAATGTAATTGCTCATAAATAACTAAGAAAGAAAAATAGAATGGTGATTTAATGGCTCAACTGAACAATAAGTTAAAGGTAGATATATATGTTCCCTTAGATGCATGTGCTTGTGAGTGGGATAAATTCATGAATCGAGTATTTGAAGCAATTACACCTTTTATAAAATATATAAAATATGATACTAAAAATTTAAATTCCGATGAAGCTCGTAATCTTAATCTACATGGAAATTGTATTGTTGTCGATGGTCAAAGAAAATTTACAGCAGCTTATCTTTTAAAGAAGGAATTGCCTAATATTTTACGGGAAAAAGGGATTATTTAAATTATTAAAAATTAATTTAGGTTTTGGAGGTAAAAATTATTAAAAAGATTCATTTTGAAATCAGCTTACCTATAAAAGGGCTTCAGCAAGGTAAAAAGTATGATATCAATATTAGAGATGAGGGAACATTTTTAGAAGCTTTAGCTCTAGTTGATAAAATAGAAATGGAGGCACCTGAAGGTTCTTTATTCCCTATAAATGAAGGATATATACATAATTATATGCAATTGTTCATTAATTTCGAAGAAAACTCCATATATGATGATGTTGGTATAAGTGCTTATGGTCCAGACGAAGAGGGAAATTTCAGAAAATTCAATCCTATTAGAAATCATATAGAATTCAATCTATATCCTGATAGTATTATTCAACTCCAACCTGATGTCGGGTGTTGATGAGAGAAGGTGAAAAATAGATTGGAGTTGGGAAAATTTAAAACTATGCTTCGTAAAAGATTTGGAACCGATAATGAATACTTCTATCATTATTTCAAATAGAACAATAAGGTGTATTTTGGATGAGTTCTTTTAACAAATACTAGTAAAAGAATGACATTAGGAATCTGCATCCTACCATCATGTAAATCAAACTTTTAAAGTAAAAATAGTAAGTTTAATATTTTGTTTTAATTTTCTAATTCAGTTATGGATTTTTTCACTCATTTTCTGATAGCTGTTTTAATTAGCATATTCACATTGAATATGATGCCACTCAGCATTGTTGTTTATGCATGTATAATGGCTATACTTCCTGATTTTGATATTGTTTTAGAACCGTTAAAAAAAATTTTCAAATCTAATCTGCTTGCTCACAAGGGCATTTCACATTCTTTCTTCTACAGCGCTTTGATTTCAGCCATTCTAGGATGGATTTTTTCATCAATAATTAATCAATCATTCTTAATAGTTTGGTTAATCGGATTTTTATTTTATAACCTACACATTTTTCTAGATTTTCTCGCTGCATCGAAGATTCCTCTACTATATCCAATAACAAGAAAGAGGTTTCGATTTTTCATCGACCGTGCTATAAATTTTCTTCTAGCTTTAATTTCAAGCAGTATTATAATTTTCTATATTATAATATTTTTTAATTGGCCAGAATTATTTTTTTCAAGATTTTTTTATTATATCGTTGGATTCTATCTTAGCTATTTTGCCTTACGAATTCTTATTAAAATATTGGTTAGGATTAGCTATCCTAAATCTTATAAATACATTCCGGGGGTATCTCCATTTTCATATTTACTTTATAGCCGGATTGAAACAGAAAATGCTACTCAATTTAAATTAACTTTTAATAGATTATTCAAAAAAAAAAATAGAATAATTATTGAGTCCAATTTAAAAGAAGATTCATATAATAAACAATTATATATAAAAGCAATCAACATAATAAAGAAATTTCCTTTCGGTGAAAAATGGGATGCTATTATACCCATCTTTGAAAAACATGAAGATATAATAATTTTAAACCTCTATTTTGCAGAAAGTTATTCTCAAGGTAGATTTTATTCGATTAAAATCATATTTAATAAAGAAACACACAAGATTTTAGAGTCAAGCGAAGGATTTAATCGGAAGTATCGCGAATCAAAAAATATGTAATTAATAATAAAGATAATTAGAAAAAATGCTAATTTAGTACATTATAGAAAGATCTATTTACTTTTTTTTAAGACCCAACTTCAGCAATTAGATAAAGTATTAGCTCTTATTGACACTTTGGTAAAATTAATTTTTAACTATCTGTTTACCATTGGAAAAGTAAGATAAATCTCTGTGGATCTCATTCTTGAGCATAATGATTTACACTAATTCATTTTTTTATAATTTGATTTTGAAAAATTTAGGCATAAATCTTTATATATATGTTTATCTGAATTACAATTGTTAAATCTAAATTTAAACAGAAAATTGCATAAATAAAAAATAAATTTGTGATTAAAATATGGAAAAAGGTACTCAACGAATTTTAGCTATTGTCATAGTTGCAGTTATAGTAATTGGTATTGGTGCGGGAGCATGGATCTTTCTATTAGCTCCTGGTGCTGGGGAATTTCAATGGACTTCAGCAAATTGCCCAGGCGCACCTGCCGGACTAACTGAAGATAGAATTATTAAAATAGGATGTGCTGGAGATACTGGGGAGATTCAAGGCGATGCAAATTATGAGGGCGCCTGGTTTGCTGCGAAAACACTTAATGAGGCCGGTGGTGTTGTTGTCGGTGGAACTACATATTATTTTGGAGTTACAAGAGAAGACACAGACGAATCAAATACTAACTTAGTTACTTCACGGGGTATATCTGCGGCTGAAAGATTAGTCTATAATAAAAAGGTTCAATTCGGTATTGGAGGTTTCAGAACAGAAGCATTATTAGCATATCAAGAAGTATTTATGGACAATAAAATTATTTTTATTAATACTGGAGCCGCAACTGATATTTTCTGCCTAAACGTCAAAAACTATTATGATAGATATAAATATTTTTTCAGATGGATGCCAATCAACTCGACTGCATTAGGAGGAGAAATCTTAACTACATTAGCGGGTTATATTATGCTCCTGAATGCAACCTATCCAAATCATGAGGTTCGACAGGTGGGTATTTTAGCAGAAGATCTGACATGGACTGCAAGTGTAATATCTGCCGTCCAAAATTATATACCTGTGTTCACAGGTGGTTGGGCACAAGTTTTAACACCAATAAAATATGATATTACCCTTAGTGCCTCTGATATGAATACTCACTTACAATCTCTGCAGACTGCTGGATGTGACTTTTTAGTTCCTGTAATTTCCGCGCAAGGCGGAATTTTAATGATGCAACAATATTCAACATACAATTATACATTTCAGATCTTTGGTATTGACGTTCAGTCTCAATTAGATAGCTTTTGGGGAGATAGTGATGAAACGTGTGCTTATGAGACAATAATGCAAACTTTACACAGAACGAATAAAACAGAGAATTCTATTGCGTTTTGGGATGCTTTTAGAGCACAATTTGGGCATGACCCGCTTTACATCGCTTGTGGGGCTTACGATGCCGTACAAGGAATTTATACTGCAATTAATGCAACTCAATCATTTGCAGCACTTGATCTTATCGCAGAAATGGAAACTTGGACTAAAACAAATCCTAATCCTGGAGTTAGCGGAGGTGGTGCTTGGTGGCCTAAATATCATGATCTTGTTGAAGGGTATCCTTATGGATATACCTTATGGTGTCAATGGCAACCAGATGGTACGAAAGTGGTAGTTCCAGCACCAAGATATGCGTATGTTGCACCTTATGGAGCCATACCCATCCCTCCTCTCTACCCCAATTGGATGGCAACAGGTACATATAAAATTGCCCCATGGGTTCATACAGCCTGGTCTTAAATAATATTTTAAATACTTTTTTTTTATTATTTTTAAGTTATAATTTAAAAAATTCTTTTCATTAAAATCAATATGTTATAATCAAATTTTTAGACCTTAAATTATTTAAAATGATGAAAAAGATCAGTTTTATAAAAGATGAGATAGTAATATAATTAAATTTATGGGATCATTTCAGATGATATAATTATGGTTGACAACCTTAGCTTTATAAACATGTTATTTAATGGCACTTTAAATGGTGCAGTGCTGTCTCTAATAGCTTTAGGGTACTCTTTAATTTATGGAGTAGGAGGTATAATGAATTTAGCTCATGGAGCATTTTTTATGTTGAGTGGATATTTCCTTTTATGGGGCTTAAGCTTTTTGCCTGGTTTATTATTTTTTAATGTTGTTCTTGCTGTGATTATTGTCACGATATTAGGCGGTGTTTCTTACCTATTACTTATCAAGCCGTTACAAGAATCTCATGTTGGTGTTGTATTAATCACTTTTGGATTAGCATTCGCAATTGAACAATTAGTTATGATAATTTCGGGTACTACTTCTGCTGCAATTAGTCAGTATATGCTATTTCAAGGGTTTACTAATTTTCTGGGATTTCCAATGTTAAATCAATATATTTTTTTTATCATCGCTTCATTGATTATCGTATCATTATTCGCATTATTTATTAGTAAATCAAAGTTAGGAAAATCTATTCGTGCGGTATCCCAGGATCGTGAAGCAGCAACTTTAATGGGTATTAATTCTAATAGAATACTTTTTTATACAGTTATGATATCAGCATTCCTTGCATCTATTGCTGCAATTCTGTATTTACCGGGAGCCGCTCTTAATGGTCCAAGTATGGGTTGGGAGTATTTAACCAGTTCATTTGCAGTTGTTATCTTGGGAGGGATGGGCAGTCTTGTCGGAAGTATTGTTGGTGCCTATATTGTGGGATTTATAACTAGTTTTACTAATGTGTTTATCCCTAATGGACCTTCATGGGCTCATATTATCCCAATCATAGTTATAGTTGTAGTGCTTTTAATTCGACCACGAGGTCTATTTGGTAAAAAGGAATTAAAATAATTTTTGAGAAAAAAATAAAATCGAGGAAATTTAAAATGTCAAAAATATACAATATGACCGATTATATAAAATCATGGGCTAAAACTTTTAGCGGAAGTTTAACTATATTTTTATTAGTTATTCTCACAATATTTCCGTTTCTCTCTCAAAATGAGAGTTTTATATTTTTCTTCTTACGTCATTTTACACTTGCTATGATTTTTTCAATTTTTGCAGCAAGTTGGGATTTTCTTACTGGGATTTCAGGACAAATTAGTTTTGGGCATGCAATTTTTTTTGGTATTGGCGGTTATTTTTGTGCTTACCTTATTGCTTTCCAAGGTTTTCCAATATGGTTAGCAATTCCTACTGGGGCTTTAGGTGCAGTGGCTTTTGGTTTAATCATCGGGATCCCATGTTTAAGACTAAGGGGACCATATTTAGCATTAGGGACACTTGCTTTTAGTTTGATTTTATTAAAGATATTTTTATTAGGATCACTTTCTCATATTTTTTTTGGATCTGAAGGGATATCCTATAATAGTGGGCCTTATCCTCTAACGAGAATATCCTCTAATCCTTTAATAGAATATTTTATTGTTTTTATTACTATGATCATATCGTTTATTGTTATATTTCAGATTGTTAAATCAAAATTTGGCACGATTTTGAAATCGATTCGCGATGATGAGACGGGGGCAGATGCTTCAGGAATTAATACAACAAGATACAAAGTGTACGCTTTTATGATTAGTTCTTTATTTGCAGGAATAGCTGGTAGTTTTTATGCTTTATATAATACGGCAGTAAATCCGAGTGGTAATTTGGGAACTGTGATATCATTTTTTGCCATTCTTATGGCATCATTAGGTGGATTAACAACCATATCGGGGTCCTCTTTGGGAGCATTTTTCTTTATTTTCCTTGAGTTTATTCTTATTGAAATTGGGGCTAGTCTCTATGTACAATTAATTTTCGCCATTACTTTAATCATTGTTGTCCGATTTGCGGAGCACGGAATTTTAAAACCAATTATTGAACGTTTAAAAGATGTATGGGATGTATTATTAGGAAGATAAAAAATTATTGAAATTAAATTCTAGTTTAAAAGGAGTTATAGAATGGGAATTATTTTAGAGGTTAAAAACCTTACAAAAAAATTTGGTGGGTTAACTGCTGTAAATGATTTTAGTTTTGAGATCAAACGAGGAGATTTTGTTGGATTAATTGGTCCAAATGGTGCTGGTAAGACAACCGTATTCAATTTAATTAGCGGATTTGAAAAGCCTAGTTCCGGAAAAATTAGATTCGCAGGAATTGATATTACTGGAATGAGACCATTTAAAATTGTAAATTTAGGGATAGCCCGAACTTTTCAATTAGTAAGATCGTTTAAATTCTTAACTTTACTTGATAATGTTACAGTACCCTGCCTATCGAATAGAGGAAAACAGGTGTCAAAAAAATTAGGTGCTGAGGAATATGCAAGTACAATTCTTGCTTCAGTAGGTCTTGTGGATAAAGCTAGAATTCCACCAATTATTTTACCTCATGGAGATTTAAGAAAATTACAAATAGCAAAAGCTATTGGAACTAATCCAGAGCTACTTTTATTAGATGAACCATATAGCGGTCTTTCACATGAAGAAAGCGAAGTATTAACAGAATTAATTAAAAAGTTACATGATGATGGCGTTACCATCTTTATGACCGGGCATGTCCTTCGAGAACTTATGGCATTAGTACCAAGAGTAATTGCTATGCATCAAGGTAAATTTATTGCTGATGGCCCTCCCAAGGAGGTTGCCAATAATAAAATTTTACTTGAAGCCTATTTAGGGAGAGGTGGAGAATTTGCTTGAAATAAAAAAAATATATCATTATTATGGAAAAGCAAGAGCTCTTGAAGAAATAAATTTAAGCTTAAAAGAGAAGACTCTTGAGACGGTTATTGGACCCAATGGCGCTGGAAAATCTACGCTTCTTAGGGTAATATCTGGTTTAGAGGAACCTGATAGAGGGAAAATTGAATTTCAGGGTGAGAGAATTGATTCATTAAAACCCCACCGAATAGCTAGAAAAGGAATTTCTCATTGCCCAGAACGACGAAGGTTATTTTATGACATGACAGTATCTGAAAATTTAGATATGGGTTCTTATAAGGTAAAAGATCGCAGTAAAGCTCGAGAATTAAGAAAATTTGTATTCGAGATCTTCCCGCGTCTAAAGGAAAGAAAGAATCAACGAGCTGGAACCTTAAGCGGTGGTGAGCAACAAATGCTTGCTATTGGGCGTTCACTTATGTCTAATCCTAAGCTTCTTTTAATGGATGAACCTTCACTGGGATTAGCTCCAAAAATAAAAAATGTAATCTTTGAAGCAATTGAAAAGATAAAACAGGAGGGTACTACCACTTTATTAGTAGAACAAGACGCAGTATTAGCCATGAACGTTTCTGAATACATCCATGTACTTGAGGAAGGAAAAATTGAGATGAGAGGTACCAAAGAAGAATTAGAAAAAGAACCTAGAATCAAAGAGGTTTATTTAGGAATATAAGGTGATAAAAATGTCAGCTCCCTTAGAGAAATTATTAAGAGATGCTAGAATAGATCTGATTTTATCTAGGATCGAGAAAGATGAATCAGTTATAGATGAATTGATTAATTTTCTTGACAGCGATAGTAGATCAATTAAATTTAATTCAATTCATGCTTTAGGATTGCTTGGTCAAAAATCTATAAATGGTGTCTCAAAAGTTATTAATTGCTTGGAAGATGAAGATTGGAGTATTTGTCGAGAAGCTGCTCGAACGTTAGGAAATATTGGTACTAGCGCTAAAGAAGCAGTATCAAAATTATCTTTTTTATTAGATGATAAAGAAGCGTCAATCAGAAAAGAAGCTGCAATCGCTCTTGGTAAGATTAAAAATCCAACACCAGAATCTATTTCTTCTCTAATTAAAGCATTAGATGATGATGATGGAGAAGTTAGAACAGAAGCCGTAAAAGCATTGGGAGAGATTGGATCAGATGCATCTGAAGCCATACCTCACTTAATGAAATCTCTTAAAGATATAAGTTGGACTGTGAGAACTGCTTCAGCCCAATCCATTAGTCAAATTGGAAAAGGATCAATAAAAGCAATTCCTGATTTACTGAAAGCTCTTGAGGACGATGACTGGAGAGTACGGTTTAGAGTTGTAAATACTCTTGTTGAAATAGGTGAACCAGTAATCCCACACCTTACAGAGATTTTAGATAGTAAAAAAGTAATTGTTAAAAAAGAGGTAGTTGAAACATTAGGGGAAATGAAAATCTCCAATGAAACTTTAATTGATAAAATGTCAAAATTATTATTTGATAGACATGAATCTGTTAGAGGAAAAACTGCGGATGCTCTTAGAAGTATAGGTAAACATGCTATACCCGCATTATTAAAAGCATATGAAAAATCCAAAACAAAAATGAAAATAATTATTCTTTCTGCC
>Ga0180437_10002378_pt1 | contig 30155 bp, 26 predicted proteins | sample SS_ome_4_FD_132410 | JGI IMG/M metagenome (GOLD analysis project Ga0180437, IMG submission 132410) | Hypersaline lake sediment archaeal communities from the Salton Sea, California, USA - SS_3_D_1 metaG | ecosystem: Environmental > Aquatic > Non-marine Saline and Alkaline > Hypersaline >...
CTTAAAATTGAGATTCTCAAACCTATTGTGCTTTTAGATGTAAAGAGTAAGCAACAAACTCCAATCAGCGGCTATTTCGAGATCAAAATCACTATTCTGAAAGGGTTTCAAATAATAATTCCTAGAATTAATATTGAGGTTTTCGATGAAAATCATGAAAAAGTTAACATTAAGACTACTGAGACCGATCCTATAGAGTTTATGACAGAAATTCCTCCCGGTGTAAAACCAGAAAATTTAATAGGAGGTTTCAAAATAAATCATAAAGGGAAATTAATTTTTCATTTTAAAGTTCCATATAAAGATACCAATAACAATATTTATTATTCAAATGAAGTAAAAATTGAAATTCAAAACAACGAGCAGTATTCTGGTAATATAGATTATGTATATAACCAACCAGCGCTCATTATAGAATCTTAAAAAGGTGATTAAAAATATCTATAGCTAAAATAGATGCGCTGAATAGTATTTCAGAATTAATTCAAAAATTCAATACTTATGAGAATTTATTTTCCCCTATCTTTTTACACTATAATGGTAAATCCGAGATAATATCTTTACATTATAGATTAAGGACTATAAATAGTTTTTTAGATGAATATGAATTCATTACTAACATTATTGACCAATATCTCAAAAACCCTATAGAGATTCCGAGCAATTTATATTCAGTTCAAATAAATGATCAAAAAACATTGAAGAATTTAGCAGATGATCAAAAATATTTTATTAAACTAGAGGATATTTATTTATTTCATCTCTCTAACCTATTTAGTTTAGATTCAGAATATGTTAATATAATTATAGACAGTAAATTCAAAATTGACATTGATTCATTAATTGTAACTACGATTTCAAAACAACCTAAAATTTTAAAAGATAACGCATTTCAATTTGAAATCACAAGTATTTTAAAAAGCAATAACTTTCCTCAGAACTTTCAGTGCTTAAACATTCCTATTAGTTTTAATTTAATGTTAAATGACTTTTTAGAATATTTCATTCCAAAAAAGTTTCTCACAGCCGCAGATCAATGGTATCGGCTAACAAGATATCAAATAGGTTCATATCGTAAAAAGAGAGAATATTCAAGAATGATTGAAAATCGATTTAAAATAAGTCCTTTAGAATTTAATAATCGAATACAAAACGTATTAGAAGATATTTTAAGGTATATTCAACAATATTATGATAATGTAATCAGTATAAAAGATATAAGGGGTCAAATTATCCCAAAAATTCCTAAAGGTTATCATAGAATAGAGCGAACTGGAATAATTGAAATTAGATTTAAATTTGAAGCAAATTTTGATAATAATCAAAGGGTTACTCATTCTTTGTTAAACATAAATACTAATTGGATGCGAAAAGTATTTAAAAATTATTTTAATATCTAATTTTTTACAATTTTATAAATAATATAATATTAATTCGTTTCTTTTAGGAAATTTACTAAATAAAGTCAGAATATTAATAATAATCTGTAAAAGTATCCTTTACTTTTCTATTCTTGAGGTGTTGTTACCTCTAATTTTAAAAAGGTTGTAATTCTATCTTATGAAAAAAAAGGGTAAATAGGGTGTATTACGTAACGTAATACTTAAGTGTGCGTCGTTCAATACCGAACAGTCTGTTGCCGCACTTGCAACTTAGTAGCCAGAGTCCTCCCTCAGGGGCGAATTCTCGTCCCTCAAGAGTACCAATTGGCATGAGATTATTGCATTTAGGGCAAGAAACATGGTATTCGTCGACCCACTTAGTTTCTAGTTGTTTTTTTAACCAAGAATCCTTAATTCTCAACAAGATAGAATCACAAAACAAAATTTAAAATTATCCATTTAAATTACTACATATTTATCTGAAGTATGGTCATTGTTTTTCAATAAATGTAGCTAAGAACTTATCTAAGCGCTTAATATCTTTGTCAGAAGATTCCAAATTAGTGAAGCATTCTTCACATTTTTCAGTATTAGATTCAATTTCTTTGCCACAAAACTTACAGAAATATTTGACATTCTCTTTCTTGCCCTCATCAAGTTGATTATCCTTCATTTTTTTAAGGATTGCTTTATTCTTGCGGTTCACTTCTCCACGCTTTAACCAATATCGTTTGATTAAAGGAACCCATAATACAAACGGTCTTTTAATAGAATTTACTCGAACAATACATTGCCCTTGCTCTAGAATCGATAAGTAATCTTGATTTTCTTCATCGAGATTTAGGAGCTCGCAGAGAATTTCACGTTCCATATGGTTTTTAAAGGTAATCAATACACCACAATTTGCTAAAATTTCGTCACTCACCTGAGGTCTAGTAGCGATTGAGATTAAACATTCTCCGGTTCCTCGTTGTAAAAGCGCAATATCTTCGAGATATGAGGTCAATTTTGTCTGAGACGTTAAGTCTTTGGGAGCAAAATATTGAGCATCTTCCACAATAGTAAGGTGCTTTATTCCTTTAAAATCGTAGGCACCTTCTGTCAAATTTTTGTCCCAAAGATATTTTAGGATCATATTTAGAAAGAAGAGGGCATCCTCTTTTTCTCCCCCTAACCTCACAATCGAACTGAGGTCAATTAAAATGTTCTTATTCAACAAATCCCTAATATTTAATTTGTAGCGTGTAGCGAAGATCGATTTTAAGGGCCCTAACGAAAATCTTCGTATTCGATTTTTTATGCTTACTAGGCTCTGGTTTAACATTGGGATATTCTTCTGTTCATTTTCAAAATATGATTCACATTTCTCGTAAAATCCGTGCCAACTCTGAGATTGCGGGTTGTTACATACCTCTTTTAGAATATCTACTAAAACCCTCTCCATCTGCGGTGAAAATTCAGCAGAATCATCTAAAAAATTACCGGTTTTTAAAATGTCAAATATTCTCTCTGCATGAATTTCGGGATTAGCCCCTTCAGGATTGAAAATGTTAATAGAAAAGTTTTCTCCTGGTCTAACAATTAAAAGATCCTCAATAATATTTTGTAGAAACGTATATTCGCCCTTAAATTCTGCTAACATAAAGGGTATATCATATTTTTTTTTGAAATTTACAAGGAAATATTGTAAAAAGTTACTTTTGCCAGTACCCGTAGCACCGCAGATAAACATATGTCTCTCAAGATCTTCTAAGGAAAGGAAAAATTTGTGTTTTTTCTTCTGGTATTTCATTACTCTTCCAATTTCTATAGTCCCTCCTTTTGACTTATAAAAAGAGGGCGTTTTCAAATCAACTATATCCTTTTGGTGAACAAAAAATGATGAAATAAAGATAGTTAGTGAAAAAAATAAAAATGTTTGCGAAGTAATCTTTAAAATATCGATAGTAGTAGAATCTAAAATTCTAAAATTGAAAAAGGACTGAATATTAAAACAATAAATTAAAAGATTAATGATTTGAAGTATCCAGAGGATTATTTTCAATTTACGGAGTTGAAACTCCATATTTTTTAAAATTATTAGCAGTAAATTCAATAAAAACGCTATTACCGTCAAGATTAAAAACAAACGATAAACTATCATTACCTTTGATTTTTAGCACATGGTTAAAAACTCCACAAAAATAGATTTCGTGTAAAAAAATTCTATTTTAATTGCTTCCTTTTTAGAATGAAATAGGTTGCAAGGATGGAGGTGGCTAAATAGATTACCATTATTAAAATACTCATCTCAACGGTTGGTGTCAGCCAGATTTTCACGGGGGGAAGCTCTTCTCCAGCATAATAAACCCAATTCCATCTCTGACCTTCTGGTAATATCCCTGGAATAGAATAGGGAATGATTTTTGCTATATAAAACAGTGAAAATAGCGGTTCAAGCTCTTGATTCATGCTTGTTAAAATATTTTCCCCAACAGGAAATAGAATTAGGTATAGCAAGATGATTGCTATTGTCACCATATTTCCCGATGGCATAAAGGAACTGAAAAATGTAATTACCCCAGATAAACTGATTGTATATAAAATTGAGAGTGCAAAAGAAAGGAGTACTTCTGGAATAACTATACCATAAATATTCATGCTAAAGATAATCAAGATGAGATAATAGAGAAAGATGAGGGGCTGTATTAGCATCACATTTGCGAGAAATTTTCCGAGAGTAAGGTGTAGCTTATTTATTTTGGTAAACATAATATACCCTGTTTTTTTATTAAATTCCATTGAGATAATATTTGAGAAAAAGAAGCACGCAAGAAATACAATAAAAAAAGGGTATGTTCCCAGATAATCTTCATAAAATTTTACTGCCCGAAAATGATAGGGGTATACTAAAGAAAACACTATGGTAAATGCCATCGTTGCACCGCTAAGTATAATGCATTTTTTCCATTGTGATCTTAATTCAAACTTAACGGTGGTAAATATTGAATGAAGGTTAATAGTATAATTAATGATTCTTAAACCACCTCTTTCTTGTTCTTTTTTCTTCATCGATGATCATTTCAGAATAAATCTTTTCTAATTGAGAAGTTTTGGATTGAGTAAACGAAACAATAGAAAATTCTGATTCAAATTCTCGTCCTAGGATTTTAAATATCTCACTTTTGGATTCTTCTATTCCATCATAATAGATAGTAAAGGTCTTTTCCTGCTGTTCATATTGAATTGGTGATATTGATTTGTTATTCAACATTTCTTTATCTAAGTATAGGGATAACAACTCTCTCATTTTAGTGAGTATCGGGGAAATCTTTTCCGCAGAGATTGATTTTAAAATTTGGCAGGTGAGTTCATTAATCTTTAAGGCATGAGCCAAATTTTTCATTTCATATTGAGCAACAATTGACCCGTTATTAATTAAGATGATTTTATTGCAAAGTTCAGAAATTTCATGCAAGATATGAGATGCAAGAAATATGGTTTTACCTTGCGATTTTAAAAGTTTTAAATAATTTCTAATGTCAATTCTAGCTTTAGGATCGAGACCCATTTGGGGTTCATCTAAAATAATCAACTCGGGATCATGAATAATGGCTTGAATAAACCCTAATTTTTGCTTCATTCCCTTGGAATACTTTTTAACATTTTCATATTTCCAGGAATTTAATTTAAAATAAGATAATAATTCATCAATTCTTTGTTCAATCAATTCTTTTGGATATCGATAGAGCATAGCATAATATTTTAATAATCTATAGGCGGATACGTTATAAAAGATTGGTATATCCACTAAAAATCCTCTATTGATCAAATTGAATGAAGATATATTAATATCTTGTAAATCTCCTCTGATATTTCTTATATAGATTTTGCCATTCGTTGGGGTTAGCAATTTGGCGATTAACTTTATGGTTGTTGTCTTTCCTGCACCATTCGGTCCTATAAATCCAACAATTTCTCCTTGATTTATTTCAAAATTTAAATTTTCAATTGCCGAAAGATTTCCATATCTTTTAGTTAAATTTTTTGTTTGTAGGATAATTTCGCTCAAGATATTGCCAAATAAATGTATTATTGAATAAAAATATATTTAACACTTTTTATTGATTATTGTTTTTTTATTTTTGTTATTTAATGCGATTAAGCAAAAAATTCCAACATTTTTCAATCTTTATTGTTCGGCAGAATATATTGCCGAACTATTTCCTAACCTTTTTGAATCTTTTTTTAGGAAATTTTCCTCCATGTTTATAAAAGCCAGTATAGTTAGGTTGTGGTCTCTCTTCTTCGCTGACCAGGGAGGAATTCCAGATATAGTTTTTATCTTGACATGTAGTACAGTACCATTCATTGTGCGATTTGATGTATACCAAGTCATGCTATCTTGATCAAAATCCATAATATATTCAATAGGAATACCATCCGGTCTCATTTCCGGAGGAATGTAGGTTATTTTTAAGTTTGGGACACAAATAAAAGATTATATTATTTTAACAGGATGTTTTTCTCTTTTCTTAAATTGATATAGCTCAGTTAGATTCCATTTTTTAGCTTTTATAATAAAATCCTCAAACATAAATCCCACTTGTTCTGGTTTATGGGCATCTGAACCGAGAGTTAGTGGAATGTTTCGTTGTATTAGTTCCTTCACTATATCATCACTAGGAAAATGATTTGAGAGGCCTTTAAGTATTCCTGAAGTATTAATCTCGACGACTTTTCCAGTTTTTTCAATAATATCCATTACATTATAAATAATTTGCCATATATCTTCAGTATAGGTTGGCTCATCAGGAGCAAACATATATTTGAAATTATCAAAATGAGCTACTATGTCAATGAAATCCGATTTTACCATTTCTTTGAGCATTTTATAATATCCTGAGATTATTTTATTAGCACCATACCTTTCTAAATTGGATTTTGATTGATGAGGTATGTTAAAACTCCAAGCACCTACTCCTTCCCAGTGTATAATGTGGATTGCTCCTATAATATAATCAAATTTGTTTAAATAAGGCTCAAGAGCTTTTTCCTGAGTTTTTAAAACCTCAGAAGAGGAAAAGCTAATTTCAGTAGAACAACGAATTTTTATTTTACTCTTAAATTTGCTACTCAGAAAATATATTTCTCTAATATATTCTGGAAAATCATTTATAGACATTGAATAATGTTTACAATTTTCGAATTGTGGTAAAATCGGGAGGATATCTCCCGGTGCATGATCACTTATACCAAGTTCAATGAGATTTTTTTTAATCGCAGACTTTACATAATCAAGAATTGATCCTTGAGCATGATTACAGCGTGAGTTATGCGTATGATAGTCCCAGAGTCTCATTCATTCTATCTCTTTTTAATTTAGGAAGTAAATTTGGATATTTAGGTCTTTATTGTATCAATAGCCTCTTTTATTTTATTGCTTACATAATCATGTAAATTGTCTTTTGCGATATTTGGAAATAATTTCTTTCGAGTTTTTAGATCTTTAACCCAAGTCATATCAGATACAAGGTAATAAGGACTAGTGAAATTATCTGGTTCAACAATAAAGTATACAGCAGAGTGAATGAACCCATCTATTATAGACCACAAAGTAAATATCCATTGACTGATATCAATATCCTTTTTGAACTCATTATTTTCAATACCCTTTTCAATAGCATGTCGAAAGAACATTATAAAATCAAAAGGTCGATAACGTTTTTCGATAGGACCTAACTTGTTTGCCCCAGGAGCATATCCATGACCCAAATCGTGGAGTATTAGATATCTAACTAAATCGTCTGTAATCCAAGTATAATAAAAATTGAATAGTTCAAATACAAGTTCTTCATAGGTACCCTCGTGATTATCAATTATTTCTTGCATCCTATTATTTAGATCATTCTTGAAATCAATTTGAACAGCAATCCATAACTCTCTAACAGAAATGAAGTACCTATATAATGCAGGTCTTTGTAGATTCATTTTATCCGCTACAGCTTGTAAATTTAGGCTACCCAAACCATGCTCTCGGATTATTTGGATTGAATGTTCCAAAATTTCCCTATACTTTGCATGCCTTTTTTTTGATATTACTTTTCTGTTTGCCAAACTTGATATTGATGGTATTTCTACAATAGTGTCGATTTTCTCTTCCTTATCTTCCATCGATTAATCATCTGATAATCTAAATTACAATAAACAGTCGATATATCTTTTAATCTATTATATGAATTAAATCTATACAAAATTAAAGATTAGTTCCAACTAATTAATTTTAAATATGATTATGTACAAATGTTACAGTAAGTAACTTATGAAAAAGTTACTGATCGTAATTTACTTATAATCTAAAGGAAATTTAATATGAAAATTAAAAACAAAAAATTGAGCGTAATCTTTGTAATCTTGTTTATAATTTGCACAATAAATATCCCTTTATTAGATACTAAAGCTCAAACAACAGAGGAAGACGTTTTGATCTTTGCAACCGTCACTCCTGGACAATTCACAGATGTGGATCCAACTGTAGCGAAATATACAAGAATTCATAGTGAATATACTCAAAATGTCATTGAAACTCTTTTTGGTAGAGAAAACAATGATGCTAGTGGTGATTTAACCTATGTTTTAGCTGAAAGTTATGTTCAGCATAATGCTACGACTATTAATGTAACCTTAAGAGATGATGTTGTTTTCCATGATGGAACCCCATTTAATGCATCAGCTGCAAAATGGAATTTTGACAGACTTTATACGATAGTTGGATCATCTAATCCATTATGGAATCTTCATAACAATTCTATATTTGTTCCTATTGATCCTTACCGGGACTATTTTACAGCAGAGTGGAACTATTCATCTTCACCAGCAGGAAGCTACTTCCCAGTAATTAAACAGACCACCGTAATTGATGAGTTTACTCTTCAAATCCAAGGTGGGGCTCGTGAATTTTCAGCAGGTGATGATCTTCTGGCGAGTGGTTTTTGTGGAATAATATCTCCTACGTTTTATGCTGATTATGCAAATAAGCCATTCTGGGGGCACGATAATTTAACAGCAACCGGACCATATACTTTGGGAGAACACACTCCAGAAATGGGACATCTTTATCGATTTGACGATTACTACCTAGGTTCTGCAAATATTTCAGAGATTATATTTTCATTTGTAGAGGATCAATCTAGCGCAGAAAATGCTCTTCTGACTGGTCAAGTGGATTATTTAAGAGTAGAATCTGGTGTAAGTGATTTTGATGCATTGAATACAAGCAATATCATAAATTTAATCAATCTGGGACTTTCTGGAAGTCAAATAGTAGCAATATTGAATAATGATAGAATTTCATTGCCTGTCCGAAAAGCTCTTTCATATGCTATTGATTATGAAGGTTTAGTACAAGTAGGTTTAGAAGGATTAGGATCACCGGGTGGCGGTCCAATTTCCAAGGGTTCCCAATATTATAATCCAGCACTCGAACATCCTACCCTCGATTTAGAAATTGCAAGACAAACTATGATTGATGCTTTTCCTACTAAAACTACAGGATTAACAAATGAAACAACTCCTGCTATGAATGCTCAATGGGAAAATCTTGCTGATACAGCTCCATTATTTAATCATACCTTTATTAGATCAGTTACTTGGGACACAATCGCTGTTTTTGTTGAAGATGCAGCTCGTACAATAGGAGGGCTAATAGAATCTGACGTACAGGTATCAGGTGATATTGTTGCTCAAATTATAAACCTTGCTTTAAGAGCCCAGATGGAGATGTATGTTGTAGGTTATGGTGATCAAGGAGATCCCGCAAGTTATATGCAACCAGCTTGGGATTCAAATAGTTGGTATAATTTTGCAAATTTCTCTGATCCTGATATTGACAAATGGATATGGGAAGTTGATTTATTATCTGATGCTGGAGGAACTCGTCAATCAAAGTTTGATAATATTACTACTAAAATTCAATTAAAATACCCTCTTTTGTTCTTCTATCAGCGTCCTGCCTTTGCAGCACTTTCGTGTAAATTTAAAGGGAATCCAACTTGGACAGCCGCATACTTTTACAATATTGTCTATGATCCAGATTGTCCCCCCCCTATACCACCTGCAATTCCAGGATTTCCATCTATCGCAATCATTGGATTCGTAGGTATAGCAGTGATATTTATCATACTCAAAAAGAAGCGAAAATAAAATTATATAAATTTCTTTTTTTTTTTAATTTTTTAAGTTTATATATTATTTTCTTCTATAAAAGTAACTGATCATTAATCTATCCGATAGGAAAATTAATACACCAAATGTAATGGTCTTTTTCAATTTCGATCATATGAGGAGCTTCTTTTTCACAAGCACTTGTCCGAGTCTCCGAAGAACATCTTGGATTAAAATAGCATCCTGAAGGGGGATTTACTGCACTCGGGACTTCACCTTCAATTACAAATCCTAAATCCTCTTTATAAGGATCTATTTCAGAATGAGATGATAATAATGCTTTTGTATAAGGATGTGATGGATTTGAAAATATTTGTAGGGTATTCCCAAATTCGACGAATTTCCCAAGATACATTACCGCTACTTTATTGGCAATATGATTAACGACTGATAAGTTATGAGTTATAAATAAAAATCCATAACCATAAGTGGATTGCAAATCCTTAAGTAAGTTCAGAATCTGTGCTTGAACCGATACATCTAATGCGGATGTAGGTTCATCTAAAATTATTAACTCGGGAAAACAAGCTAATGCTCTTGCAATTATAATCCTTTGCTTTTGTCCACCTGAAAATTCATGAGGATATCTATCCAAATGCTCACGTTCTAATGAAACTTGTTCAAGTAACTCTAATGCCCTTTGACGTAATTTGTCTTTATTTGTAATCCCTAACAAACAAATTAAGGGTTCTGAAATTATATCTACAACTTTTTTCCTCGGATTTAGCGATGCATCTGGATCCTGAAACACAATTTGAATTTTTTGTCTTAAATATTTAGAATATTCTTTTGAATCTTTCATAGGTTTACCGCGGAATAAAATTGAACCGTCTTCTTTAGGAACTAACCCCAGAATAGCATTAGCAATAGTTGTTTTGCCACATCCACTTTCTCCGACTAAACCAATTGTCTCACCACTCATTATATCAAAAGATACATTATCAACAGCTTTTACGTTTCCAGTAATTCTTTTTATCATTCCTCCATATATTGGATAATACACTTTTAAATCTTTAATTTCAAGAAGCTTTTCTCCTTTTTTTAGTGCTTTTGATTCTTCTAGTTCATGAGCTTTAGTAAATCTTGATGTGATTATTTTAAGACAGATGTTGATAACTAACGATAATCCAATTGTAATACCCATCTGGTCAGTTTGATCTGATAAGATTGTAGGATTATTAAAAAAAAGTATTGTGATGTACAGAAATCCAGAGAAATAGCTAATTAGCGATATTATTGTTTTTTGTTTAGATTTCATTATTTGCATTCTTTTCCCAATAAGAGTGATGAAGAAAACAACACCAAAATTAATAATCACAGTAAAAACATATATAAGTAAGGAGGATACAAATGGATCAGTTTGTATAACAAATAACATTAAAATCACTTCTATAAACTGTTTTCTACTTTTTTTATTTGGTTTAAATTATTTTTAATTTCATTCGAATATGTTGGATCATAGAGATGACAAGCAACAAAATAATTTGGGCTTACTTCTATTTGTTTAGGAATAATGTTATTACAAGGTTCAAAACAATTTTCACACCTCGGATGGAATCTACACCCGCTTGGAGGGTAGATTAAGTTGGGAACCATTCCAGGAATAATAGGTAGTCGCTCTCTTTTATATCCTACTACAGGTTTAGATTTAATAAGTCCACGAGTATAAGGATGTTTTGGATCCGTAAAAAGTTTAACTTTTTCCCCATTCTCAACAATATAACCACTGTACATGACAGCTACTCTATCACATATCCTAGAAATAATTCCTAGATCATGTGTTATAAACAGAATTGATGTTTTGTATTTTTCTTTAAGGTCTTTCATTAACTTTAAAATTTGCTTTTCGATTGTTACATCTAAAGCGGTAGTTGGTTCATCTGCAATCAGTAAATGAGGAGAACATGCAAGCCCCATTGCAATCATAACTCTTTGTCGCATACCACCACTTAATTCGTGAGGATATCTATCGTATACTTGCTCAGGATCAGGAATCCCTACACTTTTTAGAAGATTTTGACTCCATTCTCTTGCGACGCTATAAATCGAAGAATATTTTGATAATCGCTCATATTCCTTCTTTAATTTTTCTAATTTTTCAGAATTTTCTTTACATCTATCGATCGATTCTTTTAGAATTTTCAAATTTCTTTCGTTTTCTACTATTGTGGCAAATAATTCATCCTGTTGATGTAAAAGATAGACTTCGGATATTTGTTCACCAACCTTAAATACAGGATTCACTGAATTTAAAGGATCCTGAAAAATCATTGTTATTTGATTTCCCCTGAAAGCTTGAATCTCTTGTATTGATTTTTCAAGCAAATTTTCACCCTTGAATATAATTTCTCCATTTTCAATCCTTCCAGGATTTGGAATTAACTGAAGAATTGATAATGCAGTTACAGATTTACCACATCCAGTTTCTCCGACAAGTCCAACTACTTCATTTTCATAGATTGAGAAAGAAACATCCTCAACTGCTCTCACTATTCCTTCCTCAGTATAGAAGTAGGTTTTAAGGCCTTTGATCTTTAATAAATCTTGGTATTCAACTTCATTCATACTTTGTTTTGCTAAGCCTTTTTTTAACTCTAGTTCTACTACCTTAGCAGCTTGTGGTTTATAAATTCTATTATAGATAATAATGAAAAATATGAGGAAAATGGGGATAATCAAAAAATATAGAACAAGATGAAAATAGATATTCAAAATAAGTCCTAGAATTAATAATTGTAAAGACCAAATACCATAGATTATTAATCCCGAGGCAATCATCGACGACCTTTTAATATCGTCAGAATATCGCTTCTCTATGGGTAGAAGTCTGTTTCCAATATTGATAAATAACATTGAAATTATGATTATCATGAATGACCATTGAAATCCAAATCCAAACTCAATAGGAGTATTTATATTATTTAGATCAATTATAAGTGATAATATTGCTATGGTCCACACTATACTAATAATTATAACATAATATATCCTAATTTTCCTAAGAAATTTGAAATTTAATTTATCTTCTTCTTCAGAATAAGGTTCTAGATCATTTATACCAAGTAAGATGCTAAATCTAGCTAATAAGTTTAAAGAACTAGCATTTTTCATATTTATTTTGATATACTTCTTATAATAGAAAAAAAGAAACATACAGAAACAACTAATCATTATAGCATGATACAATTCAATATTTTCTGCTATGAACCTAAAATATATATTAAAAATTCGAATTAAAAAAATTAAAAGAAAAGAATATATTATCGGAAATAATGATATTAGTAAAAATTTCTTTCTTTTTATCCTAAATTCTATGGAATTTAAGATTTGGATAATTAAGACTAAACCTATTAACACTATTACTCCAAATATACTATCAAAGACTATGATGCCAATATTCATTATCATTATTCATTCACTGTATTTATTTCTTTGATTTAGGATCAAGTGCATCTCGAATGCCATCTCCAACTAACATAAATCCTAGAACAGTTATTGCAACAAATAAACCTGGCCATAGAGAAATCCATGGTTTTGTATATAACCGAGTTCTACCCACATTGATATCAGTTCCCCAATCTATTATTGTTTTATCACTAAAACCAAGGAATGCCAGAGCAGAAATTCCTAGAATTGTAAATCCTATGGCGCTAAAGACTGAAGCGATGAGAGGGGAAATTGCATTTGGAAGTATGTGGGAAAACATAATTCTAAAATTATCTGCACCGCTCGTTTTGGCGGCATTAACATATAAATTTTCTTTCGCTTGTAAAACTGAACTCCTTACCAATCTTGCATAGTTTGGTATGCCTAAAACACCATAGACTGCTAATATATTTGATAATTCCGAGCCATATATCTTAACAAATATCAGTACAAGCACTAAAGTAGGAAAAGCTATCAATATGTCAAAAATTCGCATAATAATGGAATCAACTTTCCCCCCAAAATATGCGGAGATTACACCAATAATAATTCCCCCAATTACTGAAATAGTTATTGCTTGTAAACCTGCTGTAAAAGCAGTCCTACATCCATAAATTAATCTCCCGTATATATCCCATCCGAGAATAGTAGTCCCCAATGGATGCTCTGCTGAGGGAGGAGCGAATGGATCAGTTCCTGGACGGGCATTTAAATCATAAATTGAATATGGAGTCAACCAACTAGCATAAACAGCACATATCGCGATAAATATTAATAGTAATGCCCCAAAAATCGTCAATGGCGTATATAAGCGATTGAAAAGTTTTCTTTTGGATTTAATTTTTCCAAGTTCATATTCTTGAACCGAAAATTTTTCATCTCTCCAAAATGGAAATAGATAAAATTTTATTAATCTCTTAAAACCTCCCTTAGGTATATTATATTCTTTATCTGTGATAATTTTTGTCTGACTTTTTTCCATTTTAAACTCACTCAAATTTGTAATTTATTTATACATGATTCTGGGGTCAATTATTGTATACAACACATCGGAAATTAAATTACTCGCTAAAACTATTATCCCAAAATATAGAATGATGCCAAGGATCATCCAGTAATCACTATACAAAATAGATTCCCATGTAGTGAATCCTAAACCAATATAATTAAAAATTCTTTCTACTATTACAGACCCGATAAGGGCATTTCTAAATCCAGCAACAACAACAGTTGACGTTGGGATCATAGCATTCCTCAGCGCATGCTTATTAAAAACAGTACTTTCTAAGCAACCTTTAGCGCGAGCTGTTCTAATATAATCTTGTTGCAAGACATCTAGCATACTTGACCGAGTAACTCTTGTAGTTCCTGCAAGGGAAACTATAGTTAATGTTAACCAAGGAAGTATCAAATGGATCATAGTATCTAATAAAAGATCAGGTCTGTTACTTAAAATACAATCGATAATTCTAAAATTCGTAACCGGAATTGGATCATCGAAAGTAGGATCTTTATTTCCTATAGTGGGAATAAAGATAACCCCTGCCGTAAAACTAGGTAAAATTACTGAGCCAAAATACATAAGGAGCATTGCAATTAAAAAGCTAGGTAATGCTGATCCTGCAACTGCAATACCTCGAATTAGAGTATCAGTAGTTTTATCTTTTTTTGCAGCAGATATCACACCGAGTTTAATGGCTATAATTGGAGCTAATATTGTTGGTACAATCATAAGTTCAATTGTTCTTGGTATAATTAAGCCAAGATATTCTGTAACTTGATAACCTTGCGATCTTCCTAGATAAGACTGCCCTAAATCGCCTAAAAAAAAATTTCTTATATAAATACCTAATTGTATGAACCATGGCTGATCTAAACCTAACTTTCTCCTCATTGCATCTACGGTAGCCTGATCAGTTGTTAATGGATCAAACATGTTCGCTGCGGGATCGATTGCCATCAAACGTGAAAATATCCAAGTAAGTATCAATAATGTAAAGAGCATTGGTATCATTAATAATACACGCTTGATAATGTATTTAATCATGTTCTGAGCCAATTCAATCAATCTCCCACTTTGTTTTTAATTTTTGGTATAATAAATCTAATTATTACAAATAAAGTGATTAAAACACTTAATACTAAGGCATAGAATATTGCAATTTCAAATATTTTCAAACTTTCATTAAAGAAAAATAAATTAAAACTTAGCACACCGTTAAAAAACGCATATAAAAGAAATGAAACAAAAATTGAAATAAAACCGTAGAAAATTATTATATTTTTTGTACTTATCTTTGTCGCGTATCGATTTTGATATTTTTGTTCTTTTTTTTGTACAATTATCTTTTTAAATAAAGCTCCTGAGATTGCTCCGCTTAAATTAATACCTAATAGTATGAAAAAATTTAGATAACCTTTCCAGTCTCCAAATAAATGTTGAAAAGGTGAAAAAGAAAATCCAAACATTACCCAATACCAAATAAATCCTATAGAAATTATTATCGGAACAAACCAAATCGAGGCCTTAATTCCATAATGAGGAATATCTTCTCTATAAGTAATAAAAAAGCAGACACCAAATAGAAGTGCGAGGGGTAGAAATAATGTGTCTAAATATGTTAAAAATGGCCAAATTAAAAGAGTACGATCGAAAAGTGTGGGATCTGTATAGGGAATTTGATTTCCATAAATATCAAACATAATCATATTATTTATTATCCCATAATATCCTAATAAAATTATGATAAAGGCAAAAAGGAAAATCCCTTGCCTTCGCATATTTAAGTGAAAATGCCCTATGAATTTTTCATCCTCTTTGACCATGCTAATCAATATTAATATATGATATTATTCGGAAAGATTATAATCATTTTTTGTTACTATAAGTAACACTTTTAATATTTGTTAATTTTTTTAGATATAAATATGTTTTTTTTAATTTTATAAAAAAATAATTACTATGAAAAAGAAGCAGTTTGGTTCTGGTTATTTTGGAGAGTGGATTATAGATTGCTTTGGTTTACCTGCTTACAAATATACCTGTGATCAACTTAATGACCCAAAAGCAATCTCTCCGGTAAATGAAGAAATTAGAATGAAATCAGAACATCTGCATGAAGTTGGAAACCATAGACTGGTAGGTATAGCTTCTAATTATGGATATATCCAAGTACGCCAAGATGAAGGAGGTCCTAAGTTTCTTAACGATTATAATCCAGAATCTAATCAATTTGCAGGGGGTTTTGGTTATTTGTCTGATGGAAAAAACACAATTTCCACATTCTATTCTGATAAAAAGAAGGCTGAATTATTTGAACGTGTATTTGGAATCGGATATTACAAAAAGGAAATAAATGCATTTAACTTAATCGTAAACCATACTATTTTTGCTCCATATGGGGATGACCCCATACTAATCTCTCAAGTTTCAATCAAAAATGAACGTAATGAATCAGTTAATCTCCGTTGGATTGAATACTGGGGAACAAGAATGTTTCAACTATCCTTTAAAGCATATTTAGAATCAAAAACTAAGGATTCATCCTTTTACAGAATCCGAAGGAATTTTGCTAATCTATTTAAAGAGAACTACGAAATTATTGGTGATTATATAGGTTTACTAAACACCAAGGAATTTATCGGTAATAAATCTGACTTTAATATAGAAATTTCTAATATTGCTGTAGATAAAACCAATTATCCTAATGGAGTTAGTTTTCCCGTACCAGAAGCTTCTTTTGATGACTTTTTTCCTCCTCCAACTTTTCTAATATCCCTAGATGCACCTTTCGATGGATTATCAACAAATAGCAATGCCTTTTTTGGAGAAGGTGGTATTGAAACTCCAGACGGTTTGAATATCAAATTAAGTAAGAACCTTTCACCTAAAGCCTCAGTAGAAGGGATGTTTCTTGAACGTGAGTTTACTTTAAATTCAGGAGAAGAAAAACAATTATATTTTGCATTTGGATATCTACCTGATGGATTTGATTTAAATACCCTTTATAATAAATATAAAAGAAACATTCAAAATCTTCTGAAAGAATCTTGTGAATTGTGGAAGAAAAATCGAATAAAATTAGATATTAATAATGAGAGTTGGATCGATAGGGAATTAATGTGGCATAATTATTATTTACAAGGAGATTTAACATATGATAGTTTTTTTAAGGAACACATAATTTCACAAGGACATATTTATCAATATATAATTGGATTTCAAAGTGCAGCACGAGACACTTTGCAGCATGCTTTACCACTTATATTTAATCAACCAGAATTTGTAAAAGAGGTCTTAAGATATATATTAAAAACTGTGCAAAAAGATGGACGAATTCCTTATGGAATTACAGGTCATGGTATGCTTGCCATGACGCGATTTAATCCCAGTGATCAACAACTCTGGTTATTATGGTTAATAAGCGAGTACATTCTTGCTACTAGAGATTTTAGCTTTTTGGAAGAAATCATCCCAATGTATCCGATTTATAATAAGGACACTCAATATAAAAAAGTAATAGAAATCACACAGCTTTGTTATGAATTTTTGGTTTCAGAAATTGGAACCGGTGAGCACGGGTTACTACGATTATATAATGGAGATTGGAATGATAATGTTGTCCATGGATTTGTGCCAAGCCGTGATTTCGATGCTGTCTCGAAGTATGGAGAAAGTGTTCTCAATGCTTCAATGGCATCTTTTGTTTTACGATTATATTCTAATCTTTTATTATTAATAGATGAAAATGAAAAAGCGAAAGATGTTCTAGAAAATGCTAACCGACAAGTTGAAGCAGTTCATAAGCAATGGAATGGTAAATGGTTTAAAAGAGCTTGGTTAGCAGAAGATATAGGCTGGCTAGGAGATGAATTATTATGGCTTTCTCCTCAACCATGGAGTATATTAGGTGGTGCTGCCGATGAAAGTCAAATTCCAATATTAGTCAAGAATATTAATAAGTTATTGAGAGAACCTTCAAAAATTGGTGCGATTTTACATAGTAAAGGAATTAAAAGAATGGCTAGAGCCGCAGGAGTAGGTACTAATGCAGGAATTTGGCCATCTATTAATGGTACACTTGTTAAAGCATTATCATCTATAGGATCTAAATTAGCGTTAGATGAATGGAAAAAAAATTCATTAGCTTTTCATGCAGAAGCATATCCTAAGATATGGTATGGAATATGGAGTGGACCAGATACGTATAATTCACATTTATCAAAATTCCCTGGTCAGACTATTTTTCAAGAAGCAATTCGAAAAAGTGATGTAGTTGAAAGCGGAGTGAATGACCCAATAGTAGAAATGGCCGTAAATTGGACTGATTTTCCTGTTATGAACATGCATACTCATGCTTGGATGCTTTATAATGCTACAAATCTGGCTGGTATTCATTTTACCCCTGAAGGAATCGAATATGCCCCATGTTTATCCTTTGAAGAATATAAGTTTGAAACACCTCTCGTTGGGCTCATTAAAACAAGTTATGAATATTCTGGATGGTATAATCCGAAAGGTGAGGGAGATTTTAAGATGAGTATGAAGTTAAAGGAAGATGAATTAAAAGCTATAAAAGCTATAGAGGTCAATGGGTTTAAAACTAATTTTGAAATTAGAAATAATATGATTGAATGGATTGGGCAAAAAACCCATAAAAAACGAATAGAATGGAATATAATAAAATAAAGAGGTAATAAAAATGGATGCCCCCACTAGAGTATTAGCTGCAGTAAATCATGAAGAACCTGACCGCGTTCCTGCATTTGAAAGTGCATTTACTAATAATACTATCAAAGCTCATTATGGAACGCCTGTTAAAGGGAGTTTTATGGACTTATTAAGCCCGTTTGCAGGAAATAATAATTATTTTGAAATAATGCATAATAGCTATAAAAATTACAAAAAAAAAGGAGATGTCCTAGTAAATCAATATGAATTTCATCGGCGGGTAAAATTAGATATTGTCTTATGTGGAGTTTCTTTGTTTCCCCGTATGATTCTAGATGATGGGAGTGGATATATAGATGAATACGGGCGAATAATGAAATTTGAAAAATATCCTGGAGACAGTACAGTCATTATAGGATATCATGGAGGAATTTTTAAAAGTTACGAGCAATATGAAAACTGGGAGCCACTGGATCCTTATGATGAAGTACGCTTAAATAGTTATTTAGCTGGAAAAGAAGCACAGAAAAAGATGGATAATGAAATATTTGTTGTTCCAGCAACAGCAGGGATAATGGAAGATAATTGGCAAGGTTTTGGGTTAGCATTGTTTTCTAGAGTTATTAGGAAACATAAACAGGCACAGAAAGTATTTGCTGATAAAGGGAAATTTACATTAGAATTAGTTAAGATTCTAGCTGATAATGGTGCTAAAATGGTTTTACTCTGGGATGACTATGGTTTCAAAAATGGTTTATTTCTCAATCCAGAGAAATATCGAACATATGTATTTCCTTGGTTAAAGAAAATATGTGATGCTGCACATAAACGAGATTGTAAAATTTTACTTCATTCTGACGGAGATTTAATAGAAATTTTTGAAGATATTATTAATTCTGGAGTGGACGCTCTAAATCCAATTGAACCTACAACGGCTAATCTTGAATTTGATATCTTCAAACTCAATGAGAAATATAATGGTAAGATCACTTTTGTAGGGAATATTAGCCCTCAAATGTTATCTACAGGAAGTATCATTGAAATTGAGGAATATTCTAAGCGATTAATAAGGGAATTGGCACCAGGAGGAGGATATATTTTTAGTAGTGGTCATAGTATTAATCCTGCGGTTACATTGGATCGATTTCAAGCTGCTTTAGGAGTTAGAGAGAAATTTGGAAAATATCCAATAAATATCCCAAAATAATCAAAATCTGAAAAAAGATTATAGAAAGTGATCAAAGTGGTGAAACACGGCAAGAAATTTTGTAACAGAGACATTTCACGAAACCTCAGTTTAAAATATTTACCCCCGATCGTAAATACATTTTCCTAAAAACATAAGACATATTTAAAATTAAATAAACTGTAAAACAGTTAAAGTGGTATATAAATGTCCAATAAAATCAAGAATATTGCTATAATTGGAGCAGGAACGATGGGACAAAGAATCGCCCTCAAAGCAATTTCCTGCAACTATAATGTTCGGCTTTATGACATTAATTATGAAGCCTTAATGAAATTTACAAATTCACAGAAGAACCAAGAAATTAAAGCATGCAACAGTATTACCGAAGCAGTATTGGATTCTGATTTGATAATTGAAGCGGTTCCTGAGAAATTGGAACTTAAGCTAAAAATATTTAAGGAAGTTGATAAAAATGCACCCCCTCATGCTATTATTACAACGAATAGTTCTTCAATTCCCGTTTCTAAGCTTGAAGGAGTTGTCAAACGAAAAGATAAAGTCTTAAATATTCATTTTTATATAGGTACTAGCGAATATGGTCTAACAGAAATGGCTGATATCATGAGAGGAACGATGACAAGTGTTGAAGTCTTTGAAATTGGTAAATCTTGGATTGAAAGCATAGGATTCAGACCTTTGATAGTACTGAAAGAATCCTTTGGTTTTGTCTTTAATCGAATATGGCGGGCGATAAAGAAAGAATGTTTGAAGGTATGGGCTGGTGGTTATGCAGATATTGAAGATATTGACGCTGCCTGGAAAATCGCATTAGGAAAAGCTGAAGGGCCTTTTATGATTATGGACAGAATAGGATTAGATGTTGTTTATGATATCGAGATGTCCTATTTTAAAAATAGTGGGAAAGCTGATGATAAACCACCTCAAGCGTTAAAAGAAATGGTCGATAAAGGTTTTCTTGGTCTAAAAACCAAAATAGGATTTTATGAGCATTAATAAAAATCTTAGAAGGAAAAAAATGCCATATTTTACTGCTGACGATGGAGAAATTATATACTATTTTGAAGTAGGTAGTGGTCAACCATTATTTTTCGTCCATGGTTGGATGAGTGATGGTCTTGATTTTGAGAATAATATCAAATATTTTTCAAAAACTTATCATTGTATAACATTAGATATACGAGGTCATGGTTTTTCAGGTCGGATAGATAAAAATTTAAATTTAAATCAAGTAGCGAGAGATATCCACACTCTTATTCATAAATTAAATCTCGATTCTCCTATAATGATTGGACATTCTATGGGTGCAGTGGTTATTTTTAGTTATATTTCTCAATTTAAAACTAGTTTATTAAAAGGAATATGTATTATAGACCAGCTTCCTAAATTGTTGAAAGATAAACACTGGGATTTTGGTGTTGAGGGGGGAATTGCTATTATTCAAAAGTTAGAGCAATCTCTTAATAATGATTTCTCAACTTTTGTTGAAAGTGTAGCAAAACAATCTAGAGCGATGGAGAGAACAATTAGAAATATGGCTAGAAAGACAATACTCACATTTTTTAAAGAATTATGTAATTATGATTATAGAGCATTGATATCAAAGATTGATATACCAGTATTATGTATGCTAAAAAGTGAAGGAAATTTACCATCAAATCCTCTTGGAAAATGGTATCAAAATAATTTACCTAACTGTACTTATATAGAATTTCCAGAAAGTGGACATTGGATCTTTAAAGATAAGGAAGAGAAATTTAATATGTCTCTTGAGGCATTTATTAAACAAATTATTTATAAATAAAGAATATGTATGACAAAATGAATTTTGGAATTTTCCCCTACAATATGCACTCAATGGCTCGAGCAGTTAAGAAAAAACCGAATGGAGCTATAGAATTTGATGTAAGTGAAATAGCACTAGATAAACTTACTAAATTTGCCATTACTTTGGGATATAATCTCTTTGAATTGAATGTAGGAGTTGAATATATGCATCCTGGAACTTGTGATAAATATGTTATAAAAGAGTTAAAAAGATTAAAGGAAGAGAATAAACTTCGATATACTATTCATCTTCCATTTCTTGGGTTAGAACCTGCGAGTATTAATAAACATTCAAGAAAAGCAGCAGTAAATAGTCATGTAGAAATGATCAATCTTACAAAATCTCTTGAACCTGAAAATTATGTTTTACATTCTTCTGGGAGTATCGCCCCTTTATTTCTTAATACAGGGAAACAATTTGGTATTAAAAATCATTCACTAAAGGAATTAACTGAAGCAGCAAAATCAACTGTCGGAGAAATTTTGGATAAAACTAAGATTCCATCAAAAAGTATTGCCATCGAGAATATTACTTACCCATTTGAATCTACATTAGAAATTGTAAAAGAAAATAGCTGTTCTCTCTGTGTGGATACCGGGCACTTTTTAGCAGGGTTTTCTGGAAAGCATGATTTACTAGAAGTTATAAAGGAAAATCTTCCAGAAATTGCGGAAATCCATCTTCACGATTGTTATATTAATGATAAATCTAATATACCTGTGGATCATCAAGCTTTAGGTACCGGACTATTAGATCCAAAATTTCTAGAATTTCTCAAAAATATTCAGTTTTCAAAACCGATTATGCTTGAAATGACACTTGAACAAGTGAAACAATCAGAGATTTGGCTTAAAAAGAATTATCCTTCAATAAAGACAAAGCAAGATTAATTGTTCATTATTGAGTTAGTGAAGTGTTCCAATATATACTCCTGCATCGAAGATATGTACTATTTTATCATTTTAGCCATTCCATTTGTTACTTAATTATTTTAAACAAATGAGATTGAAAAATCCTTTAAATGGGATGGTTAATTATGATACATCAAATCATAAAAATGTGATTTAGAATGGCAAAATACCTAATCAAGAATCTGGCAGAAATAGTTTAATATTTATCCTTTATCTTTTCTAAAACTCTTTTTAGGTAACTTTCCTCCATGCTTATAAAAACTAGTATAGTTAGGTTGTGGTCTCTCTTCTTCGCTAACCATGGAGGAATTCCAGATATAGTTTTTATCTTGGCATTTTGTACAGTACCATTCATTGTGCGATTTGATGTATACCATGTCACGATCATCCTTCGTGCAAATAGAACAGACGCAAATGGACCTATTTAACGCTCTTATAAGCTCTTGCTTTGTTCCCTGCAGGAAAAACACTTCTTTTTGTTCCTTAGGAGTTGATTCGAGTATAGCTCTATATAATTTTAAATAATTTCGCAAAATTTCGATTTCGTCATAAACAGAATCGATAATGATTCGTCTGAGGTTAAATCGAATTTTTCTGAAGCGTTCTGTTTTCAGTATGACTCTTCGGTTGTCTTTCATGGGTGTACCATTCTTATTGGGTAAGGTTTAGTTTAAATAAATAATCTAACTAATAAAAAAAAAAATGGGACTAAACTTTAATATACCCAAATAGGTTGCAAGGATGGAGACTGTTAGGCATATTACCAATATTAAAATACTCCTCTCAACGGTTGGTGTCAGCTAAAAAATACTAAAATAATATTTAAGTTATTCGATATAAATATTTATATATATATTTATACTCTTGTGATATATAATATGACCTCAAAAATGATTTCAATTCGGGATGATGTGTATCAGAATTTGAAAAATTTAAAAGATCCTAATGAGAGCTTCTCTGAATTAATAGAACGATTAATAAAGAATCAGCAAAAAAACCCATTGAAATATTTTGGCATTGCAAAAGATCTCTCAGAAGAAGTAATGGTTGAATTTGAAAAAGCAGTCATGGAAGGGAAAAAAGATGATGCATTGCGTTCCTCTTCAAAATTTACTGAACTATGGGAAGGTTAATTATGATTATAGTGGATACAACAGTGTTAATTGATATTTGGCGCGGTCAACCAAAAATAAAGGCATTAATACAAAAATATCATGAAAATCCCTTATTCATTTCGGCAATTACTATTGCGGAATTATTTGATGGCTTAGGATATACAAAAGAGAAGAAAGGTGAGGTTATTTCTAATAAAATTAAAAAGCAAATTGAAAAGGTGTTAACTGGTTTTCATATAATTCCCATTAACAATCAAGTTCTTCAAGAATCTGGAGCGTTTAAAGGGAGTTTAAGAGCAAGAGGAATAATAATTGACATAGCAGATTGCATAATTGGTTTAACAGTGAAACTATTTAATGCTGAAAAACTAATTACAAGAAATCAACGACACTTCAAAGAATTTGGGATAAATATCGAATCATATGATATTATCTGAATTACTTTTTTGAAACTATTTGTCTTTATTATGCTCTAAAATATTATTAGGGAACTTAGCTCCATACTTTTCGACAAGACTTTTAAAGTGCTCCAATTCTGCTCCTGCATGTTTTGCAATCTTTTTTTGCATCACTCTAAGCATAGTTCTTACCATAAATGACTTACTGGTTCCATTCCACGTCATCGAAATATTAGTACTATTCTGTAGAGCATCAAAAATCGTTTCTACCTTGATAATCATACCCTGTCCCGAAACTTGAGACAGAATTCTCTTACCTTTCTCATACTCAAGTAATTTATCTTCTAAAATATAGGAGCGCCCCTTCTCAAGATAATGTAGGTGTGCTGTTGCACCAATCTCTCCAAATTCACCCTTAACACTTTCCACTTTCTCTAAATATTTAGTATAGTGTAACATATTTTGGGGATCGATAAAGGCGTTCCACACAATTTCATGGGGTTTATTAACAATTGTGGTTATATTGAATTTAGTCATAATATCATCCTTTATGGATTTCAAATATAGATTATTATAATCAACATAATTTTATATAGTTTGTAGATCTAACAAATTTAGAAATAAATAATGCCTCTAAATTATTTTTATTAATACTAAGACATTTCTTTATTTATAAATTAATAACTTCAGAAACAAATTCGAAAGGGAAAATTTCTATGGCATTTACTCTTACTCGTACCCGTTTACTGGTTAGAGATTTTGAAGCATGTTTCAAATTTTATAACCATATTTTAGGTTTAACTCACGTTGGAGGTAATGAAAATGGCCCTTACGCTGAATTTACTACCGGGAATCATTTACTTGCTCTTTTTGATCGCCAACGGATGTCTGAAGTGCTTGGTACAACAAAAAAGCCTCTCCAAACGGATTCTCAGGATAAAATAGCATTGATATTTGAAGTGCAAGATGTGGATACCACTTATAATACCCTAAAGAAAAAAGGATTACTATTCGTAACAAACCCTACAGATCGTCCTGCTTGGGGGCTCAGAACTGCACATCTTCGGGATCCTGATGGTAATTTAATTGAATTATACTCTGATCAGCCTTAATTCTATATTTTCTATATAAATTACGTATGAATAGTCTAATAATTCAAGGATATGACTCGATTTTCTCTTGATGATTGATATGCTAATTCTATTATTTCATGAGTCCGATATCCTATCTCTAAACTTGGATAAGGCGGTTCTTCATTAATAATTGATTTCAAAAAGCTAAGATTTTCATAGAGATAGGGTCCAGTATTTAAATTCATTTTAGGATAATTCTTGCTTTTCAGATATTCTTCAGTAATCCCCTCCAGATTTAATCTTTTCTTCTTTCTCCCAACTAAATATTCAAATTTCTTAAAGAAAGGTGGTATGTAGCTATCCACATTTAAATATCCCTCTTCGAAAAAAATCTCAATACACCTCTCGTCCATTTTTGCTTTATTCCAGATGCTTATCAAATTTCCTACTAATCCGTCTTTATACTCTAAGTTTAATGCAGCAACATCCTCAAGTTTTCCTTGAGATAACGGGGACACATAACGAATTTTAGCGAAGATTTTCGAAAGAGATTTTTGATCACCAAATAAATATTCCAGTACGTCAATATCGTGAATACTATGTTCAAATAAACTTCCTCCATGAGCAAAAGAGGGATACTTTCTCCATTCTGATCGATGGATACTGGTTCCTATAGGCCAATCTTGAGTATCCCTAAATATAAAGGACAATACCTTTCCAAATACCTCAACATTTTCTTCTAAAATCTGCTTCATTTTCCAGATTACGGGACAATGTCTAAGCACTAATCCTACCTGTGAAAAGATTCCATACTTTTTCACAGCAGAAATGAGTTCTCTGATATCCTCCAATGAAAAGGCAAGGGGCTTCTCACAAAAAATATCTTTACCTTGCTCCGCAGCTTTTAAAAAATATTCCTTGTGGAATTTAGTAGGGGTAGCAATATAAACCACATTGATTTCTTTATCATTAATAATATCCTCTGGATTCGTCGTATAATATTCAATATTGTATGCATTCTTCAATCTTAGCTTGTTTAATTTCGTTTCATCAATATCGGCAGCCCCTTGTATTTTAATATTAAGATCATTCTTAGAAAGCAGCTTTTCTTTTTTGATTGTTTTTAACGCAAATAAGTGGGTTAATCCAATTAATCCTGTTCCTACAATCCCTATATTAATATCCAACCTCATAACCCTCATCTGTTAAAATTCGAGAATAACTTAAAAGAAAATCTTACATATTTTAAAGTTATTATCAAAGATTTGCTATATTGTTTTATCTATATTAAATTGAAAAGTTAGAAGTACTTCTGTACATGGAGCTTTTGTTAAGTCTAAGTTCAAAAATTCTACAATCGATCGTTATCATTGTTAACAAAATATATGATTATGATATTTTTGTTAAATATGTATAAAAGTAAAAGTGATTAGCTCTTAAATATATATTTGTAAAAGCATAGATATTTAATTGCTTAAAGGTTCGTACTTTTCTTAGAAAATGATTTGTCTGGTTAAGAAAACTTTAAATACTTGTTTTCATAGACCTTTTTGAAATTCAATTTATACAGACAAAAAAATCAAAATAAACTTTGTGAGTGAAATGATGTTAAATAAAAAATCACTGAATTTAATTATCAAAATCGTAGGAATTATTGGGATTTTCTCAATCGGATTAATCGTCGGTTTATTTATTTTAAATGATACTCAAACACACAATAATTACGGCAATAATAAAGATCCTATCGCGGATAACGACCTAATCTTTCTTGCGCCCCCTATAACCTCCTCCTTTCTAGATGAAGAGGGTGGTATCACTCTTTACTTTAATGCTGGTCAAACGTTGGATCTAAGTATAGCAAAAAGTGAATTCAAGACTATAGAAGAAGAGACAGCAGATTATGTAATTGGCTCTTTGAGTCTGCCAAGTCTTCCTGAAACGGAGGATGTACACTGTCTTGTTCATCATAATGGTTGGATTATTTGTTTTTACTTAAAGCAAGAACCTGTAAGCAAAATTGTCGATTGGAATGAATATTCTGGAGGAGTTTTATCGAAAACTAAATTATACGAAGGATTAGAAATAATTGCTAATGCTTATCCATCAGTAATTATTACATCACCGCATTATTATCATTATAACTATCAAACAGCAAATAAGTTAATGATAATAATCGAAGAAGCCACTAACGATGAGGATGATACATTCAATTTACAATTACCTTCTGAATTTACATTTTATGAAGAATCCTGGGCACTTCATGGCGCAGAACATAGTTATGCTGAAGAATATTTATATGGAGAATTATCACCAAAATTAACTTTAGATGTAACCCATATTATCGAACTCTACCATTACTCAAAGTATATTAGCTTTACATACTATTGGTATTATGGATTTCGTATTGATGGGGGTGCTCTCATTGCTGAAGTCGGAGAGGATGCTGGAACAGGAAGAGTAGCGCTTGCTCTAACATATTATCAACCTTAATTTAAAAATTGTAAATTAAATTTAACAAGATTTTAAATGAAACATCAAAAATTAGTGAATTACACCATACTTAAGATCTCATCGAAATAAATTATATTCATCTTCTGAATTAGAAGTAAGAGTGGAAAATAATGGATAGGAAGTCTAAAATATTAAAATTAAATATTAGTATACTAGTACTATTCATACTTTTGATCTTTCAAATTGGCATCATTAAACCTGTGAAGGGTCAAGAAATTTTGGTAGAGGATGCTGATACTTTAATTGAACATGATCTTGTTAATTCGACAAGTTTAGATGAGGCAATACAAACAGTTGATCCTAGAATAATAGCAGAATATATTGACACTTTAATTCAATATCATCTTTTAAATTCAACATTATTAAACGATCTTTTAGAGGGGGTCGATCCTAGAATAATTGTGGAATATGCAGATTCGATTGTACAGGAAGATCTAATAAATTCTACTATTTTAAATAATTTACTATCTTCAGTAGAACCACGAATAATTGTAGAATATATCGATGCTCTAATTCAATATGGATTACTAAATTCTACGATTTTAGATAATTTAGTAGCTGGTGTAGGACCCCGAATCATCGTTGAATATGTTGACTATATAAATAAAGAAGATTTAAGTGAGCCATCCGAAACCCCAGAACCCCCAATTCCAGAAAATCCGGCACAAGGAAAAGGAATCTGGATCTGGCACTTATCATTGGCTGATAATGGTAATATAACCAAAATTATACAGAGAGCTCAAGCAGTAGGGTTGGATTGGATTGCTATTAAGGGCGGTGATGGTACGTATCTCTGGGGAGATGACGATGAATTAACTTCTGAGATTGTTGATCAAATTCATAATGCGGGAATTAAAGTGCTTGGCTGGCAATATGTGTATGGTGATGATCCGATTCAAGAAGCAAATGTTTCGGTAAGGATTTTGGATAAGGGAGTAGATGGATTCATAGTTAATGCTGAAACTGAATATGAAGGAAAAGCGGCAGAAGCAATACAATATATGACAGAATTGCGTGCCTATTACCCTGACGTTTTCATTGCCTATTCGACCTTTCCAATTATAGATTATCATACGACTTTTCCATATATTGAATTTGGCAATTATAGTGATGCTGCTATGCCTCAGGCTTATTGGAAGGAATTAGCAATAACTCCAGAATATATGGTTGACTGGATGGAAGAGCAATGGGATAAATGGCATGAAACTTGGGCTCAAGGAGGATACAATAATTCAATAAAACCATTAATCCCAACAGGCCAAGGTTGGGATGTAGATGCTAGCGAAATTGTAACATTTTGCAATCTTTTACAAGATCGTGGATATACAGGTATGAGTCTTTGGAGATATGGCACAATGACCGATGAAATGTGGGATGCTTATACGGGAGTATTTGATACTGCGCCACCGATTTTAAATCACCCGGCAGATATTAATTATGTAGAAGGAGAAACAGGTCATCAGATATCTTGGACAGCAACAGACGACCATCCCGACACCTATAAAATCATGAAAGATGGGAATCAGACAATTACTGATTCCTGGAGCTCCGGAGATTCATTTATAGTTGATGTAGATGGATTATCAAGTGGTAATTACAATTATACAATTATAATATGGGATACCTACGATAATATCGCGTTTGATACTGTAATTGTTTCGGTTACTGAACCTGAAGAACCTCCAGAACCTACAGAAGAAATTAGCGGGTATCCTGGATTAATAGTTATCCTGATTTTAGCTGGTATGTCAGTTGCTATAGTTTCAGTAAAGAGGAAAAAATTTTATTCTAATTTCTAAATTTTTATTTTTTTTTATATTAGCTATTGATATTTTTTTTATTGTTTTTCGAAATACTAAGCATAGGGAAGTTGGTTAATAATTACAATTCCAAGGTAATACCAGAAATTCAAATTAAGGGGAAGAAAATTAGATTAACAATTAACTTAACATTTAAAACCATTAAGCTTTATCTTCAAATATTAGAGATAAATATTTCTGTCTGAATTGGAAATCCAGTCTAACTGGTAATTAATAATCGCTTAGATTTTTAGAAATGGCATTATTGGAGAGTTTCTTATACCCTTGGACCCTTATTGCACCATTTCTTTTGGGAATTGGGTATACGATAATATTTAAATAAATTTAAATATAGAACTTTAAACTATTAATATAGTTTTATGAAAAGAATATGTTAATTAGGTATTACTTTAACACATCAATTTAAAATTAATAAGATTAGAGATATAATAGATTTGGAAAAAATTTAGAATTAAATTTGAAATTAGAAAACAATGCTGAGGAAAGGAAAAATCAATCCTGGGGCACGCCCGAAGATTATCAATTATTGATTAACCATGCTCCTTTGGGGATATTTTTAGCTGATAGTGAGGGAAATATTAAATTAGTTAATTCTTCATTATTGAGAATGC
>Ga0180437_10002379_pt1 | contig 30134 bp, 13 predicted proteins | sample SS_ome_4_FD_132410 | JGI IMG/M metagenome (GOLD analysis project Ga0180437, IMG submission 132410) | Hypersaline lake sediment archaeal communities from the Salton Sea, California, USA - SS_3_D_1 metaG | ecosystem: Environmental > Aquatic > Non-marine Saline and Alkaline > Hypersaline >...
AGTCGAACCTGTGAAAGCAGTCTTCGACGATGTAGAAGATATGATCAAACAGAGAGATGCCGCCTGCCCGACGGGAAAGATGGGCGATGCCTGGGATGTCGCCTATGCGTCTCTCTTCCTAGCTTCCGATGAGGCCAAATACATTACCGGAGCCTTGCTTCGTGTTGATGGAGGAATCGGGTGCAAATGTGTGTGACCAGTTCTGTCCCGAGCACGCAGGGAGGTATGCTAATGTGTTGTGACCGCGCGTAGAGGTCTTGACGGAAGCCATGCTAGCCCAACGAAAACCGATTGATGCGCTCGTCGGCGGAGTCATTGTCGCTGCTCTAGGTTTCGCCGCATGCAGCGACACGGCGCCCGGCGGGACGGAGAAACCCCTTGCGGAAACTGCCGAGGAGCGCTACGCCGGGTCGGTTAGCTGTCGCGAGTGCCACGAGCGGTTCTATGAGCTATGGGCGCCGTCACATCATGGGCTGGCCATGCAGCCTTACACGGCCGAGTTTGCGAGTGCAAATCTGACTCCTCAAACCGAGGATATCAGGGTCGGGAAGTACGGTTACTGTGCTTTGGTCGGGGCGGAGGAAGGGTTTGTTCTGGAGAATGGCCCCGACGGCGAGAAACGATATTCCATCGAGCACGTCATGGGCGGCAAGAACGTGTATTATTTCCTCGCACCGACGGTTCGCGGCCGTCTCCAGACGCTGCCGGTGGCTTACGACGTGCGCGCCAAGGAGTGGTTTGATACCGCTGCCAGCGGCGTGCGACATTTCCCGGGATCGTCGCCGGATGAACCGGTGCACTGGACCGACAGCCTCTACACATTCAATACAGCTTGCTACAACTGCCACGTCAGCCAGCTTAGAACCAACTATGATTTGAAGACCGATACGTACTGTACCGAGTGGGCGGAACCGGGGATTAACTGCGAGACATGTCATGGTCCGGGTGACGAACACAACCGCGTGTGCAGGGAGGCGCCGGAAGGACAGGTGCCGGAAGACCTGAAGATCATCAGGACCAAACCGTTCACGCACGAACAGACGAACTCCATGTGCGCATCGTGTCATGCCAAGATGAGTCCCGTCAGTCCGGCTTTCAAGCCCGGCGACCGCTACTTTGACCATTTTGATCTGATAACACTGAACGATCACGACTTCTATCCGGATGGCCGCGATCTCGGTGAGAATTACACGTATACGAGTTGGCTCATGAGCCCGTGTGTGAAATCGGGCAAGCTGGACTGCATGCACTGTCACACGTCCAGCGGGCGGTACCGGTTCAGCAAGTTAGAAGAAGCAAACAACGCCTGTATGCCGTGTCATGAAGAGCGGGTTAAGAACGCAGCGGACCACACTCATCACGCTGCGGACACCGAAGCGAGCAAATGTATTTCCTGCCACATGCCGATGACCGAGTTTGCCCGCATGCGCCGGAGCGACCACTCGATGCGGCCGCCGACACCGGCCGTAACAGCAGCGTTCGAGAGTCCAAACGCATGCAACATATGCCACACGGACAAAGATGCCGCGTGGGCTGACCGGCAGGTTCGCGAATGGCATAAAGACGATTATCAGAAGCCGGTTCTGCGGCTGGCCCGCTTCCTGGATGCAGCCCGCAAAGATGACTGGTCGCGTCTTGACGACATTCTTGAGTATGTCCGCCGCGAAGATCGGGACGAGGTTATTGCCGCGTCGTTGGTCAGACTTACGCGCTCGTGTGAGTCCGGGAAAAAGTGGCCGGCAATCACCAGAATCCTAGACGAGGATCCATCGCCGCTGGTGCGGGCCGCAGCCGCAGAGGCACTTGACGGCTACCTTGCCCGCGAATCGCTCGAAGCCCTTCTGAAGGGTACACGCGACGAATATCGGCTTGTTCGTGTCCGAGCCGCCGCCAGTTTGGCCCCTGTGAGACCTGACATGTTGGAGGAGCCGTACAAGAAGGACTTGATTAAGGCAACGACGGAATTCATGGCGGCTATGAGCGCGCAACCCGACGATCATCTCTCGCACTACAATCTGGCCAACTTTTACGTTGATCGCCGCGAGTACGCTCGTGCCGTGGGATCTTTCGAGACATCCATTCGTCTCCGACCGGATTTCCTGCCTCAATATGTGAACCTGGCCACTGCATATAATCTGCAGGGACAGAACGACAAGGCGGAGAAGAGTCTGCGCAGAGCGTTGGAGATTGATCCGGCCAGTGAGCCAGCAAACCTGAATCTCGGGATGCTGTTGGGAGAGATGGGCCGTGTGGGCGAAGCTGAAGAAGCGTTCCGCACGGCACTGAAGACTAATCCAAAATCCGCCGTTGCTGCATACAACCTGGGCGTGATTGTCGCCAACAAAAACATTGAGGAAGCGATTGAGTGGTGCCGGAAGGCGCGAGACCTGCGGCCGGAAGAACCGAAATATGGTTACACGCTCGCATTCTATTTTAGGCAGAAAGGCGACACGGACGGCGCCATTTCGACGCTCGAGCAACTGGTCAGGCAGCAGGCAGCTTATCCTGACGCATACGCGATGCTGGGCCAGATCTACGAGAAACAGGGTAAGATCGACGAGGCTGTCGAGGTATACCGCAAGGCTGCAGAGAACGAGAGACTGTCCGAACGGGACAGGCGCGGTTTCGCGGCGAGAATTCAAACGCTCTCGTCGCGCTAGGGCAGAAAACGTTACATTGAGTGGTAACATCGGGATGTTAAAGCTGGCAATGACTGATTCACGGGCGGGGGTATTGCAGAGGCATTCGCTCTGGCAAGAGTAGGAACGTGCTTGCTCACCAAACAAGGATAGCGGATTATGGATTCTGGAGCTGCTTCTTCCGGCGACGAGTCGAGCCTACCGTTTCACGAGCAACCTCGCGAGCTAAACTCTCTCCACCAGGCAGAGTCGATCGGCCTGGCTGTCCTCGACCGCGAGTTGCGTATTGTCCGCGTAAACTCGCTTCTCGCTAAACTCAGCGGAAAACCGGTCGACGAGCTTGTCGGACTCACGGTCCGCGAGGTACTCCCCGACCTTGCGCCAGCAGTTGAGCCTACGTCACGCAAAGTGTTTGAATCAGGAGAAGCCGTGCTCGACATCGAGGTACAACTCGATGCAGCGGCGCGGCCCGGCACCTCCTCCTTTAAGTAGTCGCACCACGCCTGCGATCGTGCGCGGCATAGGCTCATCGGTTGACCGCAATTACTGGCATAATGCAAGCACAAAATTAGCATAAATGTTAAGAAGAAAGACAAATAGGCGACTTCTGTGTTTCTGGAAGTCGCCTGTTATCAGTCACTTATATGGCGCGCCCAGCAGGATTCGAACCTGCGACACCCTGATTCGTAGTCAGATAATTGTGTTTCGCAGACAACCGCACAAGACTGCAAGTAACTGCACAGAAGAACGTTGCGACTTCGATGCTTTCGCACGTGGCTGCACCCAGTTGCACAGAATCACCGAGCATGGGCCACAGTTTGGGCCACAGGCCCAAAGGAGTTTCTAACAGTGAGCCACAGGCACAGAAGTGGAAAATGCTTAAGGGCGACAGAGCAAACACCAAGGGGAACAGAGTGGCTTAGAGGCTGCTCAGGAAGTCGCTACAAGTTCAGCACTCTTTAATCGAGCGATGCGAAAGGCCTTACGAAAATTCGCTGGCGTAACACCCCACTGGAATGTCTTATAGACTACCGTCGCACATACGGATTCTACGTCCCTGGTTGGATATAGCCGGTCCGCAGTTAGCTTTCTTAGCTACAACGTATTGCCGGCAGCTGAAAATGCAGCAGCGAACGTTCCTCGAACCGCTCCATAACTGTCCTGCTGCATGATGTTCGGGGACTACGCGCGTTGAGGTTGATGAGGCATTTTGATCTTGACAACCGGCTACAATTATGCTAGACTAAGTTACAAATGTAACCTACCGCGAAGGGTTTCGTCAGCGGTCTTCCTATTTGGAAAGGAGCGTGAAAGTGAACAAGAAAACGGACAATATGTCGCCATCCGAGCTGACGGTGATGACCGCGCTTTGGCGGCTGCGGTCCGCCACGCTTGGCGAGCTGTGCGATGAGGTCGGCAAAGAGACCGAATGGTCGTACTCAACCGTCAAGACACTGCTGAGACGTTTGGTAGACAAGGGTTACGTGCGAACGGAGCCTGGGAGGTACGCGCGAACGTACAAACCTCGCGTCACCCGCAGCGCGACGGCCAAGCGTTTGATCGGCGATCTGTTAGACCCTCTTCTCGGCGGCTCGTACGGGCCGCTGGCAAGCTACCTTGCCACTACGGACCACTTCACGAACGAGGAGATTAAGGAGCTCAGGCGCATTCTGCGCAAACGGTCTTAAGCCTTACGGAGGCGAAGATCATGAGCGATCTGGTCGAGACACTGAACCTGCTGGCCAACGTCTGGATCCAGTTCATGATTCGCCAGTCATGGCAGGTCGGCATCGTGTTTCTGGTGGTTGGCGCGGTCACCCTCGCGCTTAGACGAAGGTCGGCGGCTCTGTGTTACTGCCTGTGGCTGCTGGTACTTATCCGGTTTCTGTTGCCACCGGATTTCGCGTTTGTCACGGGAGCCGGACACTGGTTGCCGAGACTGGGCGTGCAAACGGAACCAGAGTTCGCCGTTTCCGCACCCGTTGACGTTGCTCCGCCTCAGATACCCGTGTATCACCCCCAGGTCGAACAAGACATTCCCAGGAGGGACCTCTCCCCCGCGCCCTCATTCACCCCACAATACGAGCCCGCACCAGAGGTTCCACGAGTCGAGATACCTCGGACGCCAATGCCGCGCCTGACTTCAGGCGCGATTCTTATGCTCGTATGGGCGGCAATGGTCGTGACCGTGTTGGTCTTGTTGATGAAACGGTCGAGGATAGTAAGCCGCATCCTTCGCGAAGGCCGACCCGTCACCGACGATAAGACGATTGCCCTTGCCGAAGAGTGCCGAGCCGCCGTCCGATTGAGACGGCCGGTGCATCTGCTATCCTCGGCGCGCGTTCCGATGCCGGTAGCGATAGGAATCCTCCGCCGGAGTGTTGTCGTGCCGGACCGGTTGCTGGAGGAGCTGAGCCGCGATGAGCTCCGGGCCGTGTTTTTGCACGAGTTCCTCCACCTGAAACGGCTCGATCCGCTTGTCAGTTTTGTCCAGCGGGTCGTGCAGGCGTTATATCTATACCATCCAGCGGCCTGGCTGGCGAACGGTATGCTCGACGTGCTGCGCGAGAGAATATGCGACGACCACGTGCTCTCTCTGATGAGTACGGACTCCGAAACCTACGGAGAAACGCTGGTCAGAGCGGTTGAACTCGCGCCTAGTGGAGTCCCCGCAAGCGGCGGACTGGTAAGCATCGCGGAATCGAAACGGCAGCTCAAGGATCGGCTGCAACGCATCGCGCAAGTCGACCGAAAGCTTGTGTACAAACTCTCCCTAGCCTCCATTCTCGCGCTGGTATGCATTGCAGCAGTCGTGCTGCCCCTCGGACAGATGGACACCGGTGGCATCGTTGAAGAAACGGAGGAACGACCCGCTGGGCCGGATAAAACTGCTTCTCACAAAGGAGCAACGGCGAACGGTGCAGAGAAGGCTATACAAGAGCCAGATGCCAAGGTTGAGATACCCGACGAAAGAACGACCAGTGTACTGAAAGGCACAAAGTCCGCTTTAGCAAGCTCAGTAAACACGAGGGATGTTGAGCGAATCGAGGTCGTCATTTTCTACAGTGAGCCTGTACGATACCTTGTTACGACGCCAGTACCCATCCGCGAGATCGTGGAGGGTCTGCAGGAGCCGACGCAGTCGTATACTCCTCCAGCAGGTTTTACAGAAGGACCTGATTGCACGCTTGTCATCGTGACAAAAAGCCCTAAGATCGAAGTGCCGCTGGGGCTTGATTATGGACGGCTCGTGGCATCGGTGGGTGATCCGCCGCTCACACCCTCGCCCCGACTGAAACGGATTCTCGATATCATACTGCTCAGACTCACCGGCGTGCGGGAGGTGCCTACGTCCGATGAGGATTTACCGGGCGGGTTCGCAAGCTGGGAAGCCCAATATCCGGAGCGTGAACATGATGTGGAGTTCGCGCTCACGCTACTGGATGCAGTTGTAGACGGATACGGCAGAAGATCTTACTTGAGTGACTCGGATAAGGTCGAATGGTCTTGGGCTTCAGCGTACAGAGCCAACTTGGACGGCGCCACGAAGTATGTTGATCGTGTCTCAGCCAACCTTTACGGATTCATAGAGGAAACCAAAGCCGACATGTCCGTTTCACCGGAATTCGGAGGGATTCCCTACGCCGTAATGGCCCAGCTGAAGACGAGATTCGCGCTCGCGAACCTTTACGAAAAAACCGGAATGTACGATCGCGCTCTGGGCGAGTATGAACAACTCGACGAGTTGTTAACATCAGAGATCGTGTCGATGGCCACGAACGAACCGACCGGCACCCTTGTTACGCTTTGGCACAACAGATCTCTCCAGCCGCATTTGAAATGGCTCAAAGAATCGGGCATTCAGGGGTTCGCCGACAAGTGTAGGCGACTCTCACAGCCGGGCGCAGTGCCCGAGCCCCGCAAGCCGAGGGAAGAGGAACTGCCTGAATACAGGCAGTACGTCGAGGCTCTCCAGAAGCGGGACATCAACACGCTCACAGGGAACGAGAAGTCAGCGCTTGAAGCGGAGCAGATGGGAGAGTTGGTAGGAAAAGGACGTCGCTTGAAACATGGCGGGGCGTACAGATCGGCGATCGCGACCTTTGACGACGTAATTCGAGAGTACCCCGAATCAATCATTGCTGTGTTTGTTCACCATTACATCGGTGACTGTTATGCCGCGCTCGGCGAACAGGAGAAGGCGGATGATGTCAGGCGGGAAGGTATCGAGAGGGGGAAAACGATAGTCCGGAACAACAGCGGCGCGGCATGGTTACCCAATGTATGGTTCTGTGTTGTCACGTTGTACACCGACCTCGACCAGCCGAGCGCCCAAGACGCGAGAGATATGAGGGCGTGTGCGCTGAAATGCGATGTCGGACTGAAACATGACCCAGAACTGCTAAACGCTCACTGGATTTGCGGGAACAAGTTGCGGGAGCTAGGGTACGTGGACGAAGCCGAAGAGGAGTACCGGCACGTGCTCAAACCACGCGCGCTGGACGAGAGACGGATGGCTGCCCCTGTGCGCGGGGCGCTCAGGGGACTAGTGGAGCTTCTCGCTGAGCAAGGAAGGCGTCCTGAGGTCGAAGAAGCATGCCGAGCGGTGATTTCAGACTTCCCACGCAATAGCCGTGATGCCCAGGAGCTTTTAGGTAAGGCGGTCGCGGGGCCTGAGACGTCCGGGCCGGGGAAAGGCAAGGCGAAAGGTGTGCAGAAGACAGTCGGCAACGGCGAAGCACGGGACGAAGGCGTGACTGATGCGAAAGAGGCGCGTAGTAAGGTCTTCGGCGACCCCTTATGGCGTGAATTTATGAACGCTTACCAAGCACTACAGTCTGAAGAGGCAGTCTCTCTGGGCGAAGAGTTTCTGGAGAAGTACGGGACTGAACCGGAAGCCTTGATGATATACGGGTTTGTGGCAGGCGCATACGGGTGGGACGATAGCATTCCCGAAGAGGTCAGGGAAGAACGACGAAAGACGGTGCTCGAACGCGGTATAGCCGCGTGCGAAGGCGCGCTCGAGAAGAGCGATCCGGTTGCCAAGTTGGGCATGCTTGCAACGCTAGGTCGTCTTTGCGGGATGCGCGCGGTTGGCCCCGGATGGCACGACGAAGTCTACGCCAAGAAAGGCATCGGCGCGTACCGCGAGGCGATCGATATTGCAGAATCGCTGCTACACGACAGCGGCGATGATGAAGTGCGGCGTACCGCCTCGGCGTACCTCTGGCCTGTATACAAGGGCATGGGGTTCATCTACGAGACGCAGGAGGACTTCCCGCAAGCTGTGGCGGTGTGCGAAGAGGCGCTGAAGCACCGGGAGCTTACGAAGAGAAGAGGTTTGATTCAGCAGGCTCTGGCCGAGACATATCACAAGTGCGGCAAGCGTGCTGAGGAAATGCAGACGTACCTCGACATGCATGAGGAAGCTTCCATCCACAAAACCCATTTCAAGCCATCGGTCAAGCGGGCGCTGATCGACATGTACCAGGCAGCGGTCTCTGCAACAACTGACGTACAAACATTGGAAACCCTTTCCAACTTCGCCGACGTTTACAGGCAGAGCGCGAGACTGATCGCTCGAGATGCGGCCGCAATCGCTGAGAGCCAGAGCTTTCCCCAATGGCGGATCACGTCTTGGCAGAACCTACTCCCGGTAGCGGATCTCCTGGTTGACTACGGCAGGGAATCTAATGCTCCGGAAAGACGCGACAACTACTATACGCTGCTGCTCAAGGTGTGGCCCGAAGACGAGCGGTTCGAAAGCGTCGTGCTCGTGCGTCTTGGGAAGCTCTACGAAGAAATGGGACGGCGGCAGGATGCCGTAAACGCGTACCATAGAGTGATGGCTATCGAGCACGACCTCACGATGCGCGAACGGTTGGAAGCTCGGGCTAGGTTGCAGGACTTGGGTGAAGATGTGCAATTCGGACAAGGCCAACAGGCTCGCGGCACTGAGACGCCCGAGGTCGACCGAGAAGAGAGCAAAATAGTGACCCAGTCCACGACCCAGACGTCGTCGCGCGCTCAACGGCGTCTTCAGTTTCGGTGGGTGGTTGAGGATGGTGAATCGCCATCCAGCAGTGCGCTTGTCCCGTTTCCCACTGGCCCGGTGCAGCGTAAGTCGCTCCTTGTGTTCCGCGAGGTGCTCTTCGACGAATCGGACATCGAGTCCGCGCAAGTCGAGGACGTACCTGAACTCGGCGGAACGCGGGTGAATGCCAAGTTGAAACCGGAAGCCGCGCAACGCTTCGCCCAGATCACAGGTGAGAACGTCGGGCGCCGCCTGGCCATCGTGTTCAACGGCGAGGTGATCCGTGCGCCCACGGTCAAAGCCGGCATCCAAGACGGGAGGCTGCGTATACATCTTGCCGGCGGACAAGTGGATGCGGAGGCGCTCCTAGCAGCCATCCGAGGCGAGGAAGTCTCGCCTGGGGCAGCAGCGACAACTCCGAGCACAGACACGGTTGCCGCTCACACGGCAACCGTAGTCGGCCAAGTGACCGACGCGCACACTGGAGAGCCAGTGGCAGGAGTAGGGGTGTTTTGCCGCCCACATCAAACAGCGACGGCGTCAGACGGTACTTATAGACTCGAGAACGTGCCAGCTGGAAAGAGAAATGTGGGAGCAGGCGACAAGGCATGGTATCTCGTACCATACCGCCAGGGTGCAATCTCTAATTACTACAACATCGTCCAGCATCCGGAAGTGTACCTGGAGCCTGGCAAAGAGACTCGCCTTGATATGCAAGTGATCAAAGGCGGACGGATCAAGGGCATCGTGAAGGACGCCTCCGGCCAACCCGTAGCGAATACGTATATCTGGATCGTCAATCAGAAAGAATCTACCCAAATCGTTGCTGCCAAGACGGGAGCGTTAGGACATCTCACGTCGTTCGGACTTGTGCCTGACGTTCCTCTGGAGTTCCTCGTTCGCACGAGCGACGGACGTGGTAGTGCTCGCCGGGTCACCACACTGCAGCCCGGCGAAACACGCGAAGTAGACTTCACACTCGATCCGCAAAACGAATATAGAATCACGGGTTCAGTGTACAACTCGTCGGGAGCGCCTATATCCGGTGTTCAACTAGGATGCTTCTGGAAGAGAGGTCGATCTGGAGGCGGACGCTGGGACGTGGAAACGGACGAGCAGGGGCGTTATTGGTTCTCAGGGCTCGAGCCGGACACAGAATACACAATGTACGCTTACGGCGACCCATTCGGCTGCGCTACTGTCACAAGAACGGTTCGTTTATCAGACAACAGACGCGCCGTGCGCGCCGATTTCAGCCTAGCCACAGAGGAAACTGCCGCCCCGTCAGAGACGGGCGCCGTCGGCCAGCCGGCCACGGACGCGGGAGCAACCTCCCCCAGAACGCTGTGCGCCGCAAATCTCAAAGCACTGAGCCAGGTATTCCATATGTATGCGAACGAGTGGAACGGGCGGTATCCTCCGATAGACGGCCGTCGAGGTAACTTGATGGTTGAAGGTGACGCGCTCTTCCCGCGTTACGCGCAATACCTGGACGGAGTCCACACATTTCAGTGTCCCGCGAGAGAACCTCGCGACAGAATGGGGCTCGCGAATGTAGCCGATGCCGTCACCGACGAAGGCTACTTCTACCTTGGTTGGGTGGTCACGACCGAGCGGGAAGGATTGGCGGTGCTTGACGCTTACGGGTCGCTGGACATGTCTGAGAGGGATGGAGACCTGCGCGTACGCAAAGGTCAGGGAAATGCCGGCGGGAACTGGGTCTACCGGGTTCGCGAGGGTATAGAACGATTCTACATTACCGATATAAACGATCCGGCAGCGTCGGCGAAGGTTCAAGACCGCCTCCCGGTAATGTGGGAGCGACCGGAAAACCACTCAATGGCAGGCGGGCACGTTCTCTATATGAGCGGTCGCGTCGAGTTTGTCGAATACCCAGGCAAGTTCCCTATGACAGCCACATTCATAAACAGACTGGCCGAGATTTCGACCACCGAGACTATCAAATCTGAGGCAACATTCGGTAAACAGTTGATGTCCGTCATCGAGAGAGTAGCGCCGACTGAAGCGCGAACTGTCCGCGTTGACAGAACTGCTGGTGTGCGGAAGGAGCCTGACATTCCCGAGAAACCAGTTGTGATCAGGGCGGACACAGACGAGCGACATCGACTCGACGAGTATCCATACCGCGAAGAGAGTCGGGATGGTGCGACGCACGTGTTGGGAACGATCCACGGTTCCGTCGTATGGGAAAAGGAAAAGAACCCGTATGTCATGGATGAGAACGTGTTTGTCGCTCAGGACGGCGATCTCACGATAGAGCCCGGGGTGATTGTGAAAGTCGTGCGGCTACCGAGAGGTCCGTGCAACAACTTTGGCGGTCGCATCACTCTGAACGTGCTTGGTACGTTAGCGGCGGAAGGCCGACCCGATGCCATGATATGGTTCACGGCGGCGTCCGACGTACCCGCAGAACGCGATGAATGGAGCGGCCTGAGGTTTAGAGAAGGCTCCTCGGCAAGCATTCTCAAGTGGGCCGTGGTGGAATACGCCATGGGGGGAGTTGACGCCTATGGCTCGCCTCTTATTGCGCACTGCGTCTTCAGGTACTGTACCCACGGTGTCTATCTGGAACGCGATTTCGCAGGCGACGTCCGCCATAATGTTATCGCGTACTGCTCTAATCCCATTGCCTGTACCGGGACACGCGCAGAAGCCACCATCATCAACAACATAAGTTACGCTGGATTTGGAGGGATCCACGCCTGGGCCAACGCCGCCCCCTACGCCGACTACAACCTCTATTGGTCATCGAAGATTAAGGACGAAGCGAGTCGTTACTATCGCGGAATCGTGCCGGGTCCCCATGATTTGCATCTTGATCCACGGTTCGTTGACCCTCACGAGGACAATTTCCGGTTGGTGAGGTCGTCGCTCGCACGAGGTGCGGGATTTGGGCGTGCCGAGAAGCGGCCTCGCATGATCCGCTGGATACCTCTGATTAGACCGCAAGAACCCGACATGGGGTTGTTCATCCGCGGTTGGAGCAGGAAAGCAGCTAAGAGGGAAAGTGATGAATGGTTTTCAGACGGAGCGCGTTCGCTATGGTATGCCGGGCTGCAGGTGGAGCGAAAGTGGCCTGAGGAAGCCCAACAGTATTATGAGCAGGCGCTCCAGCGGGATGTTACCCCGGAACTGAGGTATAAGATCGCCTGCTCTCTGGGTCGTGTCCATGTGGCACTGGGACGGTACGAACAAGCACGAACAATACTGGGACAAGTACTATCGGAGTCCAGATTCCCACATATGCGCGATCTCGCACGTCGCGAGATCGCTGAAGCGTTTGCATCGGAAGGGCGAACCGAAGAAGCGCTGGCGCTCTTGAAGGAGACAGAATGGCCCCAGAGCCACGTCTGGGTAGAATCTGCTAATGCAACCTATTCGGTCGCCGGCGGGGACTATCAGGATTCATTGGCCTATTTGGACCGACTGCAAAGAAACGAGCCGGGACTCTACGTCAAGGCAGTTTCCGAGTTAGTCTCCGACCGACTCGCAGCACGCCAGGTCGAAGCAGCTGCCGCACTCAGCAAGGGGTTCGATGCCTACCCGCTCTGCAACGCGGCCCCTGTCGCATATCTCGATATCGCAAAGGCCTGCCGGAAGGCTGAGCGTCCCGAACTGGCGGTGCGACTTTTGAGGAAAAGCTGTGAGCGGGATCCTTTCAGCAAGGAGGCACCGGAATCGCTGTCACTGCTGGCGGAGATTCTGGAGTCAGACCTCGGCCGCGAAGAAGAAGCTGCTGCTGTTCGTGCGCGGCTTTGCAGGGACTATTTCCCTTTCAACTCCTATGTTATGGACGCCCATAGGATTCTGGCGGAGAAGGGGGCGTCGTTGGCGAGGACTCCACGCAACAAGATGATCCTGATTGACGGGACCTTCAGCGAGTGGTCGATCTTCGACCGACGGGCGTGGGGAACCAATTACTGTAGTCAGCATGACGTGATTCGGATATTGACAAAGGCGGGCTACGTCGTTCACACGAATCGCAGAGAGAGATTTGATACCCGGAATGCGGCTGAACTCACACCCGCCTTGCTCAGGCGGTACGGGCTGGTTGTGTGTAACGGACGGTTTCGTGGCAGGGCGGATCCGCCGATGCCGTCCGAGGTGATCGAGACTCTTGTCGACTACGTCCAAGAAGGCGGAACCCTCCTCATAGTGGCAGGAGGAAAGAATCTGTGGGAGGGAGGACTGGCCGAATTCTACAACCCGCTGACGCAGCAGTTCGGCCTCCGTTTCATTGAAGGTGCCGATCTCGAGTACGGAGACGGTGCAACCACCAACCACCCGGCAGTACGTGATCTAGAGAAATTCGTCCACGTCACCGGATGTCCCGTCCGCGTGGAAGGCGGAGACGTTCTGGGATACGCGGGGGACGAACCGATCATCGCAGTGGCGGAGTATGGCAATGGCAGGATCGTGGCGGCCGGCATTGGAATCGGGTTTGCAGGAGGAATTCTGGGTCCCACGCGGCACTATACTAAGGGAAGACATCCGGAAAACGAGAAGCTGCTCGTTGCGCTCGCATCATATCTCCTCTCTGAGGTGCCGGAGCGGCCCGTCACCACACCGCAAAGGGCGCAGCGGGAAAGGGTGTCGCAGAAGCGGGGGGTGGAAGAGATCGTCCCTGAACCGCAAAGAGACCTCCCGCAGGCACGGCAGCAGAGACCTGAGGCAAGCGATTCGAATTCTGTAGCACCTCTGACTGTTATTCCTGGAGACCCCATATCGGAAGAGGAGGCAAGAAAGATCGTTCAGCGGCTGCGGTCACGGCTTTGCTTGCCCAGGGAGCATCTGGAGAGTCTGAAATGCGAGTTTGAGCCGCGTTTTGTCGACACGACCAAGTATGCTCAGCGATGGGCAGAAGAAACGGGAGAAGAGCCGCCCATACCTGAAGGCGCGAAGGTTGGGCATTTCGAGGGGACGCTTATTCCTTCTTTTCTGTTCCTGCGCGACAATGGATTATCCCGCGCGAGAAGGGCGGTCCTGTACTGGAAGAAGGCCGATGCCAATCTCCCCCTTGGAAGGAACGTGACGACTGTTCTCCTATACGATGAGCAAGGGAAGCGTATCAAAGCTCATCCAGCGATTGGCCCGGCACTGGGATTGAATTGCCTTCGGTATATGGATATCCACCGCGATCACGCGCCTTTCTGGATGGTGGAACCGGACGAACGCTTCCAAACGTACTGGCGGCTTCATGCCCCGACTGGCGGACCAAAGACTCTGTATATGATCTACAATGCTGTGCGTGAGGACAGCTGGAACATGGCGAAGGTCGTCTTCGAGGAAGGAAAAGATGTGTTGCCGCTGAGCGCCGGTAAGGCGTGGTGGCGGACTCGCCTGAAACGCTGGTCGTCAGGTGAATCCGTTGAATACGGCAGACTCGGAAAGTCCGGTAAGGTTGCCATTGTACGATTCGGAACCGACCCATATGTGCTGAAGTACACGTGGACCAACATCGGTGGAGCCTGGGTCGTGAATCGCGTACAGGGGACCACGCCGGATCTGGACGACTACGACATTGGGAAATGGGTGCCGTGGGAAAGGGCATTCACCAATTTCGAGATCAATCCACGGATACCCGAGGGTCTCCTAGACTGGCCAAGGACCCCTCCACTGAAAATGGACTTGTCGACTCCTGACACAGCCATCGAGACCATCATGAACTGCCTGCGCGCAGGGCGCGAGGACCTGCTGCCGTACTGCAGCGTCAAGCCGCCGGATGGCCCAGTACCGACAGAAGCAATGCCTAACATGATGGCCTACTGGTTTGAGGAGTTCGACCACATGCGAGATGGGCTCCGTGTCTTGGAAAAGAGGCAAGAGAACGAGCACTGGATCTACAAGGTCCAGATACCGCAGCCGACCTCCGGCCATAGAAGGTCATTCGACATCAAACTTGTTCCTGCAGGTGATGACTGGAAAATGGATGTGGACATGGGCCGGTTATTGTTCCAATTCTGGGATTGAAGGCGTGGGAGCGTAACAAGCTGGCTGAGACAGACGGATTCCACCGATCGGCAACGAAGTCTCGTCGCCGCATCGCTATGGGGGCACGTCATGACAACGACCGTGAGGATGCGTAGGATAACAACGGCAGGGGTTTTGCTGTGCTTGTGTTTTGCTGCGCTGGGATCAGTGGTGAGAAAGGGTCATGCAGTATCGACGGAGGAGCAAGTTGAGCGCCAGTTCGAAAAGGCGGACGAGCTTGCCGCGTGGAGAGAGCAGCGTTCACGGAAGTATCTAACTGCTTTGCCGGACGATCAGCTTGCCATGCTTTATGCGAAAGCAATTGCCGGTCAGCGACAGCCGTCGCCATCCGGTCGCGGTGACTGGCTGGACCCTGTTTTGGAGAAGGTCAAGAAAGACAGAAAGAAAGTTGTCGACACAATCCTCAAGAGCAGATTTCCATTGAGCAAGAAGGACGAGGAGGCCTTCCGCTTGGAGTACGAGAAACTTGCCGACCACTTGGCAGCTCTTGGACCCGAAGCGGTACCGGCGATTGCTCAACAGATGGACCGCACGTTCATGACTACGGGAAGACTGCCTCTGGCAAGACAGGCCATCCTGAAAGTCGGAAAGGACGCCGTCGGACCCCTGATAGGTTCTATAGACAGCGATGATAGCTGGCTACGGCGCCACGTGACCGACCTGCTGAGCAAGCTCGCCGATCCACGTTCCAAAGAGACGCTTTTGCGCGCTCTCGGAGACGATGACAGTGGCGTGCGCAGGTCCGCGCTAAGGGGGCTCATAAAGATGGGACCGGACGTGGTTGGTGCGGACACGCTTCGGGAAGTCCTCGTGAAACATCTGGAGGATGAAAGCCTCGGTGCGAGGCACGAGGCCATTAGAGGACTCGAACTGTACGGAGACGAAACGGCGATCCAGCCTCTCATAGTAGTGGAGCAATTCGACCTACATAGGGGAAAAGCGGAGCTGCGGCATTCCGCTGGTGAGGCGATCAATGCCATCCTGCGTCGTGCCGGCAAACCGGTCAAAGAGGTCTCGCGCGAGGACTACGACCTGGGTCGTCCGTCCTACGACCAACTGCGCGAAGCCGCCCAGTGCCCCAACGCCGGCATTCGCGGCCACGCGATCCGCCAACTCGGTTACCGCAAAGACGAGGAGACCGCGCGGTTTCTCCTTGAACGGCTCAGAGATGAACAGGCACCACGGATAGTCGCCGAAATATGCAACGCGCTCGCAAGTGCGATGACACCACCACGGAAGTCTACGACACCGGTCGTGCCCGTGGCGTTGATGCAAGAGGGATTCGACAGTCTCATTCACATTGCGCAGACACACGGTTCAGCCAAAGTCAAGGTTGCTGCCATCCCAGGGGTAAGCCGCGTTCTGTACGCTGCCGATCAGTCGAAGGTTCCCTTGCAGGGAATCGAACGATTCAAGGGAATTGTCCGAGAAGGGCTCTCTTCCAAGGACGAGACGCTCCGGATCCCCTGTTATTCGGCGGTGACGACCATCGCCCGGGTGTCCCCAGAAACGGCACCGGGCTGGTCCGCTTTGGAACGAGGCCAACTGCAGAAACAACTGATGTGGTGGATTAATGTGCCCCACATCAGGCTCATCGAATGTCTGGGACATATCGGCTACGAGAACATCAGCCCCAGATTGATCGACTTTCTGCAGCACGACGACGCTATTATTCGCGAGTTTGCCGTATACGCGCTTGGTCGGGTTGGCGATCCGCGAGCAATCCCCGCCCTGCGACGTGTTGCTCGGACTGACCCAGCGCAGAACCAGGACGGCAACTACGGAGTGCGCCGGGCAGCAGCGCAAGCGCTGGAGAGGATCTTGGAAAACAAAGACGACCCGGCACGTCATGAGCGGATCGGGTTGCAGCTCGTCATACGTTCGGACAAAGAGGTCTATAACGCAGGAGATCCGATCCGGCTCAGCGGCCACCTCGTTAACGTGGGAGACCGACCCGTGACCGTATATGACTCACAAGCTCCCCTTCTGCCGCCTGGTCCGATCGAAGTCGTGCGGTGGTCGATCAAGGGCGGGAAGACCGTATCGAGACCTAAAGGCGAACTCCTCAGTCTGTCAGTGAACGTGCCGGCGAAGGTCGTCGTCGAGGAACCCTGGATTTCGACTACCCTAAAGCCCGGACTAGATAACTTCACGAGCCTTTCACCCGGAGAGGAAGTACAGCTGTGGTCGGCGAACGTCGCCGACAAGGCGTTTCCGCTTACGTGGGGTGACAAGCCCAACTCGCACGACCTCAGGGCTCCAGGCCAATATGTTCTCCGAGCGCGGTACTCAAACAGCCTGAAAGGAGATGAATTCGGACTGAACGCGTGGATGGGCGGGCTGCGTTCAGATGAACTCACGATAGTGGTTAAGTAGCCGGGTGACTGCTCGGACACAGATTGCAGGTAGTAGTCCAGGGTCAATCAGCAAGGAGAACGTGAAAATGACCGGTCTACAAAAACGTCGCACAACCATTCTCGGGCTGGCCATCCTCTTGTTGACGGTTCTCCTCCCTGCTCAGAACCTTGCGTTGGCCGAACGCCAAGTAGACGGGCTAGGCGAGCCGAAAACTGGCATCAACGTTGTGTCGCCACTCAAAGAGGCAGGCACCAGCCCGAGGATAGCGGTTCTTCAAGTGGGCTCCTTGGCACTGTGGAAAGAAGGGCGGTACCAGATAAGGGATGCGGTGTTCCCAGAATACGTAATAGATAGCGCACACAGGATATGCCCCGAGATAGAGAAGACCCTGATGAGATATCAGTGCACTCTCCTCACGGCAGAGGAATGCTACAGCAAAGCTCGCATGGCTATGGTGAAAGAGAACCGTCCCAATCCGCTCAGTCCCCTGGCCGCGTATCCTCCTGCCATACTGTCCTTAATCCCCAAATATCATGTTAAGCTTCCGCGCGAGACCGAAGGGCAGAAGAAGTTCGCCGATTTCCACCAAAGGGCCGTGAAGGCGGTTGGAGAATACCTGGATGTTGACTGCATTCTGACTGTGTGTCTTGCATACGATGAGGAGAACGACAGGCTGTTTGCATTCTTTGAGGTTTATGACACCACGAGCGGAAAAGGAATACTGCACGTGGTAGGGGCTGGTAGCTACGCCAACCCGAAAGGTTCGAGTGCGGAGAAGGATGCGATTGACAGCGGCTTGGTCATCGGTTTGGATAAACTTGGTCTGAAGTTGCGGCAGCAAGCAGAAGAATAGACTGAGGCGCACGGCGGATGGCAAAGGCACCGTTTACCATGAACGCGAAGAGACGCCTTCTCATCTGGCCAGTCATTTGCGCGATACTGCTGAGCGGGTGTTGGCGCGAGTCGGGACGGCGGGCTGAGTGCGCGAACAATCTGCGACAGATGTGGTTCGCATTCAAGATGTATGCGGACGAATGGGACGGGAAGTTTCCACCGATCGACGACCGACGGGGGAACCTTACGGTCGACGGCGATGCGGTTGTTCCCGAATACGGCCAGACGAGTCTGTTGAACTGCACTCGCTGCCCTTCGAACCGTTACCATGCATCGGTCGACGCACCCGGCACAGCCAACGACGTAACCGACCGGAGCTACTTCTATCTGGGCTGGGCCATCGCGACGGAAGCGGAAGGGCTGGCTTTACTTGATGAGTTCGAATTGCTCGATCTCGCCGAACGGGACAATGACGTGATGTACCTGCGTCGGCCGCGAGGTAGTCACACCGACGAGGCGTATAGGTTGCGCATGGGGATCGAACGGTTTTTCATTACGGATATCAGTAGTCCAGCGGCCGCTGGAACGGCGGGGGGCGCGATGCCCGTCATGTGGGACCGTCTCGATAACCACGCGCTGGACGGCGGCAACGTGCTCTATTTCGACGGTCACGTCGAGTTCGTCAAGTACGGCACGTTCCCCATGACGACCACGTTTATGAAGAGATTAGCCGAGATCTCCGCCAGGAAGGACGCGCGTGCGGAGAACCGTTCTCCAGACTGACCTGCAACAGGAGCGTGCGAGAAAGATGTGGACTGTCCGTAGAACCCTCGCCCTTATCATGGCCCTGTGTGCGTTCAGCCCCGCCTTTGGCGAGGCCGAGATCACTATCCCGAAAGAGAACATTCCTCCGGACATCGATCCCGGGGTGAGACAACAGATCGAACGCTTGTACTCCGACAAAGTCTGGGAGCAGATGGACGCTGCCGGAAGCTTGGGTCGAATGGGCGAGAAAGCCGCTCCCGCCGTACCGTTTCTCATAGAGTCTCTGGATAAACCAGAAAGGCGCGTCGAAATGAAAGGTGATCCACTTGGCCCGGCGCGGCTTGCCCTTGCAAGCATAGGGGAGCCGGCAATTCTACCCCTGATTGATGCTCTTCAAGATGCTCGGGCAAATGTCCGAGCTCAGGTTGTACGTGTGTTAGCCCTAATGGGCGACGACCGCGCCGTGGAGCCCTTGATCGCCGTGCTCGAGGACCTTGATAAGAATGTCCGAGCGCAGGTTGCACGTGTGTTAGCCCTGATGGGCGACGACCGCGCCGTGGAGCCCTTGATCGCCGCACTCGAGGACTCCGATAAGGACGTGCGACGTGCGGCCGCAGGTGCGTTGAGAGAGATAGGGGATGTTCGCGCTCTAGGGCCGCTCATTGCAGCACTCAAGGACAGAGACGAGTACGTCAGACAAACTGCGCACGGTGCAACGTTCAAGATGGCACGCATCCTGGGAAGACAGAAGGATTATCGCGGGGCGGAGCCGCTGATCGCCGCGCTGCAAGACGAGGACGCCGCTGTCCGTGCAACCGCGGCAGGAGCGGTCAGGTGGATCAACGATCCGCGCGTGATCGACCTGTTGATAGCGCTTCTTGGCGACGAAGACGAGAGCGTTCGGCATGCGGCAGGCTATTCCCTGAAAGATATCGGCGACAGCCATACGGTGGAGCGGTTGATTTCTGCGCTCAACGATAGGAATTGGCGCGTGCGCAGCTCGGCGGCGCGCACGCTCGGACGGACGAAAGACGGACGTGCAATCCAACCGCTTCGCGACATTCTCCATGATGAACACAAGCACGTGCGGAGCAACGGCGCGATCGCACTCTCTCAACTCGGAGAGCGTGATGTCGCCGAACCTCTGATAGAGGCTCTCAGCGATGAGAGCAGCTCGACGCGCGTTAGTGCAGTGCATTCGCTCGGCCGGTTGCGCGACAGGCGCGGGGTGGAACCGCTTATTGAGGCGCTGCAAGGTCAAGACCAACGATTGCGATGCGTAAGCGCGTCCGCGCTAGGTGACATAGGAGACGCGCGCGCAGTTGAACCACTGTTAGCATGTCTCGATGATCCAGACTCGCATTTGCAATACCACGCAGCCTGGGCACTTGGCAAGATCGGCGACGGGCGAGCGGTGGAGCCGCTTATCGCCGCGTTCGTAAGTGACTCTGGCAGCATACAAGGGGCAGCGGGACGCGCACTCGGTGAATTGGGAGATGCTCGGGCCGTCGAACCGCTGATCGCCGCTCTTACGTACGAAGGTAGCGGTCTCCAGACCACGGCTGCGGAAGCGCTGGGAAAGATAGGGGACCGCCGTGCGGTTGAACCACTGATTGCGGCCCTGACCAGCGACTTCAGTAACGTCGGGCGCAGCGCGGCACGCGCGCTCGGAGAGATAGGGGACAGTCGCGCTGTCGCGCCGCTCATCGACGCCCTCGAGGAAGAGAAACGAGATATGCAGCCGGCTGCAACCCGCGCCCTGGGGAAGATGGGCACCACAGCTATCGAGCCCTTGCTCGTTGCTCTCGAGCACGACGATCTTTCCGTCCGCTGGCACGCTGCGTTCGCACTGATGAAGATAACTGGACAGGACTTCGGCCAGGATCGAAGACAATGGCAGAGATGGTGGAAAGCGAATCGGAAGACGCTTGAACGCCAGCCTGAGGCCACACCTGAAGCATTGTAAAAGGACACCACTCACGACGTGAAGTCCAAAGTCGCGCGAGGAGAGAACGTGGATCATCTCGGAAAACACTTCTTGCTGATTCTCACTGCATTGGGCGTATGTTTTGCGCACCTGGCTTCCGCCCAGCCCAACATCCCAAGGGAGAACATTCCGCCAAACATCGCCTTGGAAGTGAGGGGGCAGATCGAACGGTTGTATTCTGAAGACGCGGAAGAGAGGGTGCGTGCCGCAGACAGACTGGGAGGCATGGGTGAAAAAGCAATCCCCGCCGTACCTTTTCTCATGGACCTTTTGGATGACCCATCGGGCCTTTTCAGCAAAGCGTGGACTCCCTTCATGGCCGCTACATCCGCACTCATTCGCATCGGTGAGCCGCCTATAGAGGTGCTGACCGAAGCCTTGAAGCACGAGAACACCTACGTCCAGACCTCAGCCATCCACTTTCTAGGGTTGACCAAAGACCCGCGCGCCGTCGAACCGTTGGTCGCTGCGCTTGACGACGAAGATTTCTGGGTTAGGCACAGAGCGGCGAGCACGCTCGGAACCATGGTGTGGGATGGTCAGGGGGTGGATTTGCTGATTGCGGCGCTGGAAGACAAGAGTTGGCGCGTCCGGAGCTCAGCGGCGCTTGCACTCGGGCGGAAGAAGGTTCCGAGGGCTAAGAAGGCGCTTTTCACGGTCTCGAAGGATGAGGAAACGCATGTCCGAAACGCGGCTGCAGTGGCCCTGTGGTGGCTGGGGGAGTCCGGGCCTCTGGACCGATTGGTCGACGCCCTTACCGATGAAATCGCATTTGTCCGAAGGGAAGCGGCGCGCGCGCTAGGATGGTCGAACGATCGTAGTGCTGTCGCCCCGCTGATCAGCGCGCTTGATGACGAATCTGGAGGCGTCCGAGCTGCCGCTGCATCGGCTCTCGCTAATCTAGAAGCTGCGCGGGCCGTTGACGCACTTATTGGCGCTCTCAAAGACGAGCGACAAGACGTCCGACGCGCTGCGGCCTACGCGCTCGGGACTATCGGTGATGCCAGCGCAGTCGCACCTTTGATCGACGCGCTCGCGGACGAGTCGTTCGGCGTTCGGGAAGCTGCGGCCTGCTCGCTTGGGCATCTGAAAGACCGCCGCGCCGTCAATCCGCTGATAGCCGCGCTCAAGGGTGACCAAGCCCTGCGAAGCACTGCGGCGCGGGCGCTCGGACAGCTGGGAGACAGCCGTGCGCTAAAACCGTTGATGGCGTTTCTTGGTAAAGGAGGTCTTGACTCACAAGAATCTGTGACGCTCGCGTTGGTCGAGATTGGAGAACCTGCGATCGAACCGCTCATTACCGCAGTCGGCAGCCGGAACTTCTACGTCCGCTGGCATGCGGCCTTCGCATTGCGAAGGATAACCGGGAAACAGTTCGGCCAAGATCCGAGAAAATGGCGGAAGTGGTGGAAGGCAAACAAGAACAGTTTTGACTAGCGGGCGCACTACTCACAGGGAGGAAGAATGAAGTCAAGCACAAACTTGCGAGTGGCTCTCGCTGTATTTGGCGCGTGCTTTGCGTGTGTGGCTCACGCCCAGCCCAACATCCCAAGGGAAAGCATTCCGCCAGACATCGCTCCGGAAGTGAGGGAGCAGATTGAACGGCTGTATTCGAAGGATCTCAACGAGCAGATTGCTGCGGCCCGGAATCTCGGGAACATGGGGGACAAAGCGCTGCCCGCGATTCCCCTCCTTGAAGGTCTCTTACGCGATCCCGCGGATCTTGCCCCCAAGCCTCCTACGCCTTTCAAGGAGGCCACTCGGGCGCTCATTAGCTTGGGCCAACCGCCCATTGAGCAATTGTCTGCGGCCTTGGCACATGAGAACAAGTGGGTTCGGTATGGTGCAGTCCGATGGCTGGGACGGACGAAAGATCCGCGTGCCATCGAACCGCTGATTGGTGCTCTGAAGAACGAAAAGGTGTTAGTCCGTAGCGAGGCCGCATATGTATTGGGACAAAGCGGGGACGAGCGTGCGATAGACCCTCTGATTGCCACTTTGGACGACGAGAGCTCACACGTCCGGTGCCGGGCTGCACGGGCGTTGGAGCAGATAGGACGACGGGGTGGCGGCGTTGTCGACACATTGATTGCTGCGTTGGAGAATCCGAGCTGGCGAGTCCGCAGCTCGGCGGCACTTGCTCTGTCCTGGCTGAAGGCAGATGCGGCCAAGGGGCAACTTCGTGCCATGCTGGACGATGACGAAGTGCCAGTCCGAAACGCAGCCGCGCTGGCGCTGGCCTGGATGGGCGAGCCCGATCTCAGCGAGCCGCTGATAGATGCGCTCGGCGACGAGATCGCGCTCGTCCGAGCAGAAGTGGCCTACGCGCTGGGATACATGGGTGACACGCGCGCAGTCGGACCATTGATCGCCGCATTGAAGGATCAAGACGACGGAGTCCGCTTAGCTGCAGTGAGAGGCTTGGGCAAGATAGGTGACGGTCGGGCGGTGAAGCCGCTCACAGCTATCTTGAAGTACGAAAGTGGCAGTATCAAGCACTCTGCGGCAATAGCGCTGGGCCAGCTGAAGGACCCGCGAGCCGTCAGCCCGCTAGTTGCTGCACTCAAGAGCCATGACCCGAACCTGCGCAAGTCCGCAGCGCGGGCGCTCAGGAATCGCGAGTCTCCCGTCCGCTGGCATGTCGCGTTCGCCCTGAGGAGGATGATAGGGGAAGATTTTGGCCTCGATCGAAGCAAATGGCACAAATGGTTGACGAGAGGAACTTCGCCAGGGGATGGAACACACATGATACGCACTGACTTCTTCGTATTTGCCTTGTGCACACTCCTCTTGCCAGTTGGTGCAGTGCTAGTCTGGCGACTTCTGCTTCGTTGCGGTAAGAAGCCTGGAGCTGGTTTGTCGCGCGCACAGAGAGCGGTTGCACTCTGTTGCCTGGCATATATAATAGCTGTCGTCTTATGCGCCACTGCCATCGCGAACACGGATAGGCCGATTCCCTTTCTATACAGGAATCCGGTTTGCTCCATGCTGTTCAGGTTCGCACTCGCATACTTGGTGGGAATTCCGGTCGTTCTTGTGTTTCAAACGGAGAAGGAGGGAGACCGGAAGCGGCGCGTTGCGAAGATCTCCCTCGGCGTTGCGACCTTAGTGGTTTTGGGTGTGTCGGGGTACATGTCCTATTTTCACGTGCTGTTCGGCTACGTTCCGTCCGTCGTCATCAACCCCTGGCAGGTTCTTGTCCCACTAGCCCTCGCGATTCTTGTGCACCTCCTGCTCTCTCTGTCTCCACTTGCAGATTACTCCCGCAGACGTCGCAGTTTCTTCTTGATCGGTTTCCCCATCGCCTTGCTGATGACTCTGTGGCTCGTGACTTGGCCGGTGAATCTCTGCGGGCCCGGTGAATACTACTGGCTTGATAGTCATCTATCCTCGAAGTACGGCGTCGAGAAGGGACTTACCCACGGGTTTCTTGACGGCCCCGATGCTCCCGTTGTCGTTAACGAGCAGCCTGCCCCCTTCGGGTTGGTGTTGAGATATCTTGTGTTTGGCGAACGCGCCGTAGACCACAGCGCGATACTCGACTAGATGAAGCTATGAGATGATACGTGCTGCGAAAGTCCGGCAGGTCTGCTGATTCATTGATGGGACCGCTTGGACTTCGTCGGGACTTACACATTTCCTCCGCCCCGCATCTCGGTTTCTCAACTTCTTATCGTTGTGTATCTTATAACACATTGCGTCCAGAGAACGGTCGCACATACGGTTTTAGGGTGTCTTGTTGGAGGGGTGAGGTTCAAGTGTTTTGCTGTGAAATGTCGCGGGTTGGCGTTGACTGCTTCGGAAACGCGGACTATACTAACTGCAAACCGGCCTGCGGTGGTCGCAGACAGGTCCATATGGGAAATCTCGATGAATGGAAAGTGAATCTGAAATGAACCGTTACAGACGCCGAATACTGAGAGCCGTGGCGGTGGGGCTGATCGCGCTGCTGTGTACACTCTCTCTTTCCTGGACTGCCTCAGCGGAGAACGCCACCATGTCCCTCTTCAACGGCCGCGATCTGGGTGGGTTCTACGCTTTTCTGCGCGATCGCGGACGCAACCAAGATCCCAAGAGCGTGTTTACAGTGAACGACGGTCTGCTACGCGTTTCGGGCGAGGAGTGGGGCTGTCTCACGACGGAACAGGAATACGAGAACTACCACCTCGTTGCGGAATTCAAATGGGGGGGGAAAACCTGGGCGCCGCGTGAAAACAAGGCGCGCGACAGCGGTATCCTGCTGCACTCCGTGGGGCAAGACGGCGCTTATAGCGGCATCTGGATGCATTCCATCGAGTGCCAGATCATCGAAGGAGGTACCGGCGACCTTATCGTGGTCGGCGATGACACGGACGCCTACTCGGTTACCTGTCCCGTTAACAAAGCCGGCGAGGACGGGCCCCACGTCTACAAACAGGATGGCAAGCTGCTGACCAAGACCAAGGGTCGGATTGACTGGTTCGCCCGCGATAAGGATTGGAAGGACGAGAAGGGCTTCTACGGCCGGCGTGACGTTGAGCGGCCGGTGGACGCGTGGAACCAGCTTGAGTGCTGTGTCGAGGGCAATACGATTCGCGTCGTGCTCAATGGGATAGTGGTCAATGAAGCCCATAACGTCCGTCCACAGAAGGGCCGCATCCAGATTCAGTCCGAGGGCGCGGAGATATTCTTTCGCAAGATAGAGCTCACACCACTCAGCGCGCTGGTCGAACCTCACGTGCGCATCGCTCGTCAACATCGCTTCATTTACAATAGCGACGGCAACAACATGCTGCTCTACAAGCCGTACCCCATGACTCCGGAAGATCTGTACTCGTACATCGATGAAATTGCCGACACTCAAGTAACCTCCCTCTTCATCAGCCCGCACTTTGGTATGCCGGTCACTTACCCTACCGAAGTCGGCGATCTTATTGGCGAACACGCCAGTCCGGAACTCACGGCAACGATTACACCGGAAGCCGAGCTGAAATCCAGTGAACTCGGCATCATGAATGTCCGCGCGTTGATAGAGTCGGGGAGTGATCCGGTGGGCTTGGCGATAGACCGTGCGAAAGCCAAGGGTATGGAAGCTTTCGTAAGCTGGCGTCTCAACGAAGTGCACTCCGTCGAGAAGGACGACAGCCTCATCTTCTCACGATTCTGGAAGGCACATCCTGAATGGCGCGTCGGCAAGGCCGGCGATCCCATGCCGAAGGTCTATCACGACATCGTTGGACCAAACGTAAGCCCCATCGTCTCGACATGGTTTCCGGGCAGTCTCAACTTCGCCATCCCGGAAGTGCGCGCGCACCGCCTCGCCCAGCTACGCGAATGTTGCGAACGCTTCAATCTCGATGGGCTCGAACTCGACTTTCAGCGTTTTCCCATGTTCTTCAAACCCGGTGAAGAAGCCGAGAACATCGATACCATGACGGATTGGGTGCGCAATGTGCGCGCCATGCTTGATGAAATTGGCAAGAAGCGTGGCCGGCCCATCTTGCTTTGTGCACGCATCTTGGCACGTCCCGATCAGAATCGCGCCATCGGATTGGACCCCGTCACTTGGGCCAACGAAAAGCTGATCGACTTTGTCATCGTTTCCCACTTTTTGCGAAATGATTACCCCTTGCCAATCCGTGCCTACCGCGAACAGTTCCCCCCGGACATACCCGTGTATGGCTCCATAGAGGTGGCTTGGATCCGCGATGGGTTTCGCCGCGTCGCTCGTCGGCTCTGGAAGGACGGCGTGGACGGCATCTATCTCTTCAATTTTTTTGCGAGACGCAACAACGGGAAAAAGCCCTTCAACGACTTACTCGGGGAACTGGGCGCAACCGATGCCATCGGAGAGGATGACAACGAATGACCCATTGGATTGCAATATGCTGTCTCGTGTTATCCGCAGGTTACCCCAAGATAAACCTTGCCGTGGGCTATGAAGTCGATCCCGACTGGCCGCGGAAGCCGTCAAACATTTCCTGGCGCTATATGACCGGCGTCGCCGTTGACAACGAGGAGCAGGTGTGGACGCTCAACGCGATCGATCCGCCCGTCCAGGTCTACGACAGGAGTGGAAAGCTGACAAAGACCTGGGGTGACGGCCTTTTCAAGGGCCCCCACTACCTGCGTATCGATCAGGAGGGCAACATTTGGATCGCAGACTACATCCGTCATGTGGTCCGCAAATTCACCCCCGACGGCGAGGTACTGCTCACCCTCGGTACCATGGACGAGCCCGGTGACGACGAGGCCCATCTCAACCGGCCGACCGACATGGCCATATCTCCCAATGGTGACGTGTTCGTAACCGACGGGTACGGCAACAACCGCATCGTCCACTACGACGCCCAAGGCCGTTTCGTCAAGACGTGGGGAAAGCTTGGCGTTGACTCCGGTGACCTCAGCCAACCCCACAGCATCGCACTGGATTCCCAAGGACGGTTGTACGTCGCCGAACGCAACAACGCCCGTATCCAACTATTCGATCAGGAAGGGAATTCGCTTGGCCAATGGCGTCATCTCATCAATCCCTGGGGCATCTGGATATCGCCCCAGGACGAAATCTACGTGTGCGGGTCCGCGCCGGCACGCTGGACCGAACGCGGCAACCTCGGGAACCCGCCGACCGACCAGTTGCTCCTCAAATTCGACACCACCGGGCGGGTCCTCGAACTGTCGGTGTTTCCTATGGTGCAGGACGGGAAGATGGAAGCCGGCAAACTTGATTGGGTCCACGGCATCGCCGTCGATTCGGAGGGCAACCTGTATCTAAGTGATGTAGCTGACAACAGCCCTGCGCACCGCGTGCAGAAGTTCAATCGCCTCCCGTCTGAGCGTTGAGGCAGGTGAAGGGTATGCACTTGGTGATTGGCTTCGCGGTGATGGCGACGTCGGTCTTGTGAGCGCCATCGACGTCCAGCTTGTCATCAACGCTGCACTCGGGATCAGAGTCTGGAGCGACGCCCCGGAGGTTCTGACTTCACCCAAGGCGCCTCATCGTGTGTGTCCAAAGCCTATTCTGATCCGGATAATCGTGAGAGCATAACCCGCCAGAAATCGCTCGATTTCCGACTTCATTTTGGACTTAATGGGCACTTACGAAATGGAGTCTCTCGCACTAGAGAATCATAAAGATTTATACAACAGTACATTACGCCGTTGCGACAGCAGCACACCGCTGCCCATACGGTTTCTGTGTTGCTCGTTGTAACCGACGCTTGATTCGGTTAGCCATACCTTTGGTTGTCACAGACTGTAGGGGCGCCGCGCCGCTTCCCAGGGCAGCTTCTGTAAAGCGTTTTTCCGGAATCCGTTCTCGTACGCTGTCTTAATGAAGCACTGGGCACGTGAGGCAGGATAGTGTATAATCTGGGAGAAGGGGGGCGATACTCAAAGCACGAAGGAAGCTTAAGGCTGAGACGCTAGCACGGCGAAAAGCTCTCAACCTGGGCGGTTGGAAGAGGCCGAATCTCTTCCCTACTCCCGGCTCCAATCTGTCCCAAATGTTCTGAAGACGTACAGTCCATATGGGGACTCTCGGTTAACCAGTGGAGAACTTGAATGACACTGCAGGAGCTATACTATATCCTGAGGGTTCTCGCCCCGGCTTTGCTTCTGTGTGGCATCGCAGGCGCCGATCGACCCGTCCGCCTTGTCGACGACGGTGCCAGTCAGTACGCGATTGCCGTGGGCCCATCAGCCAGCCCCTCAGATAAGTTCGCGGCACAAGAACTCCAGGAGCATTTCAAAGCATGCACCGGGACCGAGCTTCGAATCCTGGAAGGAGTGCCGGTGGGAACGCCCATGATCGTGGTCGGTTGTGGCCCGGTGGCACAGTCGCTCGGCGTCGATCCGAAACCCGACGAGCTTGGCGAACAAGGGTATGTGATCCGCACGGTGACACCGCACTTGGTGATTGCCGGTACGTCCATGGCCGGGACACTGTACGGTGTCCACGATTTTCTCGAGAACCAACTCGGCGTTCGTTGGTACGCGCCCGGGGTCATCAAGACGCCTTCTATTGAGACGCTCGACCTGCCGCAGATTGACAAGACTGTCGTGCCACCGTTCGCGTGGCGCCACACGAGCTATGCGTGGCCGGGACGCGATGCGGTTTTCAGTGCGCGGCAGCGAGACAATTCCGGAACAGGAGGACGAGATAACCCCCAGGGAGTCCAGTATGCGTTCGACAGCAGGGCCCACTCGTACTTTCGGTTCGTAAGCCCCGGCGAGTCTTTCGATGACCACCCCGAATACTTCTCCGAGATCGGTGGGATCCGGCGGCGTGAGGAGACACAGCTTTGCCTGACGAATCCCGACGTGCTCGAAATTGTGACGGAGCGGATGCTGAAGCGCATGGTCCAGATGCCGGGCGTCCGCCAGCACAACTTTTCCCAGATGGACTGGTATAGGTATTGCCAGTGCCCGAACTGCACGGCGATGAACGAGCGGTACGGCTCACTGGGTGGCACACAGTTCTGGTTCGTGAATCAGCTTGCCGAACGTACCTCCAAGGAGTTCCCTGACAAGCTCATCGGCACCCTGGCATACACGTACACGGAAGACCCCCCCAACGGCATGCAGATGCACCCCAACGTGGCCGTATGGCTTTGCCACATGTTTCCGTCGTGCGACAGTCACCCGATTGCCACCTGCCCGCTCAACGCGGCATACAAACGGCGCGCCTTGGCCTGGTCCAAGCAGTGCTCGCATCTGTACATCTGGCACTACATCGTCGACTTCGCCCACTACTACAACCCATTCCCGAACTTCCGGGCCATGGCTGCCGACATGCGCTTTTACAGCGACATCGGCGCGGAGGGGATCTACCTGCAGGGCATGAGCGCCGGGGGCGGCGGCGGCGAGTTCAACCTTCTTCGACCGTACTACGGCATGAAGCTGCTCTGGAACCCGTATCAGGATGCGGATGCCATCCTCCGCGACTTCCTGCAGGGGTACTACGGCACCGCATGGGAGTCCATCTGGCAGTACATCACCATGCTGCACGATAAGATCGAAAACGAAAACATCCACATGCACCTTTACACGAATCCTGCCCAAGGGTACCTCCCGGACGGCATCTTGAGACGCGCCCAAAAGCTGTTTGACAAAGCCGAGAAGAACGTGGCGGACGACGAAGAGCTACTCGAACGGATTCGGGTGGCGCGGATGCCCCTTACGTACGCGCGCATGTTCCCGCGAAACGGGTACACGATGGAGAACGGAGCGATCCTTTTCCAGGGATACGCCGTCCCCATGGCGGAAACGCAAGCATTCATTGAGCGCATGGCCGCCCACGGGTTCCGGACAATTCGAGAGTCGGGAGGCAATCCCCGACAACTCGCGATGTGGGCAACCGTGTTGAGCACGCCGATGCCGTATGCACGCATCGAGAGTGACTATCTGCTCGTCGACGTCGTGCCGTTCCTTGGCGGGCGCGCCCTGCGCATTATCCACCGGGGTACGGCGGAGTGCATCACGGCCTACGACACGGTGCGCAACCTGTATTTCCCCTGGTCCGGCG